>OHBJ01000803.1_pt1 | contig 21299 bp, 14 predicted proteins | sample 1577241 | NCBI WGS metagenome assembly OHBJ01 (sample SAMEA3541594, study PRJEB24748) | human gut metagenome | biome: human gut; feature: human-associated habitat; material: faeces | place: China | collected 2012 | reverse complement strand
CTCACCGTGTCTATATTTTGCAGGGAGTCCTTGGTTCAAGCCCAAGTAGGACCACAAGTTGAAAATTAAGCACTTACATTTACTTGTGAGTGCTTTTTTATTTCCAATAAATTAGTAGTGTAGTTGAGCACCAGACTCACCGTGTCTATATTTTGCAGGGAGTCCTTGGTTCAAGCCCAAGTAGGACCACGAGTTGAAAATCAAGCACTTACATTTACTTGTGAGTGCTTTTTTTATTGATGTATCTTGCTGTAAAATATATAAAGTCTATATGCTTTAGTATTTTATTGGCTCAGTAGATTTATTTACGCTTCGGTTTTATGCTCGTTTACCTAAAGTTCAAGGGGCAATAGTTTTTATATCAATCATATTTATAGGTTTAATAAGAGCTAAATTCGCAACCAATTTTGTTGAATTTTACATAAAATATATTTTTACGTTAAAGCAAATTTTTTTCTTTAATCTTTTAGGTATCGGTAGGTTTTCTTGTAGCTTTTCTCAAAATCGTTGCATTTGTCTTATTATTTAGAGTTAATATTTTTATCCTATGGTTTTTCTAAAATATGTTGAAACTCTGAGAATGGGCGCAAATTAGCTATGTATAAAGCTTTGCTCCGCTTAAGGTCAGACATTCTGTTGATTACAACTTCCTTTGAATGATCAAAATGAAGCACGACATAATATGGTGCATGCTGTGCGTTAAAACCATATTTGTTTAAAGTTTCGGCAGTCCATATTTGAAATTGTCCTTTTTTTAAGAGTTTAAACATTTGTGGCCGCTCTCCATTCGTATGAAGCAAAACATATTGTAACCGTTCAAATCCGGGTTTTATAAGAATAGAACCTTTGCTGTCTCCTGCTCTAAGATAACAAATGCCTTTTTCAATCATTAGTTCGCGTGTTGATTTCTTGGCATGGTTTATAATAACCATTGGCTCTGCTTCTTGAATGCTGATGTTGGTTTGCCAACGTTCAAATATTTCAGGGCTTTCAATTTCCTTATGTCGCAAAATGCATTTTTGGACGAATTCTTCTTCTCGCTCTATGCCAATAAATTTGCGGCCAATAAGGTTTGCTGCAATACCTGTAGTTCCACTTCCAGCAAATGGGTCAAGGACTGTTTCTCCTGGGCGTGTATTAGAGAGGATAGCACGATAAAGCAGACGTAATGGTTTTTGAGTAGGATGCTTGCCAAAATGTTTTTCCCAATTTTCAACTGTCGGTATACTCCAAACATCTGGCATCCTTTTCCCTGAATTTAGGGCTGTCATTGCTTCCATGTTGAAAAAATGTGGAGTTACCTTTGATTTCCGTGCCCATATTATATATTCAGCAGAAAAGTTAAAATGACAATTTGATATGGTTAATGGGGCATTAGGTTTTTGCCAAACAATAATATTTAAAATTTTGTAACCTAAAGTTGTAAGACATCTCTCAACAGAAGAAATATTATGATATGTTCCTGTTACCCAAATACACCCACTATCCTTTAATATCTTTCTACATAAACTTAGCCATTTCAAATTAAACGCATCAACTTCTTCGGTTGGACGTTGCCTATCCCATTCGCCCTTGTCAAAACACTTCTCTTTGCCTCCTTCTCTCCATGTAAAACCTTTAGAAAGGAAATAAGGAGGATCTGCAAAAATCATATCGACTTTTGTAGTTATCGCCTTTAGCATCTCCAAGGAGTCTCCTTGATATAATGTAAAGTCCTTATTTGGTGAAATGAAAACTGGTGTCACGCTATATATAATGTATGGGTTGTTTCAAGGTATTGTATGAAATCTTCAATAGGGTATGGTCGAATTATATGCCCTTTATCTTGTTTAACAAATGCAATTTGACGCAATGAGTCTCCAAAAATACTTGGAGCAATAAACAAACACTGAGATTCTGGTGTGTATCGTTCTTTAAATTGAGTTAAATGTCTTTCAATGGGCCATATCTCCATCATTGTTTGCTGACGCCCTTCTGCCATAGTAACTTCAATCAATATTCCATTGTTTTTTTCGAGGCACTCTATATCTCCAATACCGCCACCTGCGGTTGAAGTTGGTAATCCAGTATCATCGCAAACGTAATTAGGTATAACTCTTATGCTTGGAAGTTTTGATTTAATTGCGAGTGCCGATAAAAATTCCAATCTAACAGGAGCAGGAATAAATTTAAGAATCTGATGCTCGCAATTACGACTCCGTTTTGCAAGAATTTGCAATTCTTTTTTAATAGTATTCCAATCTATTTCTGCGACCCAATTATTAAGCAACTCTTCACTTTGGGTTGGACTTGTTTGTATTGATTTAATTGCAAATAGATTTTCATCCACTGTAGCCATATAGTCAAAATATGCCCTTCCATCTGTGAATTGAGGATATGTAGAATAATGTTCAAGTACATACTGTATGCGCTCATCTTCATTATGATTTATATCAATAAATCTTCCGCATCCTCGCAAAGAAATAAGTCCTGTAATACGCATTTTGCGTATGTATTCATCTGGATATTCTGAAATTACAGAATCTGAGTCGAATTTCTTCATTTTGCCTTCCATAATTTCATCTCGACAAATCTCAATAATTACTTCATCACTTGGATTGTAACGGTATTCTTCTCTAAGCAAACAAATTCGCTCGTATAATGCATTTGCATCATTATCTTTCCAGAATATGAATAGTGGCAATTCCTTTCGCGTGACACCTTTTCCATTCCACCGTGAATCGTCATTTATTTTTTTGATAACTTTCAATAGCAAAATTAAAGGTACATTGTTGTTTAATACTTTAACAAATGGATTAGCTCTTTGTTATTTGCACATTGCGTGAAGGAAAGCTTGTTGCTCATATTCTGGGTGTATTTCTTCTACTGAAATAGAGTTATCCTCTTGCACGGTAACATTAAAAACCGAAACAAGTTTTTCACCAATTGACGAAAATTCTATAGGACTACCAGGGGAAAAGAATACAAAGCCTAATTCTTTAGCAAAATCATATATAGTAGCAAATCGTGATGGATATCCTCGTTCAAAACCTGCTTCTTTATGCTTTTGTGGATTGTTTGTAATCATAAATTTCACCTCATCATCGGTAAGAAGTTCGTTGCCGAATTCTCCCATTGGAGCATTTAGCCATTTAGCCTTTATTGATTCGCATTTTTTCATTGGCCGGTATAAGCCATATCGAATGGTTTCACCTACTATTTTAGTAGCAAGTTCATTATCCAAAATCAGGCCATTAAATTTTTTAAGGACCCATAACATAGATTTAATACGCTGTGGGTTACGCATTGTTGTTGTAAACAATAACGGTTTGTATTCTGCTTCACGTGCCATATTAATAATTGGTGACCAGCACCTCGTTAAATTTTTTAATGGTATTGTCGTTAAAACTAATGTAATTACTTTTTATTGGGTAAATATTATATTTAGTAGCCCAATTTAAAAATATATTGTTAATTCTGCCTTTATAGAGTGTGACATTTGAAATTGCAAATCTTATGTTTCTGTCATTTAATTCATCAAGTAATAGCAATAATCTTATTTCAGTTTCCTCATTCCATAATTTATTATATTCGCTAAAAGTAATAAGATATGGAGGATCTAAATAGATGAGGTCGTTTTCTTGATAATTTATATTTCTCAAAAAATCGCTAAAATCCAAAGAGGTAAAAACGAGTTGACGTTGACATATAATATTCAAATAATCAAATATAGCTTTTTTGGTATTTTGATTAAAGTCAACATTACCAACAGGTAAATTGAAATCACCTTTCCCATTAAATCTGAGCATCCTGTTAAATCCATATATTAGCAATAGATACAGACGACAAAAGTCTTTCTTTCCAGTTAAATTATAGTCACTTCGTAATTTAGAATAAGCTTCCTTATTGTATTTTGCAAAATATGTTTTTGGAAATTTTCGTTTTAAATCTTCAGAAACATCATCTCTAATTAATGAAAAAGAGAGACCATATTGATCTATGATATTAGTCAATTGAGCTAAAAGCTCATCTCCACAATTCTTATATGAACAAAGCCATTTATGTAATCCAATTACATGTTTATCAACATCATTAGCAAGGCAAACTTTTGTGTTAGTATTCATAAATACGGAACCTCCTCCAACAAATGGTTCAATTAGACGACCTATCGTTGAAGGAAAATGAGAACGTATTTCTTTTATGAGTTTGTACTTATCTCCTACATAAAATAGAGGAGAACGCACTATTTCGTTTGTCATTATCAACTTTTGTAATAAATAGATATTCTCGGTGGTCTTCAAAAACAGTTTTACCTGAATTAAATGGTGCATAAGAATGTGAATAAACATGCGTTTCTCCACATTTAGTCAAGGCTTCTTCAATTTGTTCAAGTTTAATTTTGTTTGTGGAAGAAGAACTCTTAGATTTGTAAGTGTTATTGTATGATACAACAAGGTACTTTGCGTTCAAATTAGCCACGAGGTCTTGAAAAGTTCTAAAGGCAGAACATCTACAATAATTGCTCATATTTTCTTCTTTAGGCTTCATAGCTACGCCAAATAAATCTGGTTTTTTCCATTGAACAAGATTCTCTAGAAGGTGATAGAACCTACTATATTGACGTGAATTATATGGAGGGTCTATATATACAATATCGGCTGAAATGTTTCTAGCCAATATATTAGCATCGCATTGATATATTTCCGCCCCCTTAAGATTATCTGCACTAACCATTCGCAAGATTAGTTTACGAGGCTCAATGCTTTTTTTTATAAATGCTTCATAGTGTCCAAGTGTATTTGCAAGCCTATCAATGCTGTATATAAGAGATGCCATAATTATTGCATATTCTTTTTCAGATAAGTTCGTTCTGATCTTAACCATATCTTCTCTTATATAGCCTATATGACGAGCCGTAAGCATATCAAAAAACTTATCTCCATAGTTTGTTGAGAAATAGTTATCAGGAATAGTTGTCGGATCAATAGAATTGTACCGGTCAAGTATTTTTTTTACTTTATCCTCATTCCAAGGAGAGTCTTGAAAAAACGCCTTATATATTATGTTATTTGAATAAAGAAAATCATTAACAATAACCTTATCATATAAGGCAAAAGCCCTATTTGCCACAACTCCTGTTCCAGCAAATATATCGCAAAAAGAATGAATGTCTCGTGTTTCTTTTTGTATCAATTCAAATATCCAGTCGACTAATTTTGCTTTACACCCAATATATCTACGACTTTCCAATTTATAATTATTGTTATAAACTTGGGCGTGCCATTGTGGTATTATAATGGTGCCATATAGTGCAACGGCCTCATTCAAGGTCATTGTTGCCAGTTCGTTTCCATTTATTTGGCTATTTGATATTTTCAAAGTGGCGTACGTCATCTAAAATAAAAAACTCCAAGTGTTACTGCTACGAGCCAGGCCATAAAATATTCCAGAAATAAAGAAGCCTTTGTTTTTATTTATCTGTATAGGTCTTGCCGTAGTATATTTGCAATTTGCAAATATACTGAAGTTTTCTGAAAATCTTTTGCTTTGTTGAGTAAGATATTTACCAACGAATAAAAATAGCAAAGTATTTCTTATTTTTTATTTAAGTTTTTATGCTTATGCAAGCAAATATTTCCTATTAATAAGTTTATTTTGTACTTTTGTGCCTTGTAAAATAATGAGATATGAAAATGCCATATTTGAAATTGTTGGCCGTTCTGTCTGTTTCCTTCATAATCCTTGCCATTCTTTCTATTCCAGAAAAGTTGGAGATTTTTGGTTATGAGTTAACGCAAATGTCGTTTGCCCAGGAGGTTAAGGCAGAGCCTGTTGTGCCTATGAATAACGTCGCTGAGGTTGTTGAACCAGTCAAGCCTGTTGTTAAGGCTGAACCGGATACAATGCCGAAAACCATCCTTTTTGTGGGTGATTCCATGCTTGAGGGTCTTTGCCGCCGTCTTGCTGCTTACGCGTCGCACAATGGCCATAAACTTTATACCGTTATCTGGTATGCTTCTTCTACCGAAAAATGGGGAACTTCTCCGCGACTTGCCCAATATATGAAGACTTATAAACCAGATTTTGTGTTTATATGCCTTGGTGGTAACGAACTGTTTATAAAGGATATTAAGAAAAAACGAACAAAATATGTTCAGAAAATGGTTGCGGATATAGGTTCCACTCCATTTATATGGATTGGCCCTCCAAACTGGAAGGAAGATACGGGCATCAATGACATGATTCACTCGGTTGTTGGTGATGACAGGTTCTTCTTGTCAAAGCATTTGCATTTTGACAGGGCGAAGGATGGTGCTCACCCAACACGCCAGTCTGCCTATAAGTGGATGGATAGCGTTATCACATGGTATAAGACCAGCCCTAACCCGCAGTTTAAATTAGACACGCCGAAAATTTCAAATAAGGCTCCTACTAAAACAATAGTACATACCCCAAATGATTGATTATTTGCAAAGTGTTTTGACGTACGAACCAGACTCGCCCATGTTGTTTAACAGTGGCCTGTTTTGGGTTCTGTTTATGATATTCCTGCCGATTTATGGTATGCTAAGGAACCGTAAGGCAACGATGATGGTATATGTCATTGCCTTTAGTTTGTTTTTCTATTATAAGTCGAGCGGGGCGTTCTGTCTCCTGCTGATTGCCAGGACGGTGATTGACTATTATATCTCGCATTGGCTTGCAAAGTCTGACTCTAAAGCCACTCGCAGAGCATTACTGACAACGTCGTTACTCCTTTCTCTGGGAACGTTAGGGTATTTCAAATATGCTAACTTCTTTATGGAGAATATATCAGTGCTTTTCAGTACTAACTTTCAGCCTCTTGACTTAGTGCTGCTTGTTGGTATCTCATTCTATACGTTCCAGTCAATCAGTTATGTTGTTGACGTTTATAAAGGAAAGACAGGTCAATCGAAATCGCTTTTGGAATATTTGTTCTTCCTGTCATTTTTCCCTGCTCTGGTTGCTGGTCCGATAGTCCGTTCAACAGCCTTTTTGCCACAGATATATAACAAGGAGAAGATTGGCGAAAGCACCGTTTTTAGCGGAATGGTTCTAATAATGATTGGTTTGGTAAAAAAAGCAATCGTTGCCGACTATTTGGCACAGTTCAACAATATGGTTTTCGGAATGCCTGATTCTTATAGCGGTTTTGAGTGCCTTATGGCTGTTTTGGGCTTTTCTGTGCAGATATTCTGCGATTTTTCAGGTTATTCAGATATTGCGATAGGTATTTCCCGTATAATGGGCTTTGAATTGGGTGACAACTTCCGCTCTCCATACAAGTCGTTAAGCATTACCGAGTTCTGGCGTCGCTGGCATATTTCGCTGTCGTCATGGTTGCGCGATTATGTTTATATACCGTTAGGAGGCAACCGCAAAGGTTCTTTCCGTACTTACCTCAATCTGATGATAACTATGCTTGTTGGCGGTATCTGGCATGGTGCTGGCTGGCAGTTTATCATTTGGGGTGGTATGCACGGAGTTGGACTGGTTATCCACAAATTAAAGTCGCGCTTTTTCCCTGTTCAGCAGTTGCGTGGCATCAGGCTATTTGGTTCGTGGTTGGGAACATTTGCCTTCGTAACCCTACTATGGGTATTCTTTCGCGCAGAGAGCACATCTGTTGCCGTTTCCCTAATAGGCAGGATATTTACTGATTTTACGCCAGAGATGGTGTTGCCTTTTATGCAGACAAGAGGCGTGTGGGTAGGCGTTTGTGTGTTTGCTTTTATAGCGATTTTCACACCCCTCAAAGCATACCAGTGGGTGGAAAAGCGGTATATTAGCAGTAATATTATTGTAAAGATTATTATCTTTGCAGTGCTCGTTCAGTTGATCCTGGAATTTGCGGGTACAGAAGTTGCTCCATTTATATACTTCCAGTTCTAACGGCATTAGAGAAGTTGTTTTATAGGTTTTGTAGAATAGATAGTGATATATCCTGATAATATTGAAAGTAAGATAGGTTTCAGCACAGTCCGAAACCTTGTTTCCGAGCATTGCAGCAATTCTCTTGGTAAGGAGAAATGCTCCGCTATGGCGTTTTCTAATAATTATAACCATATACGTACGCAGTTGCTGCAAGTTGATGAATATAAGACTATTATGTCGAAGGCAGAAGGCTTTCCCAATGGTTCGGTATATGACTTGCGAGAGGAGTTGGAGCGTATTCGCATCATAGGTACTTACCTAACTGAAAGCGAATTGCAACATCTCGGAAAGACTTTAGCGTCGGCTATAGAAATCGCGGAGTTTTTCAATGAGGAGCGAAAACTCGCTTATCCGGAATTGTGGAAAATTGCTGAATCACTATCTCTCTTTCCACATATCGTTGCACTAATTGACCGAAGCATTGACCGCTTTGGTGAAGTTAAGGACGGAGCGTCACCTGCATTGCGAGACTTGCGTGCGTCGCTGCACTCAACGGTTAACAGTGTTAATGGATTGATCAATAGGGTTATTGCAGGATACAAGAGTAGCGGTATTGTTGATAGCGACGTTACTCCTGCTGTTCGCGACGGCAGACTTGTAATACCTGTTTCTGCGATGAATAAACGCCAAGTGAAAGGCATTGTCCACGATGAATCCGCAACGGGAAAAACCTTCTTTATCGAACCCGCAGAAATTGTTGAGAAAAACAACAAAATACGTGAATTGGAGTCTGAAATCCGTCGCGAGATTATCAGAATACTTACCGAAATAACTGACAACATTCGCCCGGCGCTTGCAGAGATACTTGCGTTCTATAAGGTTATAGGCTTTTTCGATTTCATCCGAGCAAAAGCTACTTTCGCCGAAGAAATTGGAGCAGAAATGCCACACCTTTCCAAAAAGCAGGAAATTGAATGGTACAATGCAAAGCACCCGGTACTTTTCTTGTCGCTAAACAAATTGGGCAAGCAGACAGTTCCGCTGAATGTCAAACTTGACCCGAACAACCGCATTTTACTTATTTCCGGACCAAATGCCGGTGGCAAGTCGGTCTGCTTGAAAACTGTTGGCATTGTTCAATATATGTTGCAATGCGGCTTGCTCCCTCCTGTATATGCAAATTCGCATTTTGGAATATTCGATAACCTCTTCATAGAAATAGGTGATGAGCAATCTATTGAAAATGAATTGAGTACTTATAGTTCGCATTTGTCGAATATGAAACTTTTCATGCAAAAGGCAAATGAGAGAACTCTTATTCTTATAGATGAGTTTGGTGGTGGTACGGAACCACAAATCGGTGGTGCATTAGCACAGGCTATTCTTCGCAAACTTAACGAATTGCGTACATTTGGAGTTATAACTACCCACTATCAGAACCTGAAGAATTTTGCTAACGAAACAGATGGCATTATTAACGGAGCAATGCTTTATGACCGTCAGAAAATGCAACCGCTCTTCCAGTTGTCTGTAGGAACACCAGGCAGTTCGTTTGCAATTGAGATTGCAAAGAAGATCGGCATCTCCGCAGACATCCTTGAATATGCAGAATCGATAGTCGGTTCGGACTATATAAATATGGATAAATACCTGATGGACATTACCCGTGACCGCAAATATTGGGAAAACAAGCGTCAGGATATCCGTCTTGAAAAGAAAAAACTTGAGCGACTGGTAGAAAAATACGAGAATGACATTCAGAAACTTATTGTTGAGCGTAAGGAAATTCTGCATGACGCCAAGGCCGAGGCTAAGGAAATTATTTCCGGCAGTAATGCGTCGATAGAGAATGCCATCCACGAAATCAAGAAAGCCCAGGCAGAGCGTGAGCAGACAAAACTTATCCGCAAGCAGATTGAAGAACTTAAAAGCAGGCTTTCTGAAGGCGATGTTGAAGATGAAAAGATTAAAGCACTCAAGGCAAGAATCAAGAATAAAAAGCCGAAGAAGGTTGAAGAAAAGCCGAGGGACGAAAAACTGTCGGTTGGCGATAATGTAACCATTGACGGCAGTAATTCCGTTGGCAAGATTGTTGAGATTGACAAGAAAGAAGCAGTTGTAGAAATTGGCAATTTCCGCTCAACAGTCAAGCTTTCCAAGTTAAAACGCACTATCCGAAAAGAAACCGCTGCTGTAAGTAAGGCTTCATCTGGTGTTGCGGCGAGCCTTGAACAATCCCGCCAGAGACAATTGGATTTCAAGCAGGAAATCGACGTTCGTGGCATGTCGGCAGACGAAGCGATACAGGCAGTTTCCTACTTTATCGACGATGCATATCAATTTAGCATTAAAGAGGTACGCATTCTGCATGGAACAGGATATGGCATTCTGCGGCAGCGAATAAGGGAGTACCTGAATGCTATTCCTTCGGTTAAATCTTTCCGTGATGAGCACGTTCAGTTTGGCGGTGCAGGTATAACTATCGTGACCTTAAAGTAAGATAAAGTGATTAAATATACTTAATTGTAGGTGTTTTACAGCAACTGTAAAATACCTACCTTTCAGTAATGAATATATTTGCTTAACTTTGCAGGGCTTTTTAAGAAAATCTCTTATGGCATTATTTAAAGCAGAATCATATAAGAAAGGAATATTTACGTCATCAGTATTCAACGTTGCGAGCAGGTCGATAGCATTTGTTCAGCAATGGCTGATTATGTATTATTTTGGGTCAAATGCGGTTACAGATATTTATTTCTTTGTATATAATATTACGCTTTATGTCTGTTTCTTTTTCTTGAATATGACAACTTCTGCATTAGTGCCAGAATGTATCAAGTTGAGGAATAATGTGAGTAATGGTAGTTCCATGGCGTTCATGAACGCTTTCTTCTACATGTACGGTGCTGTTGGGCTTGCTATTGTAGGACTTATGTCAATCGATACCTCATGGATTATGGGAGAAATATCATCTTTTCCTCAGGACGTTATTGAGGAAAATATGTCTCTTATTAGATGGTGTATTCCGTTGATTTTCCTAAACCTACTAATACAGTTGCTTACGGAAACGATGGCTTCCTATAAGTACTTTACCATACCGAATATGGTGACTGCCATTAATGCCCTATTGGGTGTTATTTTCTTTATTCTTTTCCATGACGAATTAGGGCTTCCTGCCATTGTTATGGGCTTGATTTTAGGGTGCGTTTTCAATCTTGTTGTTGTAATGTATCTGATGAAGAAGCATCTTGGTTGGGATTTTCTAAATGTAAGTTTTGTAAATGTAAAAAGCGTTCTGGGGCCCGGGTTGTATTCGCAATTGGGGTATGTTGTATATACCATAGCACTTTTTCTTCCACAGTATTTCTTTTCTCAATTTTCAGAGGGAAGTTTGACAGCAATGAACTACGCTGACAAATTGGTCAGCATTCCTGGTGTGTTTTTGATTTTGCAACTAACAAATGTTATGGCGATAAAGTATAATAACCTTGTTAGTCTTAATGATGCTAAGGGTGTTTATGACATAACAAGAAAACTGATTTTTTATGTTCCCACAGCACTTTTGGTCGTATCCATGCTGATTGGTCTCTCAAGTGGTTGGATTGTAAATTTCCTATTCGGGATGGGCAAATTTACAGCTGACGCTTTAACGCTGACAGAGGATTTGCTACTGCTGATGGTTATGATTTTGCCGTTCTCATTTGTATATGAGATTTTAATAAGAATGCTAAACGCCTACAAAAAGCAGAATATTGTTTTGATAATGCATATCGCAAATTATGGCGTTATGCTGATTTTGTTCTTCTGTTTTATGCCTAAGTATGGGGCTCTAAGTTTCCCTATCTTAAGGATTATTCCATTCATGATAGTTCCTTTTGTAGTGCTTCCGGTAATCAAAAAGTACTGTCATGAAGTAAAGATTGCAAAGTTGAGCATTGTTTTGTTAGGGATAACTGTTGTAACAGTTGTCTTTATGGCACTGTCTATGAAGTATGGCATTAATTAAAATGATTATGAATAAAAGAGAATATATACAGGCGAACCGTGATTGGCTTGTTGCTAAATCGCAGGAAGATGGCGTTAAGCCTTTGGCGAAAGGTATCTGTTACAAGGTATTGAAAAAAGGAAGAAACGATGGCGTTCATCCTAATCCGCGCAGTGTTATCGTGGCCCACTATACTGGCAGAACGATTAATGGAAAGAAATTTGATAGCAGCCGTGGCGGTGCACCTCTTGCTATGCGATTGCGTGACCTTATTACCGGTTGGGTTATTGCAATGCAGCAAATGTGCATTGGCGACAAATGGGAGGTTTACATACCTTCTGAAATGGCATACGGCAATATGTCGCAACCAGGCATACCAGGCGGTTCTACGCTGATATTCGAAATCGAATTGCTGGGAATTCATTAATAATAAAAAAGCGAAACCGAATGTCTCGCTTTTTTATTATATGCCAACTGCTTACATATATTTTGCAACTGTTGAATCTATTTTCTTAAGGTCCGTAATCCTCTCACAAAGTTCTCCATTGCGATTGATAATAAACATTGCTGGGAGTGAACCTACATTATATTTTAAGAGATATTGAGAAGTTGCTCCTTCTGGGTCATATACAGATATCCAAGGAAGGTTTTTTGCTGCTGTTTTCCAGTTAAATTCGTTGTCGTCATAACATACTTGGAAAATTTCAAATCCGTTTGCTGCGTGCTGTTTGTAAAGGCTTGCCAAACCGGCATTCAATGCTGGTGACTCATCAGCAAGGTAGGTGGTGAAGTTGAGAAGAATAACTTTTCTCTTTGCAACAACATCGCTCAACTTTGTCTGTTTGCCGTTTTTATCAAATAGATTAATGTTGATATACTGAGTCTGGTCTGCATATATAGTGTCTTTAGGAGCAGACGGCGCAACAGTGTTCTTTCGGCCTGTGAAGAACATTGCTTTAAGCAATTCCGTTCTCGGATCATTTGGCTTGTGCGTATGATATGCGTTTGCAACTGCTCCGATAACCCTAACGTCAGCCTTGCTTGTCATTGAGAATAGAGGTTGGTTATCCACTAATTTATTTACTGTATAGTATGCAACGATGCTTGCCGGGTCCTGCAAAATTCTATTTGCAAGATCCTTTTTCGCTGCTTCAATAACGCTTGTATCTGCCGATTTATTTGCAATTGATCGGGTAATGCTGTCAACCTGCATCATCCAAACCGCATCAGCAGAACCGCTTAGACGGTAGTTTGTGTCAAACGCAATTGTATCAGATTCGATTTTAACAGTTTCAATGCTGTCAACAGGGAAATATATATATTTACCGTTTCTGCCAAGCCTTAGAACTTCTGGATGAGATGGAGCCTCTTTGCTGATTTCAAATGTGCCGTTGCGGTCAGTTTCAATAGAGTCAACGGTTAACCACATTCCGCTTATGGGACGCTCCAAACTCAATTTTTCCGAATCGGAACCCTTGATTGTTCCGCTTAGTGTGTACTCGTTTCCGTCACCGCAAGAGAGCAGTGCGACTGGTAATATTAATGAGAGCAATAACTTTTTCATTGTAATTTATTTTTACGCAAAGGTACTATCTTTGTTCCGTTTATCAAATATTTTGCTGAATAATGGATGACTATTCTATAACAAAATTGCATATCGGTATCACTTTAATGGCGAATAGTCTAATTTATTGTGATAATTCTCTTAATATCAATTAAAATATTCTTTAACAGTTTAACATATAAGTTTTTTGTATTACCTTTGTGCGAATTTTAAGAAGTAGAAAAAAATATGAATCCAATCAAAAAGACCATCACACTTGCCGATGGAAGAGAGATTACGTTAGAGACAGGCAAGTTGGCCAAGCAGGCAGATGGTGCAGTTGAGTTGCGAATGGGTAACACAATGCTTCTCGCAACAGTCGTTTCGGCTAAGGAAGCCGGTGAAGGTGTGGATTTTATGCCTTTGCAAGTTGAATACAAGGAAAAATTCTCTGCTGCAGGTCGCTACCCTGGTGGCTTCCAAAAGAGAGAAGGTCGTGCTTCAGATTATGAAATCTTGACTTCACGCCTTGTTGACCGTGTTTTGCGTCCGTTATTCCCTGATAACTACCACGCTGACACTTTTGTTAATGTTACTATGTACTCTTCAGACGGTGTTGACATGCCAGATGCACTTGCTGGTCTTGCTGCTTCTGCTGCTATTGCCGTTTCTGACATACCTTTCCACGGACCTATCTCTGAGGTGCGTGTTGCTCGTGTTGATGGCGAATTTGTTATCAACCCTACATTCGAGCAAGTTGAAAGAGCAGACATCGAATTGATGGTTGGTGCTACTTACGACAACATTATGATGGTTGAAGGTGAGATGAACGAGGTCTCTGAAATGGAATTGCTCGAGGCTTTGAAGGCTGCTCACGAGGCTATCAAGCAACAATGTGTTGCACAAGAGGAACTCGCTAAAGAATTGGGTATCGTTAAGCGCGAATACTGCCATGAAGTTAACGATGAAGAACTTCGCAAGGACGTTCGCGAAAAATGCTATGATAAGGCTTATGCTGTCGCTAAGGCTGGTTGCGCTGACAAGCACTGGAGAGCAGACAGTTTTGCTAAAATTGAAGAAGAATATCTCGAAACTATCCCAGAAGAGGAAAGAGAAGAAAAGGCTTCTCTTGTTGCAAGATACTATCACGACGTTGAAAAAGACGCTATGCGCCGTTGCGTTCTCGACGAAGGCATCCGTCTTGACGGTCGTAAGACTACTGAAATCCGTCCAATCTGGTGCGAGGTTGATTACCTTCCAGGCCCTCACGGATCTGCAGTGTTCACTCGTGGTGAAACTCAATCATTGGCTACTTGCACTTTGGGTACAAAACTTGACGAGAAAATTCTTGACGACGTTTTGAACCAAGGTAAGGAAAGATTCCTCCTTCACTACAACTTCCCTCCATTCTCAACAGGTGAGGCTAAGGCTCAACGTGGCGTTGGCCGTCGTGAAATCGGTCACGGCAACCTTGCTCACCGCGCGTTGAAACGCATGTTCCCAGATGATTTCCCTTATACTTGCCGTATCGTTTCAGACATCCTTGAGTCTAACGGTTCTTCATCTATGGCAACAGTTTGTGCCGGTACACTTTGCTTGCTTGATGCAGGTGTTAAGATGAAAAAGCCGGTTGCTGGTATTGCTATGGGTCTTATCTCTGACTCGGAATCATCTAAATATGCAGTCCTTTCTGATATCCTCGGCGACGAAGACCACCTTGGCGACATGGACTTCAAGGTTACAGGTACTGCTGACGGTATCACTGCAACTCAAATGGATATTAAGTGCGACGGTTTGTCATACGAAATTCTTGAAAAGGCTCTTAACCAAGCAAAAGAAGGTCGTTTACACATCTTGAATATCATCAACGAAACAATCACCCGTCCGTTAAGCGGTCCGTGGGATTTCCTCCACACCCGTATCGTGAATATCTATCCGGACGAAAGTTGCTGGGTGAACGATTTCAACAATGCTTACAACGAACCTTATATGCGTATGTATTTCTCGCATCCGGGCTATGACGATTATCCTGTGGTAGGCGTTTCCTGGGAACAGGCGACAGCATTCTGCGTATGGCGCACCAACCTGTTCAAGGAATCTCTGAATTTCCCCAGCGGACAGGCTCTCGAACCGTTCCGCCTGCCGACCGAAGGCGAATGGGAATATGCGGCCCGTACAGGCAAGAACGAAAACAAATATCCGTGGGCAGGCGACGAGCTGGTGAGCGGAAAAGGTTGCTTCTTGGGCAACTTCAAACCGGGCAAAGGTAACTATACGGAAGACGGCCATCTGATCACTTCGCGTGTCGGCTCTTTCGCTCCGAACGAATTCGGCCTCTATGACATGGCCGGCAACGTGGCGGAATGGACATCGACTTCTTATTCCGAATCCGGACCGAGCCAGATGAGCGACATGAATCCGGATCTGCGCTACAATGCCGCGAAGGAAGACCCGTATGCCATGAAGAAGAAGGTCGTACGCGGCGGTTCCTGGAAAGACGTGGCACAGTTCATCCGTTCGGATATGCGCACCTTCGAATACCAGAACGAAACGCGTTCATACATCGGTTTCCGTTGCGCCCGTACACAAATCGGTTTTTCGAGAGCAAAAGGTAAAAAATAACGCAGGGGCGGAGTTCGCCCGCCCTCTCTAATTAACGAATATACATTATATCATGGGAAAATATAGAAGATATAAAAACAGAGTAGAAATGTACCTCGCCAGTGAAAAAGGCAAGCGGGTACTGAATTTCTGTTATAGCTGGGGAGCCTCCATCGTTATTATAGGCGCCTTGTTCAAGTTGTTACACTTGCCGTATGGTAACCAGATCCTGTTTGTGGCCATGACGGTAGAAGCATTGGTATTCTTTATCTCCGCTTTTGAAAAGCCATTCAACGAATATCACTGGGAAGAAGTGTTCCCGGTTTTGAAATCGAAGAACCCGCTCGACCGTCCGGATTTCGCCAACACGCCTATGTCCAATCTGGTCAATTCGCCTGAGAATACGACCGACGACGAGGTTGCTGGCGGATTGAATATCAACTTAGGCGGCAAGCAGGCTACCGGACTGGGCAATCTCGGCCTGGATGTGAGCGAAGAAGATACGAAAAACCTTTCCGACAGTATCAAGAAACTGAGCGCCGCCGCCGAACAGATCTCCAAGATGGCGGAACTGACGGAAGCGACGCAGAAATATCTGGAACAGCTTTCGGGTATGTCCGAGAATATGGAACGTTTCAGCCAGGTGACGCATTCGCTGACCGACGTTTCCGACACACTTTTGAATTCGTATAAGAGCATTACGGATAATTCGGATGGCATCAACCAGAATTCCCGCGGTTACGTGCAGCAGATGGAAATGCTGAACCGCAACATCTCCGGCTTGAACACGATCTACGAAATACAGTTGAAGAGCATCAGCTCGCAGATCGAATCGATCGAACATATCAACAGTGGCTTGAGCCGCATTCGCGAAATGTATGACGGCTCCGTTGTCGACAGTTCCGTGTTCCGCAACGAAACGGAAAAGATGACGCGACAGTTGGCCGAATTGAACCAGGTATACAGCCGCCTGTTGCAGGCTATGACGGTCAATATGGGATACCAGCAACCGGCGCAGCCCGCACAACCTGTTTACCAGCAGCAACCGCAGCCCGCACAGCAGCAGAATTACCAGCAGGCCTATCAGCAACCGTACGGATATCAGCAGCAGGCTCCGTATACAAACAACCCAATGAAGTAATCGGATATGGCAGGAATAGCAAATAATCCCAATTCGCCCCGTCAGAAGATGATCAACCTGATGTATCTGGTGTTCATCGCCATGATGGCACTCAACGTGTCGTCGGAGGTACTCGACGGTTTCGAACTGGTGGAAGGCAGCTTGCGTACTTCTATCGATAATACCTCGACCCGTAATGAGATCGTTACAGAGGAACTGAAGGCTTATTATCAGACAAATCCCGAAAAAGTACGTGAATGGTACGAAAAGGGGACAAAGGTGAAGGAGGCATCCGACAGCCTGTACAATTACGTGCAGGATCTGAAAGTGCGTATCGCGCAGATTGCCGATGGTAAGGATGCCGATGTCAATAATATCGATCATAAGGACGACCTCGAAGCGGCTTCCCGCGTGATGCTGTCTCCCGTTTCGGGCGAAGGCAAGAAATTGCGCCAGAGCATCGAAAAATACCGGACACTGATGGGCGAGATGGTGGAAGACTCGGCCAAGACGCGCATCATCGAAGCCAGCCTGTCGACAACGCCGCCTCACAAGGCCGGTATCAATACTCGCACTTGGGAAGAGGCTTTGTTCGAGAATATGCCGGTGGCGGCGGCTGTTACCTTGCTGACGAAATTGCAAAGCGATATCCGCTATGCCGAAGGTGAAGTGTTGTCCAACCTGCTGAGCAGCGTCGACATGCGCGACTATCGTGTGAACCAGATCACGGCACAGGTGATTCCGGAAAGCCAGATCGTCATGCGCGGCAGCCAGTACAAGGCCAATATCGTCTTATCGGCTGTCGACTCGACGAAACGTCCGACCGTCTATGTGAACGGCAAGGAATTGCCTTATGATGCAAACGGCATGTTTACGGCTGTAGCCGGTACTCCGGGCACTTATCCGGTCAAAGGATATATCGAAATGCCGGGCAGCGACGGCAGCGTGATGCGCCGCGAGTTCGAAAGCGAATACTTCGTGACGGAACCGAGTGCGACGGTAGCGCCGATGCTGATGAATGTGTTGTATGCCGGAATCGCCAACCCGATCCGTATCGCCGTGCCGGGTGTGCCCAGCGGCAACGTGACGGCAACGATGACGAACGGGACACTGGTCCGCAAAGGCGACCAATGGGAAGCCCGTCCGACAACGGTTGGAACAGACGCCATCATTTCCGTCCATGCTAAAATGGCGGATGGGCGCAGCGTCGAGATGGCGAAAACGACTTTCCGCGTACGTGCCCTGCCCGACCCGATGCCTTTTATCGAATATAAGGACCAGAACGGCAATATGCGCAAGTTCCGTGGCGGTCAGTTCTCCAAACGCAATTTGGTGGAAGCCGACGGCATCCAGGCGGCTATCGACGACGACCTGCTGAACGTGCCGTTCAAGGTGTTGAGTTTCGAGCTGACTTTCTACGATTCGATGGGCAACATCATTCCGGAAGTCACGCAAGGCAACCAGTTCTCGCAGCGTCAGAAAGATTATATCCGCCGTCTGGCAAGAGGCAAACGCTTCTACATTACGCATGTGAAAGTATTAGGTCCGGACAATAAGGAACGTATCATTCCGACCGTCGAAGTAATCGTCAATTAACATAACGTAGGGACGAGGTCTGCTCGTCCCGTAATGTATAAAGATATATGAAACGTTTATATTACATAGCAACCCTCGCCATCGCCCTGTTCGCCTCCCTCCCCATACAGGCACAGGAAGAGGCCGGCAATACACAGCAACAGCAGCAGAGACGTCGCGGTCCCGAAGCAAGCCGTGGCGCCCGTGAAGAAGAGAAGAAAGAGAACGGCATGCCCGAACTGACCGTCCGAGCACAGGATATGAACGAGCGAATGACGCAGCATATCGGCAACGCTCGCTGGATGCGTGTCATCTACCGCCAGATCGACCTTACGAAAGAACAGAATGCTCCTCTATACTATCCCACCCAACCGATGAACGGGCAGATGAACTTGTTCTCGATCATCTTCCAGCTGGTATGCGAAGGCAAGTTGTCCGCCTATGAATACCTGGACGGTTACGAGGATTTCAGCGACAACCGCAAGCTCGACTTGAAAGTCATGCTGGACCGTTGCCGTATCTTCTACGAAGAGACGCCAGGCAAAGACAACGAACCTGCCGGTTTCGTCGTGAACGAAAGCGATATTCCTTCCGGCGATGTCCGCTCCTATTACATAAAGGAAGCGTGGTATTTCGACCAGAACAACTCCGTATTCGATGTCAAGACATTGGCGATCTGTCCGATTCTGACAATCGTGGACGATATGGGACAGAACACCATGCCGATGTTCTGGATTCCTTATGAAAATTTGCGTCCCTATATCAATACCGCCTATATCATGACGTCCAACATCAACAACGCCATGACTTTCACGCTCGACGACTATTTCCGTCGCCGGATGTTCCAGGGCGATATCTTCAAGACGCAGAATCTGATGAACCAACCTCTGCAAGCCTACTGCCCGACACCCGATTCGATGAAACGCGAGCAGGAACGTATCGAGAACCAGCTGATTACTTTCGAAAAATCTCTCTATCTGCAACCGGACACAGCTCAGTTGGCAGCTGATACAAAAGGCAAGAAATCTAAAAACGCAACCGTTTCCGCCCGTGGCAGAAAGACGGAAGCCGCAAAAGAGAGCAAACAAAAAGAGGTCAAAATCAAAGCTCCAAAAGCCCAGAAAAGCGCTCCGGTCCGCAGCGTACGCCGTCGCCGGTAATTACCTCTACAATATCCAAAACATAAAAGAGGCGTAGATTAGTGATGACTCGAATGACATCTGCTAATCTACGCCTCTTTTATGTTTCGTCGAAGAGGGATTACAACTTATGTATCACCTTCATCAACTGATCTCCCAAGCCGATTGTGTAGCCTTGTGAAACGAACACTACACGGTTGAAAGTGTCGGCAATGATGAAGATTGGCAGTGTGTTGGCGTTCTGCAACTTCATAGCTGCGGCGATCTCCTTCTGAATTGTTTTGTCGATATCTATGCCATATGTGATGGTAGTTGGCAACTCTCCGAACTCCTTCGGATCGAAGTTCTGGAAGCCTTTTTCATCGGGGAACAACAAAACCATGCCGCGGCCCCATTCTTCAAGGTCCTTCTTTACGGCAGCGATGTCACGCATGGCATGGTTGGTCGGTTCCTGGCGCGCTCCGAGGACAGCGACAACATAATAGCCGCGGCCGGTGGTAGCCAACAGACTCGTTTCCTCGCCGTTATCAGCCCGTTTGAATTTGTTTTCGGAGTTGAAGTTGCCGATGACTTGTACATCGTCCTGGCTCTCACGCATCTCCAGTTTGATATCACTCGTCTTGCCTGGTTCTACGTTGAAGAAAGACATTTCGGCCAGTACGCTACCGTTTGCCATACGTGTTCCGGTTACCAGCATATAATGGCCCTCATCCATAGAAAGCGGCTTTTTCAACAGAGCACTCCAAGTATCACCGCCCCCCATATCCACATCGCCCGATTCGAAGTTAAGTGTCTGCAACTTGCCGGTCGGCAACACTTTCGCAATCGTGAAATGACTGTAATATTTCGGGTCCTGCAATGCTTTGATCGGCTGGTAAGAAGCGACGACCTTACCTTGCTTGGCAACCGTCTGCTCGGCAGCTTCGAAGTCTACATCCACCCAGTTCAGACCTTTCGCATATTGCACTTTTCCCGCCACTGGTTCGATACGTGCCGGAATACCGATGCTACGACATACAGCGACGAAGAATATATCGCGGGAACCTTTATCGGCCACGCGCGATTTCCATACGCCCATCGGCATAATCGGAATGCGTTGCGGATTCAGGCTGTCATTGATACTGATATTTTCCTTCACCCAGTCTACAATTAATTGCGGATCAGCTTTAGCCTTCTTCACTAATGCCGAATCGACGTTGGCGGCGAAGAACTTCCTGTACGGCGTCAGGAACTCGTTTGCCACACGCGGATTGAGGATATATTCGGTAAACAGGGAACTTTGCACAGCCTGGGCATTGTTCAGATGGTCCGCTAACACGGAGGCCGGCGTATCACGCAGGTCCTTGGCAGAGATAACATTCAGCAAATCCATCGCCATCGGACGTTTGTCGGCAGGCGCATCGCGAAGGAACTTCTCGATCTCACGCCAGTTTCCCCGGCTGCCGATCATGAAATCGGCTG
>OHBJ01000799.1_pt1 | contig 21315 bp, 10 predicted proteins | sample 1577241 | NCBI WGS metagenome assembly OHBJ01 (sample SAMEA3541594, study PRJEB24748) | human gut metagenome | biome: human gut; feature: human-associated habitat; material: faeces | place: China | collected 2012 | reverse complement strand
TTTGCTTTTCGTTTTCATGTTGCGAAAACCTCCTAAATTAATGCTTTCTATAGGGTGGCCCGGGGCCCGTTGTGCAGGGCGATGGCGGCATGGTGACGGATCGCCCCGCGAATGCGCCGACGGAGACGAGCGCCGGCACGGAGATGACACAGGAACAGCGCGTAGCCTCGGATCAGCTCAAGGCACTGTTCCCCGACTACGTCAACAGCCTGGGCCTCAAGGACCGTCAGGGACACAACCTGATGCTCAATGAGGATGGCACGGGTAGCTTCGCCGACTACATCAAGTCCGTCTACGCCGCCTCGGCGCAGTCGGCCCTCGATGCGGGCGAAGACCTCTCGAGCCTCGACTGGCTGACCATCGAGAACGGCATGGTCAAGGATGTGGACCTCGCCAAGTACGCGGCCTGGGCGACGCGCCTCAAGGCAGCGCCGGCCTTCGATAAGTTCGACCTGAGTTCCGGTGAGAACGACGAGTTCGGCACGTCGGACAACACGCCGCGCCACTTCACTGGCTTCGCCCTGACGCGCGACAAGAAGCTGGGCGCGACCATGGCGACCTGGGACGACATCCGCCGCATGAATCCACTCTACTTCATCGGCCAGAAGGGCGTCAACGTTGCCCCGCACTGGCGCATCCGCCATGGTGCCAAGGACCGCGACACGTGCCTGGCCATCCCCGCCATCCTGGCCCTGACGCTGCAGAATAACGGCTACGATGTCGACTTCTCCTCGCCGTGGGGCAAAGGACATGCCGGCGACTACGACCTCACCGAGCTTTTCGACTGGGCCGACGGCCTTTGCAAGGCATCAACGAAAAAATAAAGAAATGTGTGAGCGACGCTCCTGCGCCTGCTCTCTGGGCATCCTTCCGACTGGCAGGATGCCCTTTTTGATTATTAGAAAATAACAGTAAAGCTGAATGAAACGGGTGTCGTTTCTTACAGCAATGGGATATAGCCTTATGCTATAATAGAGATACGTACCGATACAGGATTGCGTATGGACAATAAGATACAAGCTATATAGGAAATACAGGATAAAAGATAAGAAAGGTGATTCTTACGATGATGACATTGACGCAGATGCGGTATTTCTATGAAGTGTGCCAGTGGCAGAATATCACGAAGGCGGCCGAGCATCTCCACGTCTCACAGCCGACAATCAGCGTCGCGATGCAGACACTCGAGGCGGAGACCGGACTGAACCTGTTTCACCGCGAGGGCCGGAAACTCGTCGTGACGCCGGAGGGTAGCAAATTGCTTGGCAAAATCAACCACATTTTGACCCAGATGGATCAGCTCGAGACGGAAATCCAGGACATGGCGCACAACCGCAATCACATCCGCATGGCCCTGCCTCTGCAGATCGGTACGCGTTTCCTGCCGCGCATCCTCGGGGAGTTCCGGCTCGACCATCCACAGATCAAGCTCGAGATCATCGAGACAGGTGGCATCAGCGCCCTGCAGATGGTCGAGGACGAGAAGCTCGACATCGCCCTGACGAACTACGCGACCGGCTTCAGCCAGAAGCTCTGCTACCAGAAACTCTATGACTGCGAGTGCTGCTTCGTCACCTATCCCTCCCATCCGCTGGCCAAGCGCAAATCTGTCTCGTTCGCCGACTTTGCCGATGAGGAGCTCGTCATGCTCGACAGTCACTTCTTCATCTACCGCATGGTTCACGATCTCTATGCCGCGCACAGCTGCAAGCCGTGCGTCATCCACTTCTCGCCGTACCTGCACACGATCAAGAACCTCGTTGAACGCGGTATCTGCTCGACCTTTCTCGCCCGCCAGGCCGTCCTGCCCGACGAGAACCTCGTCGCCGTCTCTCTCGATGAGCCGTTCTACATCAATTCCGGCATCGTCACCAAAAAAGGACGCCAGGTCTACGAAGACGAGCAACACCTCATCGACTACCTGCAGCAGATCACGAAGGACATGTAGAGATATGTAAATATGCATAAAAATAAATAATATACAAGATAAAGAAGTCCCTTCCATCAATGGAGGGGGCTTTTTTATTTGCCGAAAATTACCTTTCTTTTCATAATGGCACAGGAGGTAATGCGGATTGTCCTGTACCGGATAATATTTCTCCGTAAAGACTTGTTCTAGAATCGATTTTACTATATAGTAAGAAGTAGTGATGAAATTAAGGCGGTACTAACCGAGTTCACAGTGGGGTAACGCAATAATTTCAAGCCACTTTGTTGAACATGCGACTCAGATGACATCATAATTCATGGGCGATGAGAGCTGATAAGAGAGATGTGGAGATCTTTCCGGTAGCGTCCATGATCGTTCAGGAATGAACCGTTATTTGCATGTCTCTGTCCGAGATGCGACTGCATGAGAGCAGCGCGTACGAGTTGAATAAATATACAAAACTCGAATCGATTCGACAAGGTTGGCAGGAGCATAGAGAGAAGAACGAAGAGAAAATGGAGGCATTCTATGAATCGGATTTATCAAGTCATCTGGAGCAGCGTCAAGAGTTGCTACGTCGTCGTATCAGAGAACGCAAGCCGTCACGGTAAGAAGAAAGCTGCGCATCTGGCACCGTCGACAACTAAGCGCACCATGCTGGCCATGAGCCTGGGTGCAGCCGTGCTGATGGGATCGGGGGCTGCAGCAGAGGCGGCCACGGGCAATAAGATCATCGGCGGCAGTGAAGGTGTAGTGATCGATGCTGAAGGAAAGAAAGACCAGGCCCAGGCTACCGGTGATTATTCAACCATCAGTGGCGGTGTTGCCAATCACGCGGAAGGAAAATACTCCAGCGTCAGCGGCGGTTCGAAGAACCATGCAACGGGAGAGAGTGCCAGCATCAGTGGCGGTGGCGATGGCGTTGCCTCAGGTGCAAAGTCCAGTGTCAGTGGCGGTAAACAAAATAAAGCGACAGGAGAGTTTGCTAGCGTTTCTGGCGGCGATCAAAATGAAGCCAAAGGAAATCAGTCTACCATTAGTGGCGGCACGGCCAATAAAACAATCGGCGATTGGTCCACCATTGTTGGTGGTGCCTATAATGTGACCAGTGGCAACAGCTCTCTGGCATTAGGCGGAATGTATTCTGCCGTGCAGGGGATGTATTCTGTTGGTATTGCAGGAGGTAGTACGAGCAGCTCTGCAACCCAGGGTTTTGCAGCGGGTTATCAATCTTCCGTTAATGTTGCTAACGGTATGGCTCTAGGTTATCAGGCTGTAGCGAAAACGGCGAATACGATTTCGTTTGGTCATGTTGCGGGCGATACGTATTATTCAACAGATCCATGGGAGCATACTATCAATACGAATACGTTCAGGGATGCGTATTATAACCGTCTCGTCAATGTAGCGGATGGCATCGACGACCACGACGTCGTCGTCATGGAACAGCTCAAGAACGCCAAGGCAGAGGCAGTGGCAACGGCCAAGAACCAGATCAAGGTTAAGGGCGATGAAGTCAACGTTCATGCAGAAGAAACCACGGACAAGGCCGGCGTACAGACTACGACCATCAGCCTGAAGCCAAAGGTCACGCTGAAGGAGAGTACGGACACCACCGGCGCGAAACAGGTGGTGCTCGACGGCACAGCAGGCACCATTTCCGCCGGCCTAAGCACGGATCAACAGAACTACATCTCGCTGAACGGGACGACAGGCGTGGCCAAGGTGGGTGCTGTCAAGATTGGCAACCAGGACTTCACCTATACGTATGACAAGCCTGACGGAATGAATGATGACGGTACGGTGAAACTCACGTCCACCCGGGCTGATGCAAAAGGCACCTTTGTGACGGGACTCTCCAACAAGACCTGGACGCCGGGCAACTATGTGACTGGCCGGGCAGCTACGGAAGACCAGCTGGAACAGGCAGGCCGCCACTTCCTGAGCATCAAGACGGCTTATGTTGACGAGGATGGCAATAAAATCACGCCGGTTGCGGAAAACACGCTGGCCAATTATTACAATGACGGTGCCACGGGCTCGGCTTCCATGGCCTTTGGCGTAGGTACCACGGCAAAGGGGAATCTATCCCTGGCCATGGGCGTCAACAGCTCCGCTTCGGGCCTGAATTCTCTGGCCATCGGCTACGGCAATGAAGCAGCCGGCACGCAGTCGGTGGCTGTGGGCAACAGCAGCAATGCCAGCGGCAATTACTCCGTTGCCATGGGCCTTGGCGCTCAGGCCGGTACGAAGAATACAGATGTAGAGTCTACCGACCATGGCGGTGCTGTTGCCGTTGGTTATGGTGCTACTGCAGCAGAAACCGGCTCAGCCGCCTACGGCTATTCGGCTACGGCAGGTGCAGTAGAATCCTCGGCTTTTGGTACCAGTGCGCAGGCCAATAAAGAAGGCAGCATAGCCTTGGGTGCTCACTCTGTAGCCAACCGGGAAAAGGGAACTACTGGTTATCTGGCTCCGGATATGACGAATCCCCAAAATGCAGCCAATGCAGCGACCTGGGTGTCCACTTCCGGTGCTGTTTCCCTGGGCGGAACTGACGCAGCTGAAGCCGGAGCGAACAAGACCATCAGCCGCCAGATCACCAACCTGGCCGCCGGTTCCGAGGACTCCGATGCTGTCAATGTGGCTCAGCTCAAAGCTTTGGCAAGCCAGGGCCTGAACTTCCAGGGCAATGATACGACGACCTCGGTTCATCTGGATCAGGGCGGTACGCTCCAGCTCCAGGGCAGCGGTCGCAAGGATGACAAGGAATACTCCACGCAGAATGTCAAGGTCTTGACGGATACGGCGAATAACCGACTGTCTATTGCCTTGGACAAGAATCCGGATTTTGACTCGGTCACGGCTGGTACGGAAGGTACTTCGGCGGACGGCGGCCAGGCTGGCTCTGTCAAGATCGTGGGAGCAGACAGCAGCAATGCCAACAAGGCCACCACGATCACTGCGGGCTATGCTGCATTGCCGGAACTCTCCGGCACCAAGGGCACGGGCCGCATCAGCTATACCGATGGAAATGGCACGGCTCATACGGTAGCTACCCTCGGCGATGGGCTGAAATTTGCTGGTGATACCGGCACGGCCAGCGTTGCACTGGACAAGACGCTCGATGTAAAGGGCGGTGCAACTGACCTGGCAACGGGCAATAATATCGGCGTCACGGCCAATGGCGCTGCGCTTTCCTTGAAGCTGGCCAAGGATATCACCGGCCTGGATACGGTGACGGCTGGCGGCGCTAAGCTGGGCAAGCAGACCGACGGCAATGACACCACCAAGAGCGGTGACTACCTCACCGGTCTCGACAATACGACTTGGAAGGTAGGGGAGACCAAAGCTGTCACCGGCCGCGCCGCTACAGAAGATCAGCTCAAGAGCGTCTCCGATGTGGTGAATACCAATCAGACAAATATTGCTAACAATATCACTGCCATCGGCAAAGGCCTCAATTTTTCGGCCAGCAACAAGGTGGATGGCTCCTACAAGAAGGTCAAAATGAATCTTGGCGATACGGTGGCCATCCGCGCCAATGATGCGCAGCCCGGCCATACCTACAAGACGGACAACCTGACCACGGAAATCGATGATAACGGCATCATCACCGTAAAGATGGACACCCAGCTTACGGCGGATAAGGTGACGGTTGGCAAGGACGGCAATGCCGTCACGATTGATGGTTCCAACGGCAGCCTGACGACTGGTTCTTCCACGCTGAACGGCACCGGCTTGACCATCGCGAATGGCCCAAGTGTCACCATGAGCGGCATCAGCGGCGGCAGCAAGCAGATCACTGATGTAGCCAGCGGTGCAACCAGAAATGATGCTGCGGGCAAGCCTGTGTATGAAACAGATACGAATGGAGCCAATATCGGCGATGTGAAGAAGATTGCTGCCAAAATGGTGACGGTCAGCGGAGACGATAAGAATACGAAGGTTGTAGGAACGCCGAATACTACAGATGGAACGGTGGACTATAAAGTTTCTCTGAACGATACTGTAACCCTGGGCAGTGATGCAGGGAAGAAGATTTCCTTGAATGGCACGACTGGTGTAATCAAGGCTGGCAATCAGGTGACCATTGATGGCAGCGCGGGAACGGCTTCTATTGGCAACCTCTCTTTGGGCACTGTTGCAGCAGATACCCTGACATTGAAGGATAAAGATGGCAAGGATACCACCAAGAAAGCAGGGGCAGGAACGTATGCAACGGGCCTGACCAATACGACTTGGGACGTCGCCAATCCATCTTATATTAGCGGTAGAGCTGCGACGGAAGACGAACTTTTGACCGTATCCAATACTGTTAACTCCGGCTGGAAGGCCCAGATTAATGGCACGGATGTCAAGAATGTCACGCCGACTGATAACACCCTGAACTTTGTGGCAGGGGATAATATTGAACTTTCCAGCGGCAGTGACATCAAGATTTCTACGGCACAGGATGTCAACTTCAACACCGTCCGCATTGGCGGTACCAATAATAATGGCACCTATACTGGCGGCATCTATTTGGGCAAACAGACTGGTGGTGCTGGAGACATCAACGGTACTGGGTTCTATATTACGGGGCTAGAGAATAGGAACTGGGATAGCAACCATATTGTCAATGGCCGGGCGGCTACAGAAGATCAGCTGAAAGCTGCGATTAATGAGGTGAATTCAGGCACCTTAGCTAGTGATAATTTTGTGACAGGTGGAACTGTTAGCGATAATACCGCGAATAAAGGATACATGGATGTGACATTGACGGAGAAAAATGGCAATCCAGTAACTATCCATGGTATTCATGATTTCTATGTCACCGGTGGCAGTGTTTCTACGAACACTACAACGGCCGATGATGGGACTATATCTACCACGGCCACGCTGACTTTGGATAAAAACAATGGCAAGCCTGTATCAGTGGACTTGTCAGGCCTTTCGAAAATGGACTACCATCTGGTAGAGAACTCTACTGCTGGCTCGGACGGCAAGTATACGATTGATAAAAATGGTGATGTGAAACTCACCGTAGCCAGTGATACGGATACGGTGGGCAAGGAAATCACCATTTCGGGTCTGGCCAGCAAGGCTGATGTAGTTAAGGGATTGACCTTTACGGCCAGTGCTCTGGCAGACGGTGCAACCTCTCTGACGCATACGGCTCAGTTGGGAGATTCCATTGGCATTTTTGGCGGCAATAAGCAGGACGGCCACACCTACAATACCAACAACATCACTACTACCATTGATGCTAGAGGCGACATCCGTGTCCTTATGGATGATAACCTGGTTGTTGGCTCTAAGGATACTGGCGTGGATGGTAGTGTAAAGGCTACCGGCCAAGGCGGAGCTTATCTGAAGATGAATGGTGCAGATGGCTCCCTGCGCATGGGCGATGCCAGCGGTAATTTCGCCGCATTGATCCAGAACTATGGCAGTGATGGAACTGCGTTCCTCAATTCCAGTGAAAAGGGTTCGCCACGTCTCCAGTATTGGGCGGCCAAGAGTGGCCAGTCGGAGTCAGATGCTGCGAAGACACTCCATACCATCGCTACCTTGGATGATGGCATGAAATTTGCCGGTGATGATGCTAAGACCATCAGCTCAACGCTCAACAGCACCTTGAATATTACCGGTGGTGCTGCTACTGGCGGCTTGACCGATGGTAATATCGGCGTGGTGAAGAACGATGCTGGTGACGGTCTGGTAGTCAAGCTGAACAAGGACCTTTCCAATATGGGCACCATCAGCTTTGCACCTACCGAAGCAGGCAAGCAGGGAATCAAGATTGGCTCGCAGAATGTAGGCACTTCTGGCAAGGGGACGAATGCCCAGACTGGGGATTATATCACTGGCCTGACCAATACGAAATGGAATGCCGATGATATCGTCAGCGGCCGGGCGGCTACGGAAGATCAGCTCCAGAATGTGGCGAAGTCCATTGTCAATGGCTCGGCTACGGGCGGTGGCTTCGGTCTCAGCGCGGACAATGCTGACAGCACGAAGGCGACGGAGGTCAAGCAGGATCTCGGCAAAGCCATCAAGATTACCACTGGTGGTGACACCAACCTGTCCACCACGGTGGATTCTGCCAACAAAGCTATCGTGGTTGCTCTGAATAAGGATTTGAACCTGAACAAGGCTACCTTCACAGATAGCACGAGCGGTGCTACTACTGTGATTGACGGCAAGGGCATTGCCATTACGCCGAAGAACGGCAGAACGGATAGCCAGGTGAAACTGACCACCGACGGCCTGTCCAATGGCGGCAAGCAGATCACCAATGTATTGAGCGGCCTGAATGGCACGGAATTGGCCAAGGCAAAAGGGGATACGCTGAACCATGCTGCTACAATCGGTGATCTGCAGGCGGCAGCCAAGGGTGTTACGGATATGGCAGATGCTAAGGGCCTGAACTTCGAGGGAAATACTGAGACGAAAATCCATACCAATCTCGGAGATACCTTGAAAATTCAGGGAACTGGTGCTGCTGATCGCAAGTATGACGGTGGCGCCAATGTCCGGGTGGTAGCGGATGATAAAACCAATACGCTGACGGTCCAGCTGGATCGTGACCTCGATGCCCATACTATGACATTGGGCAAAGCAAGTACAGCAGATGTTGCCGGTGAACTCGGTACGCTCAAGATCAATGGCCAGAACAAAGACGGCGGCATCAGTCCTGTTTCCATCAATGCAACATATACCGATACGACGCAGGATACCAAGACTGCGTTAAAGACGGCGATGTCCCGTGTTACCTATGATGGCGGCAATGGCCATTCTCATACGGTAGCTACACTGGATGATGGCCTGCAGTTGTCCGGTGATAATGGCGAAGCCCTCAATACCACCTTGGACAAGAAGGTGACCATCAAGGGTGGCGTTTCCAAGGATAAACTGGTGGACAACACCACGGATCCCACGAAGAACAATAACATCGGTGTCGTTGCCAGCCAGGATAATGACGGCAATACCACCCTTTCCTTGCAGCTGGTCAAGGATCTCACCGGTCTCAATACGGTGACGGCTGGCACGGTGGTCATGGGTAATCAGACAGTCAACACCAAACTCCATCCGACTGAGGAAACAGGCAACTTTGTTACGGGCCTTTCCAATACCAACTGGTCTGGAACGGATTACGTTTCCGGCCGGGCGGCTACGGAAGACCAGCTGTACACGGTCAGCAAATCCATTCAGGATACCGTAAAGGGGGCGACCTTTGCCATCACGGCTGGTGGTCAGGGAGAAGCTACGGATGCTACCATCACCAAGAGGGTGGGGGAGTCCATCCGCATCTTCGGCGATGCGCCCAAAGTATCCGGCGGCGGTGACGGCGATGGCTGGGACCGCAATCAGGCTAACATCCTGACGAAAGTCAAGAATGACAACCATGGCGATGGCTATGTTTCCGTTGAACTCCAAGACCATCTGGAGGTCGGTGTCCATGCAGGTACTGATACCGATGGTAAGGCCATCAAGGGTACGGATGGCAGCATGCAGTTCAAAGGGAAGGCTGCGTCCAATGAGGTAATGGTTACTGGTGATACCGGAGTTACCTTGAAAAACAACGGCAATCAGGCTGCGGCGCTCCACCAGACGGATGGTACAGGTTATCTGGACCTCGTCGGTTCTCAGGGTGCGTTCACCAGCCTGTTTGCCCAGCAGGGCGCACAGAATCTGGCCTCGGATCAGGACAGCAAATCCGATACGCGTTTGACGTATACGGATAAGAACAGCAAGACGGCTCACCAGGTGGCTACGCTGGACGATGGCCTCATCGTCGCTGGCGACAATGGACAGGTGACGCGCCTTCTGAACAGCACGCTGAAGTTGTCCGGTGGTGAGACGGATGAAGCCAAACTTTCCAGTGGCAAGAATATTGGTGTTGTCGCCAATAAGGATAACGATGGCCTTGATATCAAGCTGGCCAAGGATCTGACGGATATCGACAGCATCAATATGACGGGCGGTCTCAAGCTCAACAGCTCCAATGGTTCGTCGACGATCACTGGCCTGACGAATACGAGCATCGATTTGCCTGACTTTGGCAAAGCTGGCCGGGCTGCTACAGAAGAACAGCTGGAGCAGGTGAAGGGCAGCATCACCGACGCTGCAAAGGGCGGCGGGTTTGGCCTGGCTGATGACAAGGGGAATGCCGTAAAGGCAGACCTTGGAAGCAACATCGGCATTCACGGGGACAGTAATATCACGACGGCTGTTTCTGAAGATGGCAAATCGCTCAACATCGGCCTGAAGAAGGATGTTGACCTCGGTGATGCTGGCTCCATCAAGGCCGGCGGCGTCACAATCGACAAAAACGGCATTGATGCTGGTGGCAAGAACATCACCAACGTCAAGAGCGGTATCGTCAAGGGCGATGACAGTGACAACGGCAATGCTGCCAACATCGGCGATGTGAAACACATCGTCGATGGCAAGCTCGGCGATGTCAATGGCAAGATTGACAACATCACGAAGGATGTCTCGAATATCAAGCAGGATGTGTCGACGATCAAGCAGACGAAGCGCACGTATCAGGGCGATGACGGCAAAACCGTCAATATCGACTTTGGCGGTGCTCTGAGCCTGACGGGCGGCGCTACAGAAGTCGCGGAGGATAAGAACATCGGCGTCGTCAAGAACGGCGAAAATGGCCTGTCCCTGCGCCTGGCGAAGAATCTTGGCGGCCTTGAGAGTGTCACGACGGGCAAGACCACGATGGACGACAGCGGCCTGACCATTGCGGGCAGCGATGGCAAGGCTGGCACCACGGTCACGAACAGCGGCATCAAGATCGCCTCTAGCGGCGATGATACGCATGCGGTGGAAATCAGCAATAGCAATGTCTCGATGGGCGGCCAGCAGATTCACGGTGTGGCCCCTGGCTCGGCGGACGATGATGCAGTCAATGTCTCGCAGCTCAAGAAGAGTGTTGGGGCGCTCGGTGGGGCCATCAATCAGGTGGACCGCCGCGTGGATCGCGTCGGCGCTGGTGCGGCAGCTCTGGCGGCCCTGCATCCGCAGGATTTCGACCCGGATGACAAGTGGGACTTCGCTGTGGGCTACGGCAATTACCGCGGCGCGAATGCGGCGGCTGTCGGTGCGTTCTACAAGCCGAATGAGGATACGACATTCTCGGTCGGCGGCACAGTCGGCGGCGGCGAGAACATGGTCAATGCGGGCATCAGCTTCAAGTTTGGCCAGGGCAACCACGTCTCGAACAGCCGTGTGGCCATGGCCAAGGAGATCAAGGATCTGCGCAAAGAGGTCGAGAGCCTGCGCAGTGCGCTTGTCGATGTCGCAGCTGGCAAGCAGCTTGACCCGGCGAAGACGAAGCTCTTCCCGGATATGCCCAAAAACCACTGGGCTTACAAGGAAATCTCGGAGCTCGCAGGCAATGGACTGCTCGACGGGTATCCGGATGGTGAGTTCAAGGGCGACCGCATGATGACGCGTTACGAATTCGCGACGATTGTCTACCGCCAGATGATGGCGGGCAGGGAGCTCAGCGACCGCCTCGTACAGGAATTCGAGCCAGAGCTCGAGCGCATCCGCATCGATGTCGTCGCGCGCCACAAGGACGGCACGCCGTCAATCGAGCGCGTCCGCGTCAACAAGCCTGCTGATGCGAACCGCAAGTAAAGCGCAAACAAGATAAAAATAAAAACCGGAAGGTTTCTCGGCTGAGAGACCTTCCGGTTTTTGCTATATGCGATTATTTGGCGTTCTTCTTTGCAAGGAAATCCTTGAGAATCTGGCGCTTGGCAATCTTGCCGGTCGAGGTGCGCGGCAGGGACTGGAGTTCGTGGAACTCGCGCGGGATTTTGTAGAGCGCGAGGTTGGCCTGCAGGAATTTCTTGAGCTCGCGGATGTTGATGGAGGCACCCTCGTGCAGGCTGTAGAAGCAGGCGCCGGCCTGGCCGCGCAGCTTGTCGTCGATGCCGACGACGGCGGCTTCGCTGATGCCCGGGAACTGATAGATGAGCTCTTCGACTTCGCGCGGGTAGATGTTCTCGCCCATGCTGATGATCATGTCCTTGAGGCGATCGACGATGTAGATGTAGCCCTCTTCGTCGGCGCGGGCGACGTCGCCCGTATGGAGCCAGCCGCCGCGCAGCGCGTTCTTCGTCGCGTCGGGCAGGTTCCAGTAGCCGAGCATGATGTTGTCGCCCTTGACGATGAACTCGCCGGCCTCACCTTTGGGGACTTCCTTGCCGTCGGCGTCAATGAGCTTCCAGGCGATGCCCGGAACGACGGGGCCACAGGAGCCGACTTTCGGCTTCTCGGGCGGGTTCATCGTGACGACTGGCGAGGTCTCGGAAAGGCCGTAGCCCTCGCAGATGTCGACGCCGAACTTGTTCATGAAGTCCTGCTCGATCTGCAGCGGCAGTGTCGTGCCGCCCGAGACGACGAGGCGCAAGGAGGCCATGTCTTCCTTGCTCGCGAGCTTCGTCAACAGGCTGCAGATTGACGGCACGATGTAGAGGTCGTTGATTTTCTCCTCGCGGATGACGCTGATGGTCTCTTTTGGTGTGAAGGAGTCGAGGATGACGACTTCGGCGCCGCAGTAGAGCGGGTAGAGCACGGAGCAGGTCCAGCCGAAGCAGTGGTACATCGGCAGCACGCAGAGCACGTGGTGCTCGGCCTTGCAGCCCATGATGCTCATCTGGTCGGCGTTCGTGATAAGGTTGCGGTGCGAGAGGACGGCGCCCTTCGGCGAGCCCGTCGTGCCGGACGTGTAGATGATGACGCAGGGGTTCTGCTCATCGAAGGTCGGTGGCAAGGTCGGGGCAGCCGGCAGGCTCTCGTCTTTTTTGCCCATCTGGCGGATGTCGTGCTGCGTCACGCGCATGTCGCAGCGCAGGGTGGAGAGCGCGTCGACGAGGTTCAGCGGCTGGTATGTCAGGATGTGGCGCGAGCCGGAGTCCTTGATGATGTAGGCAATCTCACGGCTGCTGAGCTGGAAATTGATCGGCACGGCGATGGCGCCGAGCGAGACGATGGCCATGTAGGCGTAGACGTAATCCGCGCTGTTGCGGGAGAAGATGCTGACGCGGTCGCCGACGCGCACACCGGCGGCGTAGAGGCGGTCACGGCAGGCGGCGACGTGCTGCTGCAGCTCGCGGTAGGTGATGCGGCGCTCGTGATCGACGATGGCGAGGGAGTCTGGCTTCCCCTGATAGATCAGTTCATGTACAAACATTCTATACCCTATTCCTTCCTGAGAGCCTCAAGACCGCAAGTGCGGAGAGGCCCTCATCGCACAGGACAATTCCTCTTTATCATAGCCCTAATTTTATACCAGGTCATAAACTTTGTCAAAGCATAATGTTGCCAGCTCGTGATTTCAGTCTTCTTCTTCGTCGTGTGGGTGTGCGAGGGCGCTGTGCTGATAGCTGTAGCCGAAGTAGACGAGGCAGCCGAACGTGCACCAGACGATGAAGCGGACCCAGGTCTCCCAGGGCAGGTGATACATGAGGTAGCCGCAGGTCAGGACGGCGAGCGGCGCGATGAGCCAGACGAACGGGCAGCGGAAGGTGCGCGGCACCTCCGGCTTCGTGATGCGCAGGACGAGAACGCCGATGGCGGCAATGAGGAAAGCCGAGAGCGTGCCGATGTTGGCCATCTCGGCGATGATGCCGATGGGGACGAAGCCTGCGATGATCGAGACGAAGATGCCGCCCATGACGGTGACGATGTACGGCGTGTGGTAGCGCTTGTGGATCTTGCAGACGCGGGCCGGGACCATGCCGTCGCGGCTCATCGCGAAGAAGATGCGGGCCTGACCGTAAAGCAGCACGAGCAGGACCGTCGTGATGCCGGCGATGGCGCCGACGCCGACGAGGGCCGAGCCGAGGTTGTAGCCGATGTAGCGCAGGGCAAAGGCCACTGGCTCCGGGTTGTTGAGTTCGGTGTAGGGCACGATGCCCGTCAGCACGCCGGCGACGACGACGTAGAGGGCCGTGCAGATGACGAGCGAACCGATGATGCCGATCGGCAGGTCATGCGAGGGATTCTTGCACTCTTCGGCGCTCGTCGCGACGGCGTCGAAGCCGATGTAGGCAAAGAAGACGATGGCGGCGCCGCCGAAGATGCCCGAGACGCCGAACGGCATGAAGGGCTCCCAGTTCATCGTGTCGACGTGCGGGATGGCCAGCAGCAGGAAGATGGCGATGGCCGTGAGCTTGACGCCGACGAGGATGCGGTTGAGCTTCGTGCTCTCCTGCGTGCCGCGGATCAGCAGGACGGAGAGCAGGAGCGTGATGAAGATGGCGGGGATGTTGATGATGCCGCCGTCTGCCGGCACATGCGTGAGCGCGTGGCCCGGGTCGATGCCGGCCGAGAGCAGCAGGCCCGTGACGTAGCCGGACCAGCCCGAGGCGACGGCGCTCGCGGTGACGGTGTACTCGAGGATGAGGTTCCAGCCGACGATGAAGGCGATGAATTCGCCGAGCGAGGCGTAGGTGTAGGTGTAGGCGCTGCCCGACGCCGGCACGATGGAGGAGAATTCCGCGTAGGCGAGGCCCGCGAGCGCGCAGGCGAGGCCGGAGATCATGAAGGAGATCGTGACAGCCGGGCCCGCGTATTTCGCGGCAGCGACGCCCGTCAGGACGAAGATGCCGGTGCCGATGACACAGCCGATGCCGAGCAGGATGAGATCGACGGCGCCAAGCGTCTTGGCCATGCCCGAGTGGGCCGCCGTCTCACGCATCTGCTCGATGCTTTTGGTGCGGAATAAGTTCATAAGTTACCATTCCCTTTTCTTTTTCTTCCTTAAGATTTACAACTTTACTAAACTCTATTATTATAAGTAAGGAAAAAGCCTCCGTCAATACGACAGAGGCTCTCTGCAGCAAAATATATTGGGAAGTGGGCGTCAGGCGCGGATCCACTCCTTGAATTTCTCCGGCGAGCTGTTGATGACGAGCTCTTCCGGGAAATCGGCCTCACGGATGACCTCTTCCGAGAGTGCGTGGTTGCCGACATCGAGGTCGATGTGTGCATCGCTGCCCATGATGACGTGCGTGCCGTACTTCTTGCAGGCCTGCAGCATCTTCTTGGCGAGGTCGCGCGAGCCGGCGCGGCTGCCGCCCGGGCGGTAGGAGCTGTTGTTGCACTCGAGCAGGACGTGGCGCTCTGCAGCGGCCTTGGCAATCTGGTCGAAGTCAACTGGGAAGACCGGGTTGTCCGGATGGCCGATGATCTTGACCTGTGGAATCCACATGGCGCTCATGATGGCTGTCGTGTTGTCGAGTGCCGTGCCCGGATTGATGCAGGGGTCGTGTAGGCTCGCGATGGCGTAGTCGACGGAGCGCAGGCCCTTCTCTTCGAGGTCGACCTTGCCCGTCGTGTTCAGGATGTTGAGTTCCACACCCATGAGGAGCTCAACGCCGGCTTCATCGCCGTAGACCTTGCGGTCGAAGATGCGCAGGTTCTCGAAGTAGAAGCGGTGCGTCGAGCCCGGCATGGCCGGTGCATGGTCAGCGATGCCAACGAGTGCGAGGCCCTTCTTGCTGCCCGCCGCAATCATCTCGCGAATCGTGTTGTAGGCATGGCCACTGGCCAGCGTGTGCATGTGGACGTCGAGTAAGTCTTTCATAATAAAATCCCCCAAAACAGTTGATGTATCCTATTGACTATTATACCACGGATGGAGGGAGTCAAAAATTTTTTCAAGAAATTTGAATTCCCCTGTTGACATTTCTGGGGGACTCCTTTATAATAAATCTTGTCGTTAAGACATGGGGTTATAGCTCAGTTGGTTAGAGTGTCTCGTTGACATCGAGGAGGTCACAGATTCGAATTCTGTTAACCCCACCATTTAGAAAGATGAGGTTTCGTCGAACGGCGAAACCTTTTTTGTTTGCTCGCTTAGCTCAGTTGGCTAGAGCATCTCCGTCACATGGAGGGGGTCGGGGGTTCGAATCCCTCAGCGAGCACCAGATTGACATCGTGCCGTGCGCTCTGCGCACGGCTTTTTCGTTTGTGCGGCAATTTCTCGGCTGTGTGCTTGCGGCTTTTCCTATTCTTTTGCTATTAATGTAGGGAAGGGCCGGACACATTGACACTGGGGCCCGCAAGATGATATGATAGATAAGGGAATATCGGTAACTTCTCCAAACTCAAAATGAGATTTTCCAGAGGCCGCCATGATAGGCGGGTGGAAGGTCAATTTGAGTTTTTTCGTCGTGTTTTCACTTCCGCGGTGCAGAGACGCCGCCAGGAAATTGAGGAGGAAATCACTAAATGATCGAGCGTTATACTAAGCCGGAAATGGGCCATCTCTGGTCTATCGAGAACGAGTGGCAGCAGATCCTGAATGTCGAGATGGCTGCCTGCGATGCCATGGCCGAACTCGGAGAGATCCCGAAAGAGGCTGCCAAGAACATTCGCGCGAAAGCAAAATTCGATGTCAATCGCATCCATGAGATCGAGTCGGTCACGCATCACGACATCATCGCGTTCCTGACGAACGTCGCCGAGAATGTTGGTGATGACTCCAAATACATCCACAAGGGTCTGACGTCCTCGGATGTCAAGGACACGGCATACTGCATGATGATGCGCGATGCCTGCACGATCATCCTCGATGACCTCAAGAAGTTCCGTGAAGTCCTGCGCCGCCGCGCGAAGGAATTCAAGCATACGCCGTGCATCGGCCGCACGCATGGCATCCATGCTGAGCCGATGACGTTCGGCCTCAAGCTCCTGCTCTGGAGCGCTGAGATCGAGCGCGACATCGAGCGCATGGAGCATGCGAAGAAGATCGTCTCGGTCTGCAAGCTCTCGGGCGCTGTCGGCACGTACTCGAACATCGACCCGAAGATCGAGCAGATGGTCGGCAAGAAGCTCGGCCTGACGCCGGTGCGCCTTGCTACGCAGGTCATCCAGCGTGACCGCCATGCTGAGTTCGTCACGTCGATCGCAATCTGCTCCTCGACGCTCGAGAAGATTGCGACGGAAGTCCGCAACCTGCAGCGCACGGATATCCGCGAGGCAGAGGAGTACTTCTCCCCGGGCCAGAAGGGCTCTTCGGCGATGCCGCATAAGCGCAACCCGATCAACTGCGAGCGCATCTCTGGCATGGCCCGCCTGAACCGCGGCAATGCCGTCGCTGCTCTCGAGGACATCACGCTCTGGCATGAGCGCGATATCTCCCATTCGTCCGTCGAGCGTGTCATTCTGCCGGATTCGTCGATCAACCTCGACTACTGCACGCAGAAGCTCACGGACATCATCGACAAGCTGCTCGTCTATCCGGACAAGATGCTCCACGATATGAACCGCACGGGCGGCCTGATCTACAGCCAGCGCATCCTGCTGTCGGTCGTCGACAAGGGCGTGCTGCGCGAGGATGCCTACAAGTGGGTACAGCGCAACGCCATGAAGCGCTGGATGGAAGGCCAGGACTTCCGCACGAGCGTCGAGAACGACCCGGATATCACGAAGTACCTGACGAAGGAAGAGATCGATGACTGCTTCGACTACAAGTACTTCCTGCGCCATGTCGATATGATCTTCGAGCGCTTCGGCCTCTGAGAATCCAATAAGTGAATGAAAGCCTCTTCTCCCTGCGGGGAGAAGGCTTTTCTATGTTTGTGGAGCATCGCAGTAGATGGTCCAACATGCATCATAAAGGAGAGACCATTATGTCAACAGTAGTAGTAACGGGCACCCAGTGGGGCGATGAGGGCAAGGGCAAGATTGTCGACTATCTCGCTCAGCAGGCTGAGACAGTCGTGCGCTTCCAGGGCGGCAGCAATGCCGGCCATACCGTTGTCGTCGATGGTGTAGACTATAAGCTGCGCCTGATGCCGTCGGGGATCCTCTTTAAGGGTTCGCACTGCGTCATCGGCAACGGTGTCGCCTTCAACCCGAAGGTCATGCTGCAGGAGATGGACAACCTCGCAGAGCGCGGCATCGACCTTTCTGGCATCCGCATCAGCAACCGCGCCCAGCTCGTCCTGCCGTATCACTGCCTGATGGACCAGCTCGCCGATGAGGCGCGCGGCAAGAACAAGGTCGGCACGACGCACAACGGCATCGGCCCGTGCTATGTCGACCGCGACAACCGCATCGGCATCCGCGTCTGCGACTTCATCGACAAAGAAGAGTTTGCAAAGCGCCTCAAGGAAAACCTCGCCATCAAGAACCGCGAGCTCAAGCTGCTCTACGACCATGAGCCGCTCGACTATGAAGAGATCCTCGAGGCGTACAACGGCTATGCGGACCGCCTGCGCCCGTATGTCTGCGACACGATCGCCCTGCTCGACGAGGAGATCAAGGCCGGCCGCAAGATTCTCTTCGAGGGCGCACAGGCCACGATGCTCGACATCGACTACGGCACGTATCCGTACGTCACGGCCTCGCACCCGATCTCGGGCGGCGTCGGCATCGGCGCCGGCGTGGCTCCGCAGAAGATCGACAAGGTCGTCGGCATCGTCAAGGCTTATTGCACGCGCGTAGGCGAGGGCCCGTTCCCGACGGAACAGCTCAACGAGACGGGCGACAAACTGCGTGAAGTCGGCCACGAGTACGGCGTCGTCACGGGCCGTCCGCGCCGCACGGGCTGGCTCGATGCCTGTGTCGTCCGCTATGCCGGCATCCTCTCGGGCATCGACTACATGGCCGTCACGCGCCTCGACATCCTCGACAGCTTCGACGAGATCAAGATGTGCGTCGCCTACAAATACAAGGGCGAGATCCTCAACGAGATTCCGGCCAGCCTCAAGGTCCTCGCGGAAGTCGAGCCGGTCTATGAGACGTTCCCGGGCTGGAAGTGCGATATCAGCAAGATCCGCAAGTACGAAGACCTGCCGGAGAATGCCAAGAAGTACCTCACGCGCATGGCAGAGGTCACGGGCATCGGTCTCGGCATCGTCTCCGTCGGCCCGAACCGCGACGAGACAATCGTCATCGCCAAGGATATCTTCTGAGATATAGTTTGATTGGAGCAGGGTGCATCGAGTGATGCACCCTGTTTTTTTGCTCTGCATAAAAGTCAGAAAATACTGTGTATTTATATAAGTCGATGAGAAATAGAAAACAATAAAAATAGATTGACAAACCGGGAGCATGGTGCTATATTTAAACCATGAAATGTGCTCGAACACAAATGAGCAAAGTATTGGAACTCGAACAAAGGAGAGAAAAGAAATGGTAACAAGCACAGGCAATGCGCCAGAGAAGAAAATCTCCAGTGCATTCATTTACTTCTTCGGATCCTTCGGCGGCATCCTCTTCGGTTATGATATCGGCGTCATGACAGGAGCCCTGCCGTTCCTGCAGAACGATTGGAACCTGCAGGGCAATGCGAGCATCATCGGCTGGATCACATCGGCCGTCATGTTCGGCGCTATCTTTGGCGGCGCACTCGCCGGTCAGCTCTCTGACCGCCTCGGCCGCCGCAAGATGATTCTCATCTCCGCACTCATCTTCGTTGTCGGCTCGATCCTCTCTGGTATCGCTCCGCACAACGGCCAGTATTATCTCATCGGCGTCCGCATCCTCCTGGGCCTCGCCGTCGGCGCGGCTTCGGCCCTCGTCCCGGCTTACATGTCGGAAATGGCACCGGCTCATCTGCGCGGCCGCCTCTCGGGCATCAACCAGACGATGATTGTCTCGGGCATGCTGCTCTCGTACATCGTCGACTTCCTGCTCAAGGACCTGCCGGAGACGATGGCATGGCGCCTGATGCTCGGCCTCGCTGCCGTGCCGGCCATCATCCTCTTCCTCGGCGTCCTGCGCCTGCCGGAATCCCCGCGTTTCCTCGTCAACCACGGTTTTGTCGATCAGGCACGCCGTGTGCTCGGTTACATCCGCAAGAATGACAAGGAAGTCGAAGCAGAGCTCGCTGACATCCAGAACACGGCAGCAAGCGAAGCACAGGCTCAGAGCAAGACGACGTTTGCCACGCTTCTTTCGGACAAGTACCGCTACCTCGTGACGGCTGGTGTCGGCGTTGCAGCCTTCCAGCAGTTCCAGGGTGCAAATGCAATCTTCTACTACATCCCGCTGATCGTCGAGAAGGCGACGGGACAGGCTGCCAGCTCGCAGCTCATGTGGCCGATCATCCAGGGCATCCTGCTCGTCCTCGGCTCGCTGATCTTCCTCGTCATCGCAGATAAGTTCAACCGCCGCACGCTGCTGACGGTTGGCGGCACGATCATGGGCCTCTCGTTCATCCTGCCGGCTGTCATCAACAGCATCATCCCGGATGCTGACCCGATGATGATTGTCTTCTTCCTCTGCATCTACGTTGCGTTCTATTCCTTCACGTGGGCACCGCTCACCTGGGTCATCGTCGGCGAAATCTTCCCGCTGGCCATCCGCGGCCGCGCTTCGGGCCTTGCATCCTCGTTCAACTGGATCGGCTCCTTCCTCGTCGGCCTGCTGTTCCCAATCATGACGGCTTCGTTCTCTCAGGCTGCTGTCTTCGCTATCTTCGGCGTCATCTGCCTGCTCGGTGTCTGCTTCATCCGCAACTGCGTGCCGGAGACGCGCGGCCATACGCTCGAGGAGATCGAGGCTGCTGGCACGAAGAAATCCGCAAATGCATCGATGCACAATGCCTGATCGCATATAGATATCAGGTAAGGGTATTGCAAAGGGAAGGTTTACCATGGACTTAAAGAAAAATGCCGCAGCGATTGAGGCGGGCCGCACGGCCCTCGGCCTCGAGCTCGGTTCGACGAACATCAAGATGGTGCTGGTCAATGAAGCTTGCGAGACGCTGGCCTCGACGAGCTACGGCTGGGAGAACCAGCTGGAGAACGGCATCTGGACGTACGACCTTGCGACGGTCTGGCTCGGCATCGAGGATGCGTTCCACAGCCTGACGGCCGATGTGCAGAGCCGCTACCATGTGGAGCTCAAGACCATCGGCTCCATCGGCGTCAGCGCGATGATGCACGGCTACCTGCCGTTCGACAAGGACGGCAAGCAGCTCGCACCGTTCCGGACCTGGCGCAATAACATCACGGGCGAGGCAGCAGATCAGCTCACGGAGCTCTTCGGCTTCAACATCCCGCAGCGCTGGAGCATCGCGCACCTCTATCAAGCCATCCTCAATAAAGAAGATCACGTCAAGGACATCGCTTTTTTGACGACGCTGGCCGGCTATGTACACTGGCAGCTCAGCGGCGAGAAAGTCCTCGGCATCGGCGATGCTTCGGGCATGTTCCCGATTGATGAGAAGACGGGCCTCTACGACGCGGCGATGCTCGAGAAGTTCGAGAGCCTTGATGCGGTCAAGGCCTATCCCTGGAAACTGCAGGAAATCCTGCCGCAGCCGCTGCGTGCAGGCCACTCCGGCGGCCAGCTCACGAAGCCGACCGTCTGGCGGCAGATATGGCTACGCTTGCTGACTTGACGGATGATGATGT
>OHBJ01000798.1_pt1 | contig 21319 bp, 19 predicted proteins | sample 1577241 | NCBI WGS metagenome assembly OHBJ01 (sample SAMEA3541594, study PRJEB24748) | human gut metagenome | biome: human gut; feature: human-associated habitat; material: faeces | place: China | collected 2012 | reverse complement strand
GGACTTTTGCCGCACTGTATGCCGCCTGTGCCAGCGTCATGCCTTCCGACCGCCGCTTGCCGGCGTATTCGGTAAGCAGGATGGCGGTCTTGGCAAGCAGGCCGATAATCATGATTAATCCGTAAGGCTGCTGAATTGGCCAAGGAAATTCCTAACTCCTTTATTCCCAGCCAGTTCGATAATCCTGCTAACCCTGAAATCCATTACCGCACCACTGGCCCCGAGGTTTGGAGCGCTACTGAAGGCAAGGTAGATGCCTTTGTTGCAGGTATTGGTACAGGAGGCACCTTAAGCGGTACTGCTAAATATCTCAAGGAACACAATCCTGAGATTGTAACAATAGGCGTTGAACCTGATGCATCTCCCCTGATTACCAAAGGACAAGCAGGACCGCACAAGCTGCAAGGAATTGGTGCCAACTTCATTCCTAAAAACTACAAGTACGAATATGTAGACGAAGTGCTGACAGTAAGTGCAGAGGAGGCCTTCGCTGCTTGCCACGACCTGGCTAAAACAGAAGGAATTTTAGTTGGCATTACCTCTGGTGCTGCTCTGGCCGCTGCAGTACGCATCAGCCGCAAACCCGAAATGGCAGGAAAAACCATTGTTACTCTTCTGCCTGACTCTGGCAACCGCTATTTGAGCACCCCTGGATTTATTGAATAATATTGGAGGAAGTACAATGACATTAACACGTGATGACGCTTGGACGCTCTTAACAAAATATAACCAGGAGCCCTTTCACCTGCGCCACGCCCTGACCGTAGAGGGCATTATGCGCTATTTTGCCAACGAGCTTGGCTATGGCAGCGAAGCTGATTTTTGGGCAAATGTAGGACTGCTCCACGACCTAGACTTTGAGCAATATCCCAATGAACACTGCGTAAAATCTCAGGAACTGATGCGTGAAGCAGGTCTTGATGAAGATATTATCCGCTCTACCGCCAGCCATGGCTATGGTCTGACTAGTGCAGATATTGAGCCTACCCACGAAATGGAAAAAGTTCTCTTTGCCATTGACGAGCTTTCCGGTCTTATTGGCGCTGCTGCTATTATGCGTCCTTCCAAAAGCGTACAGGATTTGGAGCTAAAGTCTGTAAAGAAAAAATTCAAGGATAAAAAGTTCGCCGCAGGCTGCAGCCGCGATGTCATCACCGCAGGTGCAGAACGCTTGGGCTGGACTGTAGACGAGCTCATTGAAAAAACTATTCTGGCTATGCGTGTAGACGAAGACGCCATTAACGAAGCCTGTGCTAAGCTATGAAAAATCTGCTGATAATCTTGGCAGCCTGTCTTATGCTGCTACACAGTTCCACAATAATGGCAGCACCTGCAAAACAGGCAGTGACGCAAAATGACGGCACACTGGCAGAGGGAAACTTCCCGCTGACCATTTCCGGAAGTTCCAGCTATCAGGCAGCGTTGGCAGATGACACCTTGTTTCTGCTGCATGATGCCTATCTGAGTACCTATTCTATGCATGGCGATGCAGGAGATAACCGGCAGCACGCGTTCCAGAACGCCACCATGAATACTGCCGGAAAATATGTATTGCTGTTCGAAAGCGGCGGCACCTCGTTCCGGCTGGACACCAGGCACAAAAATGTCTATGGCAAGTCTGTGGACAACAACATTCTTTCCGGTGTCGTCAGCGACAACGGAACTGTTGCCCTGATTACGGAGTCTGGCTCCTATGCCTGTGCCATTGTGGTATACGACAATACCGGAAAGCGGCTCTATCAGCGGAACTGTACGGAGTACGTGGTGGATCTGGCATTTCACAAGGACAGCAACGGCTTGTGTCTGACTTCAGTGAAAGTGGAAAATGGTGTGGTGCAGAGCACTGTCACCAGCATCACATTTAATCAGGTGGACACCCAGTGGACTTCCATGCCGCTGGAAACTTTGAGCGTCAAATCTGGTTTTTCCTCCAACGACAAATTCTGTGTGGTGGGAAATACTGCTTGTGCATACTATAGCAGTGCCGGCGAAATGCAGGGAACATATAACTATAACGGCACACTGGTCAGTGCAGATCTGGAAAACGGAAAGGCTGCTCTGATCATACAGGACGACCAGAAGCGAAACACCTCGCTGGTGCTTTTGGATCAGTCTGTTTCCAGTCCGAAAGTGTTGTCTATTGACAGCACTGCGGAAGAAGTACGGGTGTGCGACGGCGATGCTATTGTCATGAGCCGCGGAAATATCACTTCCTATGATTTTTCCGGTACGGCACTGGCAACAGTAAATCTGGACGGTGCCTATACTTCGTTCCTGAAACAGGACGGTTATTTGTTCCTGCTGGGATATGATCAGATTGATCGTGTGGACTTTAAGGAGTAGCTTGTGGAATCTTTCATGCATCAGACGTGGTGGCTGTATGATCTGACAGTGTTGGCAGTGCTGATCCTCTGTATCTGGGGTGGCTGGCGGCGGGGTCTGATCAGTTCTGTTGCTGGTCTGCTGGGATATGCTGCTGCGGCATTGCTGGCAGGCGTTCTGGCTCAGCCGGCGGCAGAATATGTATACGACCGCTGGCTGGCAGAGCCATGTGCGGCGATTCTGGAACAGAAAATGGAACAGTATCATCTGGCAGACGATTTACAGCAGACGCTGGGGAATTATGGGATTCAGCTGGACGATGCGGCATTACAGCAGATCGCAGACAATCCGGACAATGCTTCGGAAGAGTTGTACAGCGTGGTGTCCCAGAAAACAGGACTGCCTGCGGAACTATTGCAGCAAGGACTGTCCCAGAGTATTGACAGTGCATCTTCTCAGCTGTTTACGGAGATGCCGTCATGGATGCACGAGGCGATCCTGCCGCAGCAGAGTTCACAGGAACTGCAAAACCGGACTGTACAGGCGGCGGCACTGGTGCTCTCCAGCAATACCAGCGATGCCGCAAAGCAGCTGACAAAGCTGTATGTTCGTCCGGTGCTGATTACAATGGTTAAAACATTTACTTTTTCAGTTCTATTTCTCTTGATTTCTGTATTGATTCAAGGTATAATAAAAGGACTATCTGCTTTCCGCCGCACCGAGGGCATACGCCTGGCAGATCAGGCAGTTGGTGCCGGACTGGGAGCAGTGCAGGCAATTTTTCTGCTGGTGCTGATGGTCAAACTGACGGGGTGGATCGTGGAGCACGGCGAAAATCAGATTGCCTTTTTCAATCAGGCTGAAATTCAGAAGTCTGTTTTATTTCAGCATCTCTATCAGCTGATGCAATAAACCTATCAGAAAGGTGTGTAGAAAACGATGATGTTATGCAGTCGATGCAAAAAACGGCCTGCCGTGGTATTTATTACAGCGATGCAGGGCGAAAAGAAGAAAAATGATGGTCTGTGTCTGGTGTGTGCCAAGGAACTGCACGTGCCGCAGATCGATGAATATATGAAACAAATGGGAATTACCGATGAGGAACTGGAGCAGATCTCCAATCAGATGATGGACATGATGGACGGGGAAAGCTTTGAAATGGGCGGCTCCGGTGTAATGCCGCAGTTCCTGCAATCTTTCATGAAGGATCCGGGAAAGATTTTCGGGAATCTGAAAGATGACGGTGAGGAATCCAATGAATTGCAGACCGCAGACGGTGATGAGGAGATTCCGTCAGCAGACTACACAGAGATCCCAAACGGTTCCAGACGGGAACGTCGTTCCAAGCGGAAAAAGGAACTGCGGTTCTTGGGCAATTACTGCACGAACCTGACTCGCCGTGCCGCAGAGGGCAAGCTGGACGCAATCATTGGACGGGATAAGGAAATTGCACGGGTGATTCAGATTCTCTCCCGCCGCACCAAGAACAATCCCTGTCTGATCGGTGAACCCGGTGTCGGCAAAACGGCAATTGCCGAGGGAATTGCTTTGCGGATCCACTCCGGAAACGTTCCCATGCATCTGAAAGATAAGCAGGTATACCTGCTGGATCTGACTTCGCTGGTTGCCGGTACCCAGTTCCGCGGACAGTTTGAAAGCCGTGTCAAGGGCTTGCTGGCAGAGGTGAAGCAGGAAGGCAACATCATTCTGTTTATCGATGAGGTGCACAATCTGGTAGGTGCCGGAAATTCTGAGGGTGCCATGAATGCAGCAAATATCCTGAAGCCTGCACTCTCCCGTGGGGAAGTACAGGTCATTGGTGCCACCACCTTTGAAGAATACCGCAAATATATCGAAAAGGATTCTGCACTGGAACGCCGTTTCCAGCCGGTAACGGTCAATGAGCCGACCGTAGACGAAACCATTGAGGTGCTGAACGGCATTGCAAAGTACTACGAATCCTATCACCGTGTGCACATTTCTCCGGAGATGATTCGTCTGTGTGCTGTGCTGTCAGAACGGTATATTACCGACCGGTTCCTGCCGGATAAGGCAATTGACCTGCTGGACGAAAGTTGTGCATGCACCAATCTGCGTTCTCCGGAAATCGAAGCTTATGATAAGCTGGCAAAGAAAAAGGAAGAACTGGAAGCCAAGGAAAAATCCATTGAAGATGAAACCGAGATCAACTTCGAAGAACTGGCTCAGGTCAAGGGCGAACTGATTCGTCTGAATACCAGTCTGGAAGAAGCCCAGAAGAAGCTGGACGAAGTGCAGGTGACTGCTGACGATTTGTCCAAGGTCATCGAACTGTGGACAGGGATTCCGGCACACAAGATCGCGGAAACTGAATTCACAAAGCTGGCCCATCTGGAAGACCGCCTGAAAGCCCATATCATCGGACAGGACGAAGCAGTGGAGTCGCTGGCAAAGGCAATCAAGCGGACGAGAGTACAGCTAAGCCCTCGCCGCCGTCCGGCTTCCTTTATCTTTGTAGGGCCTACCGGCGTGGGAAAGACAGAACTGGTCAAGGTACTGTCGCAGGAGCTGTTCGACTCCAACGACCCGCTGATTCGTCTGGACATGACGGAGTTCATGGAAAAGCACTCTGTGGCACGTATGATCGGTTCCCCTCCGGGATATGTTGGCTACGATGAAGCCGGTCAGCTGACTGAAAAAGTTCGCCGCCGCCCGTACTCGGTGATTCTGTTCGACGAAATCGAAAAGGCTCATCCGGACGTGATGAATATTCTTATGCAGATTCTGGACGAGGGCAAGATCGACGATGCACAGGGCAGAACGGTCAACTTTGAGAACACTGTCATCTGCATGACTTCCAATGCCGGCTCTACCGATAAGAGCATTGGCGTAGGCTTTAACCGGACAGATACTGAAATTTCCAAGGAAAAGGCAATGAAGGGACTGCGGGAATTCCTGCGTCCGGAGTTCATCAGCCGTATTGACGAAATTGTGGTGTTCCGGAATCTGACAAAGCCGGATTTCGAAAAGATCGCTGCTTTGATGCTGGACGAAATGAAACAGCCGCTGGCAGAAAAGAACATCACGTTGCAGTACGATGCTGCCGCACTAGCAGCCATTGCAGAAGAAGCATACGGCAAGCCCTACGGTGCCCGTGACATTCGCCGTGTTATTCGCCAGATCGTAGAAGATCAGATTGCTTCTCTGATTATTGCACACAGTACAGAAATTCACACACTGCTGGTTTCCGCCAAGGACGGCAAGGTGGAAGTAACTTTTCAGTGAGAATCAAGTAAAATTCCCATAAAATAAAAAATCCCCCGTTTTGTGACAGAACAAAACGGGGGATTTTTTGCAGCAGGGGAGAAGAAGCACCGGATACCGGCAGAGCATAAAAAAACAGCCCCTACTATTGCAGGAGCCGTTGATTTGGTTGGGGTGGAAGGATTTGAACCCTCGGAATGATGGAGTCAGAGTCCACTGCCTTACCGCTTGGCTACACCCCAGTTTATTTTCTGTCGTCTGTATCAGCTGACTTGATTATTATATCACAATTCCGGAGAGATGTCAACTGATTTCTAAAAAACAGAAAAAAGAAAAGAAAATGGAACTTATTCTGAAAAATCAAATGCTGAATATCGATTGTATAATTGAAATAAAGCGATTTGTTCTAATTTTTATAGTTCACTTTTCAAAATTGACTTTTTGCAGTTGACGTGATATAATGGCAATACCGCACAAAGAGCGTCTGGCGACTTTGCACGGTATTGCCAATAAAAAATACAACTTTGAATGAAAGAGAAAAGAGATGATCGCCTTGCGTACAAAGGCAAAACAATACGAAATGGATATGTGCAGCGGTCCGATCCTGCGGAAAATGCTGATGTTTGCACTGCCGCTGATGCTGTCCAGTATTTTGCAGCTGTTGTTTAATGCAGCGGACATTGTGGTGGTGGGAAAGTTTGCCGGTGACAATTCGCTGGCGGCAGTCGGCTCAAACACTGCCCTGATCAATCTGCTGACCAACTTGTTTATCGGGCTGTCCATTGGTGCAAATGTTGTGGCGGCACGTTCCTACGGGGCAAAGACGTGGGACGATCTGCGGGACACGGTGCATACATCTATGCTGTTAAGCATGATCAGCGGCGGCTTGCTGATGGTGCTGGGCGTGATCGGTGCCCGACAAATGCTGATCTGGATGCAGACACCGGAGGAGGTGCTTCCGCTGGCAACCACATACCTGCGAATCTACTTTCTGGGTATGGCTTCTACAATGGTCTATAACTTTGGCAGTGCTCTGCTGCGGGCAGTGGGGGACACCAAACGACCGTTGTATTTCCTGCTCTGTGCCGGTGTTATCAATGTGGTGCTGAATCTGATTTTTGTAGTCGGCTTTCATCTGGACGTAATGGGTGTTGCCATTGCTACAGTGATCTCCGAAACCGTTTCCGCATTGCTGGTGCTGCGTTGTCTGATGAAAGAGTCCGGCGGGATTCATCTGGAACTGCGTGCTCTGCACATTCATCGAAAGAAGATGATACAGATTTTGCGAATTGGTTTGCCGGCGGGATTTCAGGGCGTGGTATTCGCTTTGTCCAACGTGGTGATCCAGTCCTCGGTCAACATTTTCGGAAACATCGTGGTTGCCGGAAACTCTGCCGCTGCCAATCTGGAGGGGTTCGTGTACATGGCAATGAACGCCTTTTATCAGACCACCCTTTCCTTTGTCAGCCAGAACTACGGGGCAGGGGAACAGAAGCGAATCCACCGAATCGTACTTCTGGGAGAAGCCTGCGTGATCGTCACTGGTACGCTGCTGGGAAATGCGGTTGTATTTTTCGGGAACGAATTGCTTCACATCTACTCCAGCAATCCGGAAGTCATTGCCGCGGGAATCGTGCGTCTGCACTATATCTCCATGGTTTACGCTCTTTGCGGCATTATGGACGTTATGGTGGGAGCACTGCGTGGTATCGGATATTCTGTTATGCCGATGATCGTTTCCATTGTGGGCGTGTGTGTGCTGCGTCTGGTATGGCTGGCGACGGTGTTCCAGATTCCGGCGTATCACCGAATTGAAACAGTTTATCTGTCCTATCCGGTCACGTGGATACTGACCAGTCTTGTCTATATCGTGTTTTTTATCTGGGTACGCGTCCGAACGTGCCGGAAATCGGCTGCTGCCTGAGTGCGTTTGAAAAGCTGCTGTATGCTCCAAAGGCATGTGGCAGTTTTTTCTATTTCTGCATAAAATTCGTACTGCAAAATGCTTGACGTGTCATAATCTCCGTGCTATAATAGATTGGTAGTACCAATTAAAGAGGTGTTTGTCAAATGAAATGGATGAAACAATTTGGAATCATTCTGTTGGTTTCCTTTGTGGGAGAGGTATTGGAAAAGTGGATCCCGCTGCCGATTCCGGCGAGTATTTACGGTATCATACTGCTGTTTCTCTGCCTGAAGCTGCGGATCATTCCCCATGAATCCGTGCATGAAACGGGAAAATTTCTGATCGAGATCATGCCGCTGATGTTTATTCCGGCGGCGGTGGGCTTGCTGGAAACATGGGACGTGATCGCACCGGCGTGGCTGGAGTATGTGGCGGTCACAGTGCTTTCCACATGGATCGTAATGATTATTTCCGGTAAGGTAACACAATCAGTCATTCGACACAGAAAAAAAGGAGTGCAGGAAAATCATGTTTGACTTTTTGGAAAATTCAGCGTTTTTTGGCGTGGTGATCAGCGTGGCATCTTATGGCCTGGGACTGCTGCTGAAGAAAAAATTCAAGCTGGCAATTCTGAATCCGCTGCTGATCTCCATTATTATTACCATTGCATTTCTGGCGTGTACCGGAATCAGCTATGAGAAATACGATGAGGGTGCGAAATATCTGAGCTATCTGCTGACCCCTGCAACCGTTTGCCTTGCTATTCCGCTGTACGAGCAGCTGGAATTGTTGAAGAAGAACTGGCATGCAGTCCTGATCGGCATCTTGTCCGGCGTGTTGTCCAGCCTGGGGGCAATTCTGGGAATGGCAGTGCTGTTCAGGTTCAGCCATGAGGAATATGTAACGTTTTTGCCGAAGTCCATTACCACTGCCATTGGCATGGGCGTTTCGGAAAAGCTGGGCGGCTATGTGTCTATCAGCGTTGCCGCAATTATCATTACTGGTGTGCTGGGGAATATTTTTGCAGAAATCGTTTTCCGGCTGTTCCGGATTCACGAGCCTGTGGCAAAAGGCATTGCATTGGGCACAGCTTCCCACGCCATCGGCACTGCAAAGGCAATGGAACTGGGAGAAGTGGAAGGTGCGATGAGTAGCTTGTCCATCGTAGTTGCCGGTTTGATTACCGTAATCGGGGCAACGATTTTTTCACATATCATGTGAGGTGGCTTATGCAGGAAGAAACCAGAGAGTATCAGAAAGTGATCTCTTATTTGTCCCAGATGATCGCCAGCGGAGAACTGGCTATTGGTTCTCGGCTGCCTACAGAACGCAGCCTTGCGGAAACGCTGTCGATCGGGCGAAACTCTACCCGAGAGGCTCTGCGAATGTTGGAGCATACCGGCGTGATCGTCTGCAAGCGTGGCTCCGGCAACTATCTGACCGGAAACGTATCCCGCCCAATCACGGAAATGGTACATATGATGCTGTTGCTGGGACAGACTGACCGAAAAGAGATCTGCTCGTTTCGGCGGAATATGGAAAAAGCAGTCTGTCGGGCGATTCTGGATCAGGACACCTTTTCCCGCTGGAAGGAACAGGCAGCCGCCTTGCTGCAAAAGGCACAGGAACAACAGCCGCTGGATCGGCAGATCGAACTGGACCGGCAATTTCATTTTTTGCTGATCCATGCCACGGAAAATCAGTTCTGGATCGCATTGCTGGAACCAATTACAGAAGTTTACCGCAAGTGGATCGATACCGCATTGCAGACGGCAAGTGATACTGTCAAGCAAAAGCTACAGGAATCACATGCCATGCTGTTTCAGGCGTTGTGCCGCGGGGATTATCCCGCCTGCGAAAAGGCAATCGATGCTCACTATGATTTGGTGGATAATGAACTGGAAAAAGAAATATAAGGGCAGCACCGTACAAGCTTTGTGCGATAATCCCTATAGAAAGCACTGCATCAACGAATGTCACAGTTTGTGCAGTGCTTTTTTATGCAACATTCCGATTTTGGGGTGAATTCTGCTGTGAAATGCCACAAAAATTCTTGACAGCTTCAAATTCTATGGTATAATAGAGGTATATGTCATTTGGAGGTACAAACGTATGAAATTTTGGAAAAGACTCACTGCCTGTGCATTGACAGCTGCTATGGCGGCTGGATTTGCAGGCTGCGGCAGCTCCGGCGGAGATGCTTCGAAAAAAGAAGATTCCGATAAGGAAGACGCAGTGATTCCCTACGACAGCGATTTCACCATTGGCGTGGACAAGATCGCTGAAGCTATGGGTGCCGGCTGGAATGTGGGAAATCAGCTGGAAGCCAATTCCGGCGGAAAAGTCAACGAAACCGTATGGGGCAATCCGGAGATCACACAGGAACTGATTTCCGCAGTGGCTGATGCTGGATTCACGACTGTTCGTGTGCCGGTTTCCTATCTGGATCGCATTGATGATGCGAACGGCTATCAGGTGGATTCCGCTTGGCTGGACCGTGTGGAAGAAGTGGTGCAGTATTGCTATAATGAGGGACTGTATGTGATTATCAACATGCACGGCGATGGCTATAATAGCATTGACGGCGGCTGGTTCCTGGTAAACGGCGAAGATCAGGATATGATTCGCGAAAAGTATGAAGCGGTATGGAAGCAGATCGCGGAACGCTTTGCAAAGTATGACGAACATCTGATTTTCGAATCTATGAACGAAGAATCTGACGGTACATATGACGGCGATCCGAACAAGGAGTACTATGCAAATCTGAATCAGTACAATCAGATTTTTGTAGATACGGTTCGCGGTACGGGCGAAAAGAACACGCACCGCTGGCTTTTGGTTCCGGGCTGGAACACCAACATTGAGTACACCGTAGGGGACTATGGCTTTGAGATGCCTACTGATGAAAAATGTTCTGCCGGAGAAAGCCGCATGATGGTTTCGGTACACTACTATGACCCGTGGGATTACTGTGGCACAGAGGATCTGAAAACCATTCTGTGGGGCGAGTACGGCGATAATCTGATTGAAGTGAACGGCTTCCCGAAGATGAATAAGGCAAAATGGGGCGACGAATCTTATCTGGACGATCTGTTCAGTCGCATGCAGGAAAAATTCGTAAAGAATGATATTCCGGTTATCATTGGTGAGTATGGCTGTATCGACAAGTCCTCGGCTTATGCAGATTTTGCCGGACAGATTCAGGGCAACCGTGCATACTGGGACGGCTATGTTGCAGGTAAGGCAGCTTCAATGGGCATGATTCCGGTATACTGGGATAACGGCTTTAACGGCGTGTATGGCTTTGGTCTGTTCGACCGCAACACATATGAGCAGACACAGCCGGAGATCATCTCCACCATTCTGAAAGCAGTAAAGAACAAAGACCCGAAGGCTGGTCTGGATACTGTCGTAGAAAATAAGGTGGAAAAGACAGACGAGGCACATGCATACATCGGCATTCAGACGGAAGTTTACACATTCCGGAACACCTGCAGCGATGCCAAGTACGGCAAGGACACGGATTACTTCAACACACTGATCAAGTGGGGCGAGGACGACCAGATCATTGACACTGGTGCGAAATTTACAGATGCGACCATTTCCGCAGACGGTACTTATACGGTTTCTGTAGACGGCTACGATTTCTCCTCTGACAGCAGCAAGCTGAACATGCTGTTTGTCAGCACGGACTTTGCCTTTAACAACACACTGAAAGTCAGCGATGTTGTTGTAAAGTGCGACGATCAGGAGATCCCGATTGACAAACCGCTGGTAATGGCTGATGATCAGGGCAATTTCTACATGGAACTGGTGAACATTTACAACACTGATCTGGCAGCGTTGGATTATACCATGCCGAAGAACAGCTTTAGCATTACTTTTACCATTGAGGGTATGGACAGCGTTCTGGCTGCGTAAACTGTAATAAACCTTATTAAGAAAAGATTCCTCTCAACGGGTTAGTGGTTGGGAGGAATCTTTTTGCTTTGGGGATAGATTCGTCAGGAAATGGGGGAATGTTGACTTTGGCTTTGCACGTTAGGATTTTGTTAGGATAACACAAAAAAGGTATAATACAAATTCCGGTTCAGGAACTGTATTATACCTTTTTTGCGTGATATTTTGTGGGGTGGGAGATGGGATTCGAACCCACGATCTTCGGGACCACAATCCGACGCTTTAACCAGCTAAGCTACACCCACCATATATGCGTCCCTCTGCGGGACTTTTGGCGCGCCTTACTGGATTCGAACCAGTGGCTTACTGCTTAGAAGGCAGTTACTCTATCCAGCTGAGTTAAAGGCGCTTTTGGAGCGGGTGATGGGAATCGAACCCACGTAACCAGCTTGGAAGGCTGGAATTCTACCATTGAACTACACCCGCATGTCCAAAGGCGGTCTTTGGCGACATCAGTTATCATACCAAAAGAGGGGCTGTTTGTCAACCGTTTTTCATCATTTGCGGGAATTTATTTTGTGAAAAAGGTTGTCACCGCCTGCGAGATGTGCTAAAATCTTAATGAGATATGTACAATCACACGAAAGGACGATTTTTCCTATGTCTGGACATTCCAAATGGAATAATATCAAACGCAAAAAGGGTGCATCTGATGCGGCGAAGGCGAAGGTCTTTACCAAGGTTGCGCGTGAAATGTCGGTTGCCGTAAAAGAGGGCGGCGCTGACCCCGATACTAACGGGAAGCTGCGCGACTGCATTGCCAAGGCGAAAGCTGCCAATATGCCCAATGAGAATATCGAGCGCTGCATCAAGAAAGCCGCAGGCAGCGAGGATAAGAACAGCTACGAGGAGATGGTATATGAGGGCTACGGTCCCAACGGCGTTGCCGTTATCATTGAATCGCTGACCGATAACCGTAACCGCACTGCAGGCGACCTGCGCCATTATTTTGATAAGTGCGGCGGCAATCTGGGTCAGAACGGCTGCGTCGGCTATCTCTTCACCAAGAAGGGTCAGATCGTCATTGATAACAGCGAGGGCGAGCTGGACGAGGAGAAGGTGATGGAGGACTGCTTTGACGCGGGCGCCGAGGACGTCGATTTTGATGAAGATACCATCGAGGTCTTTACCGGCGTAAACGAACTGCGCGAGGTGCGTGAGGCACTGGAGAAAAAGGGCTATGCTTTCCTTTCCGCCGAGCCTGCCTATATTCCCTCCACCTATACCTCCCTGCCGGAGGACGCTGCCGAAAAGATGACCCGTCTGATGGATCTTCTGGACGACTGTGATGACGTTCAGGGCTTTTGGCACAACTGGGAAATGTAATTTACCCGTAAATATTTTTTTGAGCGGCGCCCCAAAAGCGCCGCTTTTTCTCAAAGGAGGGCAGACTATGAAGGGAACCCGTATCCTGCTTGCCATCGTATGCGCCGCAGCACTGGCTGCTGTTCCTGCCGCCGCACAGTCAGATGGGTGGGATAATTTCGGCGGCTATGATGCCCAAGCACCCGCTGCCGACCCTGCGGTAGAACCGCCGAAGGAAACCGGCGGTTGGGACGACGGAATATGGGAAAACTGGGACGGCAGGACTGCCGATCCCGCACTTGCGGAACCCTCCGAAAAGCAGCAGGAGCTGGAGCAAAAACAGCAGGAGCGGGAAAAAGCCTTTGCCGAGGCGGCGCGAGAAAACGCCGAGCCTGCCGAGGAGCCAAAGACACCCGGCAGCAGCGGTGAGAGCGGGCAAGAGGATACATCTCCGGAGCTGGTGCTGCCGGAACGGGAAACCGGTCAGGTAAGCCCGATGCGGTATCTCCTCATCGGGGCGCTGCTTGCCGCCGCCATTTGCATTGCTGTTTATCTTTTTACCCACCCCGTGCGGGAGGAAGACGCACCGTCCGCCCAAGATGAAGATTAAAACGACTCCAAGCCGAAAGGAGGAGATCCCATGCCGGAGCCAAACCTGTGCCGCCACTGTTTTTCCGTGATGGAGGAGGGCGAGACAGTCTGCACTGCCTGCGGGCGAAAGTCGGAGGAGCCGAATCCGGAGCAGGCGCTGCCGCCGGATACCATACTGGCAGGTCGGTACCGCATCGGTATGGTGCTGCATCACAATGACCTGCTGACCACCTACCTTGCGTGGGATACCGAAAAGGAGCGCAAGGTACGGGTAGAAGAATTTTTCCCCGGTATTTTAAAGCGGGCAGAGGACGGACAGGGCATTGTGCTGATCTCTGCCGAGAGCAAAACGCTGTTCCGTACCATGGCAAGCGATCTGCACGATCGCTGGAAGCGCTTGATGGAGATCAGTCACAAGGCACTTCTGAAAACGCTGGTGCTTTTTTCTGAAAACGATACCCTGTACCGGATTACAGAGTATCTGCGCATGGAGCCATTGGAGGAAGTCCTCTCCCGCCAGAAAGCGGATATGAGCCTGACCGATGCGCGGCAGCTCATCAGTCCGCTGATTTCGCTGCTTTCTCAGCTGCACAATCTGGGACTGACCCATTGCGGCATTTCTCCACAGAATATCTATGTAGACAGCCGCAAGCGGGTCATTCTGGACGGTTTTGCTCTGCCGGAGCTGCGTACCGTGGGCAACGGACTGCATGCCGAACTTTATGCTGGATACAGTGCGCCGGAGCAGTATTCCAAGGCGCTGTGGCAGGGGGAATGGACGGATATCTATTCGCTGGGTGCGGTGCTGTACCGTATGCTGGCGGGTCAGGCGCCCGTCAGCGCTGAGCTGCGTGGGGAGAAGGACTACCTTGCCCCGCTGGGAAAGCTGCGCCCCGACCTGCCGGAGCATGTTTGCGAGGGCATTATGAAAGCTCTTTCGGTCGACCATAAGCAGCGCTACCGCTCTATGGAGGCATTTTCCGCCGCACTGCTGGAGGAGACCGGCGCCAATACCGCAGTATTCCGCCCGGAAGCTCCGGCCCGACCTGCCGGAAAGACCGAACCGGTCAAGGGACGGCAGTTTTCATCAATGGCGATTCTGCTGGCAGTACTGCTTGCTGTCAGCGTATTGGGCAATGTCTTTTTAGCACTGTGGAACTCCGGTGCATTCAGCGGCAGGGAGCAGCCTGTCACGCCGGTAATGGAACGCAGCTTTGAGGGGTATTATCTCCCCATGATAAAGGACGAGCTGGAGCAGATGACCGGCTACAACTTTAATTACCGTTACGAATACAGTGACACCTATCCTGCCGGTGTGATCTACAAGCAATCGCTGGCGGTGGGGCAGGTACTGCCGGAGGACGGCAGTGTGACCCTTTTTATCAGCAAGGGACCGCAGTATATCAGCATGCCGGATCTCTACGGCGCCAATGAATCATATGCGATCCGTATTCTTACCGACAGTCAGATCAGCTATACCATCAGCTATGATACCAATCCGGAGACAGGCGGCGAACCGGGCACTGTAGTAGGAACCAGTATTGCCGCAGGGGAGTTGGTCCGCCCCAAGACTGCCAACGAGGTGGATACCGTCACGGTGACCATTAAGGCGGTACAGACAGACCCCTTTTATGAAGGCTGAACAACAGCACACAATGAATAACGCCCGCGGGAACGGAGACTCCCGCGGGCGTTTTGTGTCGTTTACAGCAGGGTGCGGAAGCTGGGCGTTACCGATTCCTTCAGATGCTCCATCATACGCAGGGCGGCATCAAGCGTGCTGAGCAATTCCGCACGGTCGTCCTCCAGACAATAGGCGGACAGCTCCGAAAGATGCTCCATGATGTTATCCAGATGGTCGTGACGCACATACAGAAGAAATCGCGGTTCCATATCGTTCCATTCCGCCATCAGCTGCTCGCACTGCTGCTGTACCGATGCCGCTCCGTTCTGCTCCGCCTGCTGCCGGACGGAGGCGGTGTGTTCGCTGAGTCGGTCAATACTTTTTTGCATATCCACCAGGGTGCAGATGCTGATGCAGAGAATGATCAGCAAAATAATAACCGCTGCCCAAAAGCGCTTCATCAGCTACGCTCCTTTTCCACAATATCACAGGTGCCGTCCGGACAAGCCACCATCAAATAGATATCCCTGATGGCGAGCTTTTTCGCAGCGGCTTTCTTTTCCACCCAGCGCAGGTCCTTCCCGCAGCGGCGCAGCGCCTCATGCATTACGGTGCCGTCGCACACTACCGCCAGCGGCGGGGCATTCTCCTCCGGACAGTCCGGCAGCGACAGCACCTGCGGTGTGACGGGGCGGTTTTGATATTTTTGATAGATCGAGAGCTTGCCGTTGGTTTCCACCACGGCAAATTCGACCTCCTCCACCCGAAAGATACTGTTTTGTCGCAGCTGGATCATCAAATCATCGGCGGAAAACCGCAGCTCCCGCATCTGCTGCTGATCAATTTTTCCGTGATGGATAATGATGATGGGACGCCCCGAAACGATGCGCCGCAGGCGGGCGCTTTTCAGACAGAAAAAGGAGGTCAGCACCTCAAAGCACATCAGCGCCAGAATGGGAAGAAGTCCTGCGAACATGGGGCTGTCGGTTTCTTCGATGGTGAGGGTGGCAATATTGGAGATGAGAATGGTGATGACCAGCTCCGAGGGCTGTAATTCTCCGATCTGCCGCTTGCCCATCAGCCGTATGCCGAATACCACCACCAGATATAAGAGCAAGGTTCGCAAAAATGTGACCAGCAAAATAATCACCTCTCATGGCGGTTAGTATTTGCCGGACTCCTGCCACATATTCCGCACATAATCCGGCTTTTTTTACTCATAATGAAATGGAACTTTTACAGTGAAGCGAGGGAGAAAAATGCCGGAAAAGCTGGATAGCAGCATTGTTCTGCTGCGGGAGCGAATTGAAGAAGGTATGCGCGGCTCCGCCGATTTAATACTGGAGGAATTTAAGCTGGGCAGCGTAAAGGGGCTGGTCTTTATGTTTGACGGACTGGTTTCCAACAGCCAGGTCAGCGATTTTTTGCTGCGCCCCCTGAACCGGCTGGAGCCTGCCGGCGACACGCCGGAAAAGCTGTGGGAGCTGTTGGAACGGGAATTCTTATTCAGCAGCGAGCAGGGTGTGACGGAGACCTATGAGGACCTTTTTGCCAGAGCGATGAGCGGATTTGCCATGGTAATGCTGGACGGTGTGCCCAAGGCGCTGTCGCTGGGATATCAGGGGTTTGAAACACGCAGCGTCGGTGAGCCTGCGATGGAAAAGAACCTGCGCGGTTCACGAGAGGGCTTTACCGAAAGCAATAATACCAATACCGCCATGGTACGCCGCCGGCTCAAATCCCCTCATCTGACAGTGGAAACCCTGTGGTTGGGACGGCGGAGCCACACCAATGTGCGGCTTGTGTATCTTTCGGATACAGCGGCGCCCGAAACGGTGGAGGGAGTACGCCGAAGTCTGATGGCGGCAAAGCTGCCGTTGGTGCTGGACAGCAGTTTTTTGCAGGCATTTATCGGCAAAGGGACAGCATCACTTTTTGGCGGAACCGGCACCACACAACGCCCCGATACCCTGTGCGCCAAGCTGACGGAGGGGAGAGTGGGGGTGATGGTGGACGGCAGCCCCAATGTGATGATTGTCCCGTATCTCTTTACCGAGCATTTCCACACCCTTGACGATTATACCCAGCGCCCCTACTTTACGGTGTTTATCCGCCTTTTAAGGCTTGCTGCATTTTTTCTTACGATGCTGCTGCCGGGCTATTATGTGGCGGTCGTCACCTTTCACCCGGAGCGAATCCCCCGCGTGCTGCTGCCGGATTTTCTCGGATCGGTGGCGGCAACACCGCTTTCCGCCATGGGGGAGGCTTTGGTGCTGTTTTTATTATACGAGCTGCTGCGTGAGGCAGGGCTGCGCCTGCCGGACGCCATCGGGCATACCCTGAGCGTGGTGGGCGGCATTGTCATCGGAGATGCGATAGTGACTGCCGGTCTTGTGGGACTGCCAATGATCATCATTATCGCACTGACTGCCGTAGGAGCCTTTGCTGTCCCCAGCTTGTACGAACCGATTACAATATTGCGGTTTCTGTTTATTCTTATCGGGGGCTTGCTGGGACTTTTTGGTATGGTGCTGGGCTTTTTGCTGCTGGTGGTCAATCTTTGCTCGCTGCATACTCTCGGGATACCGCTGACTGCCCCGATCGCCCCATGGCAGTCCGGCGCTCTGCGGGATACATTCCGGCGAAGCGGTTGGAGGCGGTTGGGACAGGAGGACTACAATATTTCCTCTGCCCGCCAATGTGAAGGGGAGGCTGACCGGTGATAAAAACAAGTAATATCAGCGGCAGCGGACAGATTTTTTCGCTGCTGGTGCTTTCGCAGAGCTTCTGGCTGCTGTGTTACCGTCCGCCTCTCGCTAACGGGCTGCTGACGCTGGCGGCATCGGCGGTGGTATGCGGCGTCATATTCCCACTGACAGTTTTCTGTCGGCGCCGTGCAGCGATCGAAAAACCGCTCCCGCGCTGTCTTTCGGTGGGAGGGGCGCTGCTTGCCGCAGGGTATTTTTCAGTTACGGCGGCAGGACTGCTTTCGGCAGCCCGCGTCATCTTTGAGGGGGCTTTTTCTCCGTTATTGTTGCTTTTGGTGCTGCTGGTGACGGTGCTTGCCGCTGCTGCTGCGGGGCAGGAGGCACTGGGGCGGGCTGCCTTTATTGGTTTATTTTTGTTTCTTGCGGCGGCGCTGCTTATGATTCTTAGGGTGCTGCCGCAGGGAACGATACTGAACCTTCGCCCGCCGGAGCGGGACCTTTCCCGTTTCGGCAGCGAGATTTTGTATCTGTTGCCCCGTCAGGCGGAACTGCTCTTGCTTTTGACCTTTTCGCCCCGCATCAACCGTCCGCACAGCGCCGCTTTGTTGCTTTGGGTGCCGGCGGGCTGGCTGCTGAATGGTCTTTTACTGGTGCTTTCGGCACTGGTGCTGGGACACTGCGGCAGCTTGCTTTGCTACCCGCTGCATGTACTGGCACAGTCTGCCGGGCTTTCCGGTATGGTACCTGTATACTGCTTTTTGCTGCTTTCGGCAGCTTTTTTCCGGCTATCCGGTCTGGCTGCCGCAGCGCTGCAGCTGGGCGACAGCACCGGCGCCCGATCGAAGCCGGTATTTTGGACGGTTGCCCTGTCGGGCACCGTCGGAATCGTTCTTTTATACTACACCGGCTGGGCAGAGACCGCGGTTTATGCCGTGCTGGGGATTGCCGGCTTGCTGTGGCTTTTGCTCTGCCTGTTTTGCCCGGCGAGACCGTGATTATGATTTGATGGAGGTGCTTTCGATGAAACGGAGGCTCTGCTTATTCTTTGCACTTTTTCTGTTTCTGTTGTCAGGCTGTGAGGAACGATCCTCTTCCGCCCGGTTGGTCGTTTCCTCCATGGGGGTGGACTGCTCCGGCGATTCCCTCTCCGCCATGCTGGAAATTATACGCGGAGACCAAAATGAGACGATGACCGTGCAGGGGGAAAATATGACCGAATTGTTTTCCGATGCCGAACGGCAGAGCGGAGAACCGCTGTATCTTGGCGCATTGCAAAGCATTGTTTTTTCCGGCGTAGCCGATGGCAGCACCCTGCGGGGCTATCTGCTGGCACTTTTGGCAGATGGCAGAATAGCCCCCAATACTCAGATTGCCCTGTGCGATGACGCCATGACGATTTTCAGCGAGGAAATTACGGGCGATGACATCACGGCGCTGCTTACCGCACAATATACCGACAGCCTAAGCTGCGGACTGAAGGAGCTGGTCAATCTACTGGACGGGGAGGGACGAGACGGATTACTTCTTTGGCTTTCGGCAGAGGAGGGAACGCTGCGGGAAAGCGGAATATTGCCCACCGGCAGCAGCGATTACTCCGACCCGCTGCCGTCCAATGCGCTTTGCCGTCTGCTGAAGCACCGCGCCGGTGAGCTCCGCAGGACGATACCGGTCGGAGTCGCCGAGGTCACGGTGCTGCTGCGCCGCCTTGCCGTTTCCGGTGTACATTTTTGTGCGGAAAAGACCGATGTGGCTCTTTCGGCGGAGGCGACGGTGCTGACAGTCAGCGGAACCGCCCCCACGCGGAAGCAGCTGGAGGCAGCTCTGCAAAATGACCTGCGGGAAATGCTGGAGGAATTGGAACAAACGGTGATGCGCGGGCGCCGAAGCGATATACTGGGGTTGGCGGCACGGGCGGAGCTTGCCGGCATTACGGCAGAGAAAAGCGCACTTTCCCATACGGTCTATACGCCGCGCATAGTTCTGCGCGACCCCTGCGGGCGACTGGCATAGGAAGATTTTTTTTGCCACAATGTCCTATCATTGCATCTGCCGCATTATTTTACATCACATCATCTTTCGATTCCGGTACACAGTAAGCAATAAGGGCAGCGCCGCAGTCCGGGCGCAGTTCTGCAGCATTTTGAGAAAAGGGGGTGAACACGATCAGAAAGGCAATACGCACGGGCTTTTGGATCATCGGTACTGCGGTGCTTACCGTATTGGCGGCGGCATTATACTGGCAGGTGCGGCTGCCGGACGAATATGCCCTGACCCGCGGAAGCACCATGCGCCTGCCGGGCAATATGACCGCAGTGTTTGGAGAGGAAACGGCAATCGCACGCAGCGGAGAGACGGTGGCGGAGGCGGAACTGCGGCTGCCGCTCGGCATTGCGGTCAAAACGGTGGATATCCGTTATGTAGAGCGTGAAACGGTTCTGGTTTCGGGGCGTCCCTTTGGCATCAAAATGTTTACCGAGGGGCTGATGGCAGTCGGCTTTACCGATTTTACCAGCAATGGCAGACGCATAAACCCTGCGCGGGAGGCAGGGATAACCGCCGGAGATATTCTGCTGTCCATTGACGGGATCACGCTGACCTCCAATGAACAGATGGGAGCTTTGGTACAAAGCAGCGGCGGTAAGCCGCTTCATCTTACCTGCCAGCGGCAGGGGAGGGACTACACCACCCGGATTACCCCGCAAAAAAGCCAAAGCGACAATCGGTGGCACCTTGGCATTTGGGTGAGGGACAGCTCGGCAGGGATCGGCACCGTCACCTATTACGATGAGACGGCACGTACCTTTTCCGGCTTGGGACACCCCATCTGCGATGTAGATACCGGCGAGATCATGACTCTTTCCTCCGGAGAGGGTGTGGAGGCGGTTATTACCGGCTGCACCGCCGGAAAAAGCGGCACGCCGGGGGAATTGAAGGGACAGTTTATTTCCGGCCATATTTTTGCAGGCTTGACTGCCAACAGCACCAGCGGGATCTGCGGGGAACTTCGTTCGGATTTTATACCACAGGGCATCAGAATGCCGGTTGCCTTTTCCCATGAGGTGGAGGAGGGCGCGGCAAAAATGCTGACCACAATCGAGGGCAGTACCCCGCAGGAATACGATGTGATTATTGAAAAGGTGCTGCGAACCCCGGGACGGGCGGGACAAAATATGGTGCTCCGCGTGGTAGATGAGCGGCTGCTGCAAAAGACCGGCGGGATCGTGCAGGGCATGAGCGGATCACCGCTGGTTCAAAACGGTATGCTGGTTGGCGCCGTGACCCATGTGTTTGTGGACGACCCCGCCCGCGGCTATGCTATCTTTGCCGAGACGGTGAGAAGCAATGAAAAGGCACTGGAGACAATGCAGAAGTCTGTGGCATAACCGGAATGACAGAAGGGGTCGTTGCCGGAAAGCCCGATATGCAGACCGTAAAAGTCGTTCTGAAGCCGAAAAACAAAGAGAAAGAACAAAAACTGGCGCCGCAGTGAATGCAGTGTCAGTTTTTCTTGTGGGGAAGCATATGGGGTCTTATGACGGATATTCCTCTGCGGAGGGGCGGACGGCCCGATGAGTGTGACAGCGAATCCTGCGATAAAATTTTCAAAAAAATGAGAAATATGTGTTGAATTCTTTTACAATATATGGTAATATCAAAACA
>OHBJ01000797.1_pt1 | contig 21340 bp, 12 predicted proteins | sample 1577241 | NCBI WGS metagenome assembly OHBJ01 (sample SAMEA3541594, study PRJEB24748) | human gut metagenome | biome: human gut; feature: human-associated habitat; material: faeces | place: China | collected 2012 | reverse complement strand
ACTTAAAATCCCTTGGCCATTGCGGCTGTGCGGGTTCAAGTCCCGCTTCGAGTACGGCAAAAGCTCCGGAAAGCCTGATTACGGCGTCCGGAGCTTGCTGTTTTCCATAGGCTTTCTCATTTACAGCCATGTAGGCAATACGGTTATCCGTTTATTTCGTAATTTTATCCGCACTAAGGACATATAAACAGCAATCATCCATGAAATCTATAAAAGAATTATACCGTATAGGCACAGGCCCCTCGAGCAGCCATACTATGGCTCCGCGTAAGGCCGCCGAAAAATTTCTCGCAAGGCACCCCGAAACCTCTCGCTTCGAGGTCACACTCTACGGAAGTCTTGCCGCTACAGGAAAAGGCCACATGACCGATGTGGCAATCGAATCGGTTTTGCAACCTCATGCGCCGGTAGAAATCGTGTGGCAGCCGAAAATATTCCTGCCTTTCCACCCTAACGGAATGAAGTTCGTGTCGTTCGACGCATCGGGCAGCAAAACCGACGAATGGACGGTTTACAGTATAGGCGGCGGAGCGCTTGCCGAAGAAAACGGCGAAAACACTACCGACGGGCCGGAGGTGTACGGAATGAGCCGCATGACCGAGATTCTCGAGTGGTGCGAAAACACAGGGCGCTCGTATTGGGAATATGTTGAGCAATGCGAAGGCAAGGAAGTATGGGACTATCTCTCGGAAGTGTGGGACACGATGAAAAAAGCCGTACAGCGCGGCCTTGAAAACGAAGGCGTGCTTCCCGGACCGCTCAATCTGAGGCGGAAAGCTTTCGGATATTTCATACGCGCCACAGGCTACAAGCATTCGCTTCAGTCGCGGGCACTGGTGTTTGCCTACGCTCTTGCCGTAAGCGAGGAAAACGCCTCGGGAGGTGTGATAGTGACGGCTCCCACGTGCGGTTCGTGCGGAGTTATGCCCGCTGTGCTGTATCATTTGCAGAAAACCCGAGAATTCAGCGACATGCGCATACTGCGGGCTCTCGCCACAGCGGGCCTTATAGGCAACATCGTGAAGCATAACGCCTCGATTTCGGGTGCCGAAGTAGGTTGCCAGGGCGAAGTGGGCGTGGCCTGCGCTATGGCCTCGGCTGCCGCCAACCAGTTGTTCGGAGGCAGTCCGGCACAGATAGAATATGCAGCCGAAATGGGCCTGGAACATCATCTCGGCATGACGTGCGACCCCGTTTGCGGGCTTGTGCAGATTCCCTGCATAGAACGCAATGCCTATGCGGCGGCACGCGCCCTGGACGCAAACCTGTATTCCACGTTTACCGACGGAACACACCGCGTTTCGTTCGACAAAGTGGTCGAAGTAATGAAACAGACGGGACATGATTTGCCGTCGCTTTACAAGGAAACGGGCGAAGGAGGCTTGGCAAAGGACTACAAACAGATGAAAAAGTAATATCGCCGCGCGCAAACCGGCATATGCCGCGACTGTAACCGACAAGAAAAACATTGCGCGGGAGCAGAATGCACAACCGAGGGATAGTTTGTAAATCCTCCCGCTTGTAAAAAAAATTATCTCTGAGGTATTTTGAAATATGTCTGAGATAATTTAAAATATCTCAGACATATTTTTTCGGAGGACACTTGTAGGCTCTCCGCCCGCTTACAAAAATCCGACGCAGGTATGAACCTGCGCCGGAATGTTGCATATCGTATTATTTTATTTCCGCCTTGTGAAATCAATATTCGTCAATGCGTGCAGAATCCTCCTTTTGCAAGGCTGCGCCGCAAAATAGCGGCAGAACAAATTACTTTCTGCGGTGTTTGAACAGCGAGCGGAACGAGAGCTTCTTCTCGCTTTGCTTTGCAGCACGGAAAGCAGTGTTTTCGATTGCTTTTGCTTCTGCGGTAGTGGCTGCGTAGTAATAATTTACGGTGCTTCTGCCAAAATACTCGCTCTTTACCGACCCGTCATCGTTAAGCGTATAGCTTACATTGTAATTCTCGGTATCAGTATCTACGGGTTCGTTGTATCCTTTGTAGGAATATTCTTCCGTTACAGAAGAAGGAAGTTTTGCCGAACTTTTGCCAATTAAACCTGCATAGGCAATTTTTTCCCAATCTCCGTCGTCTATCGGATAAACCAAAGCTTTGGTATATTGCCGGAATGCATTGTCTGTAGAACCGTAGCTATAAGTGTAAATGCTGTTGTATTCTTCTTTTTCGCCGTCGTATTTTTCAACTCCATTCTCAACGACTTTTGTCATATTGCCGTTACTCCATGTAAAGTTGTATTCGTCGGTGTAAGATTCGCTGTATTTTTCGCCGTCTTCCACACCGCTAACCGAAGAACTCATTTTTACTTTCGTGAGATGTCCGTTTCCGTCGTAAGTAAATGATATATTACCGCTGCCTTTTTCAGAATAATCCTCATCCTTATCGGTCCACGACATAGAAATCTTGCTGATATAACCATTCTTTGTGAACGACAGTTTTGCTTCTTCGCCCTCAGTCATAATTGCTTTACCTGCAGAATAATCGATTTCTATAAAATCGTCGTAATAGTCGTATATTTTCGTCAGACGGTTCTTTTCGTCATAAACGAAATTACAATCTCCTACTTTAGTAAGAAGTTTACCGTTTATAGAAGTCGTTGCGCCGCCCGACGAACCGCCGTTTCCATTGTCGTCGTCATCGCTGCATGATGCAAACGCAAGAGCTCCGGCAATCATAATGCAAACCGGCAGAAATGCCGCAGAAAGTTTCTTCAAGAAACCGAATTCAATTTTTTTCATTTTGTTTTTATTAAATGTGTGATTAATAAGTTATGTTATTACGCTTTTCTTTTGTACAAGTGAAAACCTGTAAATCTTCACAAAAATAAACACAATATTATTTACCCCCCCTATGCAGGAAAATTCGGTATACAAATAAAGAAAACATATCTATTTGCAATTCCTGTATTGCAAATATGCAGCTGCGGCCAACTGAAACAGAAAAACTCACATTAATTATATATATATGTCCGCAAACATTTCTCTCCTTTCCGCACACGGAAAAAGCTGCAATTATGTATTCCGGCGCAGATTCAACCTTTGCAGCGCACGGGCGTCACAACAGATAATCGGCTGAAGCGGAAAAAGAGAATTTTTTACTGACCTGACATTTTGTCAGGTCGTTTTTTTCATGCCGGCAAAAAGAGCCCGAAAAATTATCTCAGACATATTTTAAAATATCTCAGAGATAATTCAAAATATGTCTGAGATATTTTTTTCACAAGCGGGAAGTGTTTTTCCACGTGCTGACGGGAGACGCAGGCACCTGACAAAAATGTCATGTTCTGAAAAGTCCAATGTAGGTTCCGGCAGTACAAAGGCAATGAAATTCGAAAGGAAACGAAAAAGTCACTCCGGATTTATCGTGACAAACAGCCTGCCTCGCCAAAATTCCACACAACCGGTGTATGCCGTAAGAAAAAACAATTACAAAAGCGTCGGATTTAAAATCCGACGCTTTTGTAATACAATGCGGCCTATAACCGCCGTTATTCGCAGCCTGGCTGCACGCAAATGTGCGGCATTATTTTATTTTCAGCATTTTCACGCCGTGCGAAGCTATCTTCATCACAAGCGGACGGCTCGTGTCGAGATCTTTTTGCTGCCAAAGATCGCGGGCACCTTTAAGCTGGCTCATTCCGAGCTTCGAGAGATATTTGGAAAGGTCTACCGATGTTTTCTCCGTGCCCAGATTGAAAATACCTATTGCGTACGTTCCGTCGTTAAGCGGACGTTTCCAAATCTGAATGTCGCCGTCCTCGACTTCACATTTGGCCTGCTTGCCGAGAATGTCCTGGTTTACGGCGTTTACCTCGTTATTGCAGAGCAGTCCGAGCGTGAAATCGTCGATTTGCGCCACGTCGCAACCGATAAGCATGTTCGAGGCCAAAAGCGCCCAAAGGGAAATGTGTGTGTACTGCTCGTCGGGCGTAAGTCTCGAGTCGCGCAGGTTGGCACTCCAGCCCACCTTTCCTACGATAAGCATGTCGGGGTCGTTCCAATGTCCCGGCTGTGCGTAAGGAGACAACTCGCGCTGGCGTACAAAGCCGATGTCGTACATAGACTCCCATGTATCGACTATGTCGCCGGTAGTGCGCCATGAATTCGCGTCTACGGCGTGCCCCCATTTCCAGACATCGGCCATTCCGTACTGGCAAAGGCTGTAGAATATGTCGCGGGGTTGCTGACGGAGGTACTTCTGCATGAGAAGGTAAGGACGTACATAAGCGGCAACGGTTACGTCTTTCTCTTCCATGAACACGGTGTTATAGCCGCACCAGTCATATTTTAGATAGTCAACGCCCCACGAGTTGTAGGTTTCGGCGTCCTGTTTCTCGTGGCCTAACGAACCGAGATAGTTTCCGCAGGTTCTGTCGCCGGGCGAGGAATAAATGCCGAACTTCAGTCCCTGGTCGTGAAGCCACTTGCCCAAACCGGCCATGTCGGGGAATTTCTCGTTCGTTGCTATTGTGCCGTCGGCGTTACGTTCGGCAGCTTCCCATGCGTCGTCCACATTTATATAACTGTAGCCGTAGTCGGCCAGTCCCTTGTCGAGAATAGCCTGTGCGGAGGAGATTACTTTTTCCTGCGACACGCTCAATCCCCAGCAGTTCCACGAATTCCAGCCCATTGGAGGAGTGAGACCGATTGTGTATCCCACGATAATCTTGAATTCCTGCGTCATCGCACCTTTGCTGTTGGTGGCTTTTATCTGCATGTCGTACTGGCCGCATTCGGAAATGCTTCCGGAGAGGATTCCCTTTTCCGCGTCGAGCTTCATGCCTTCGGGAAGATTCTCTACAGAGAATTTCATGGGACGGAGGCCCGATATGGGAATCTTGAATATTATGGGAGAACCTGGGCGCACGCCGTAAACCAGCGGGCCGTTGTAGCGCGGCGATTCGGGAGCGGCGGGCGTAAGGATGTACTTGGGCGAATATTCTTTCACGAGTTTGCGTCCGGTGCTCTTGTCGGTATAAACGATTTTGATTATCAACTGACTGTTGTTCTCGTATTCCACGTCGAAAGCGTACGAGCCTTTTGCTTTTACCGTCACGTTGTTGTTGAAGGTCTTGAGCTGCTTGTCGGTGTTGAAGTCGATTACTTCTATGCCGAGGTTGCCTTTCTGCGCTTTCTTTGCACTGTTCGTGAGCTGCACCGAGCATATATGTTTACCGTCTTTGGTGGTTTCTTTTGTGCCGATGTTCAGTTTGTCAACCAGGCTCGGAATGTAAACCGTAGGGTAACCTTTGAACATACCGCCCGGCACTCCGCCATTGTACACGCGCACGGCTATGACGTTTTCCGCACCGTAGCGTATGGCCTTGTTCTTAGCGCTGATGTTATACACGCGATTAGCGTCCCACGCCGACAAGTAACCTTTATCGTCCTGGGGCATTCTTCCGGTTTTTCCTATCAAAACGCCGTTCAGGTAAACTTCGTCGGCATCGTCGATTTTTCCCATGTCTATTCTCATGGTCTCTTTCAGGTCGGAATTGTCGAGCATAGACTTCGGAAGCTCAAAGCGTATTCTGTACCACGCAAAGTTATCGTTATTCGATACACCTTGCGAGTCCCAGGTCTTGCCTAATGAGAGCTCCCGCCATGAGCTGTCGTCGAAATCAGCCGATTTCCATGCCATGTTGTCGCCGGTCTTGAACTTGGCTTGTTTGAAAACTAACTGCTGTGCCGCGCACGGTATGGCCAATACCGCAGACAGGCATAGAAGAATCAAATTTCTTTTCATTTTCAGGTTGTTTAATTTGTTTTTTATGTGAGTGTGAAAAAATGCTGTTTTTTTCTGTTTGGACAAAGTTACGCAAAAACTTGTTTAACCGAGTTAAACGATCGGAGATTTTAAAGAACTCCTCATAGTTTTGTATTTCGGGCATGCTTTGCCGTGTACCCAAAATACGGTCGGGAGAAAATCATCGGGAAAACAATTCTACAAAAATATACCTCGCACGAAAAAAAATAATTTTTTGTATGCGTAAAAAACTTCCCGCAGACAATTGAAAATACAAGGGAGATAATTCGAAATATGTCTGAGATAATTTAAAATATCTCAGACATATTTTTTACTGCATATACACATGCTGATTTTCAATTGCTTGGCCGGTGACCGTATTTGTCTGTAAACTCCTACGGCAAGGCACCGCGGATTTCACGGAAAAGTCCGATTCTTGAAAATATGTGAACGGAATTTTGTCCGTAACGCGGCTTCGACTAATTTTGCAAGACAAAACAATATTTCTTATGGAACAGAAACTTGTCATTTACAATACGCGCTCGCGCAAGAAGGAGGAATTCGTACCGGTAACGCCGGGGAGAGTGGGCATGTACGTCTGCGGCCCCACGGTCTACGGCGACCCGCACTTAGGGCACGCGCGCCCTGCCATTACGTTCGACGTGCTTTTCCGCTATCTTAAGCACATAGGATATAAGGTAAGATACGTCAGAAACATAACCGACGTGGGGCACCTCGAGCACGACGCCGACGAGGGCGAGGACAAGATAGCCAAGAAAGCGCGCCTCGAGCAGCTCGAGCCTATGGAGGTGGCTCAGTATTACACCAACCGCTTTCATGCCGCAATGCACGAGCTCAACGTTGAAGACCCGAGCATTGAACCCCACGCCACGGGGCACATCATAGAGCAGGAAGCGCTTGTGGGCGAGATTCTTGAAAAAAATCTGGCCTACGAGAGCAACGGCAGCATTTACTTCGACATCGAGGCCTACAACAAGAAATACCGTTACGGAGTGCTGTCGGGGCGCAACCTCGACGACGTGATAAACGAGAGCCGCGAGCTGGCGGGCAAGGGCGAGAAGAAAAACAAGGTGGACTTCGCACTGTGGAAAAAAGCACAGCCCGAGCACATCATGCACTGGCCCAGTCCGTGGAGCGAAGGCTTCCCCGGCTGGCACACCGAGTGCGTGGCAATGGGCCGCAAGTATCTCGGTTCGCATTTCGACATCCACGGAGGAGGCATGGACCTCGTATTCCCGCACCACGAGTGCGAAATAGCGCAGGCAGTGGCTTCGCAGGGCGAAGAAATGGTGAAATACTGGATGCACAACAACATGATTACCATTGAAGGGCAGAAAATGGGCAAGAGCCTCGGCAATTTCATTACGCTCGAGCAGTTCTTCACCGGCAACCACCCGAAACTTACGGCCGCATACTCGCCCATGACCATACGCTTCTTCATTCTCCAGGCGCATTACCGCAGCACGGTGGATTTCTCGAACGAAGCCCTGCAGTCGAGCCGCAAGGGATTAGACAGGTTGCTTGCCGGATATTCCGAACTCGACAAGATAGCTTCCGCAGCCGACGGAAAAGTAACCGCGGCATACGCCGAGGAACTGAAAGCCAAATGTTACGAGGCCATGAACGACGACCTGAACACGCCGATAGTGATAGGACTGCTGTTCGACGCGTGCCACACCATAAACCAGGTGGCCGACCATACCACGACCATTACTCCCGAAGGCGTTGCGGCTCTGAAAGAGCTGTTCTCGGTGTTTGCGTTCGACCTTCTCGGACTCAAGGCGGAGAGCACGTCGAATGCAGGGCGCGAAGAGGCTTTTGCCGGAGCGGTGGACATGCTTCTTGAAACCCGCCGCCGCGCAAAAGAAGCTAAGGACTGGGCAACGAGCGACAAGATACGCGACGAACTCGCACGCCTCGGCTTCGAAGTGAAAGACACCAAAGACGGAGCTACCTGGCGCCTGAACAAATAAGGCGGCGTCCTGATATGTAAACATATTTTCACAACTTTATACATCCGGTTACGCTCGTCGGAAATACGTTCCCGCTTGTAAAAAAAATTACATCGGAGATAATTCAAAATATGTCTGAGATATTTTAAAATATCTCAGACATATTTTTTACGGCATGGGGAAAGGCTTTTCCGGCATGCCCGAAGCATGCCTCCGTAAGGTTAACGGCTGTTAAAAAACGGGGATGTCAGATAGTCATTTCGGTGAGAATCCTCTCTAATTCCTCACCCGAAAGATTAAGATGGAACTTGCCGTTGTATGCCACCGATATTGCGCCGGTTTCCTCGGATACGGTTATTGCCAGCGCGTCGCTTTTCTGGGTTATTCCCAACGACGCGCGGTGGCGCAGCCCCAAATGGCGCGGAATGTTCTCGTCGTGCGATACGGGAAGTATGCAGCCGGCCGCCTTAATGCGCTTGTGGCTTATCACCATTGCTCCGTCGTGCAGCGGACTGTTCTTGAAGAATATGTTCTCTATAAGTCTCTGGCTTATAGCGGCGTCAATCTTCTCGCCCGAATTGATGATGTCGCCCAATCCTATGTAGCGCTCGTATACTATAAGCGCGCCGACGTGTTGCTTGCTCATCGACATGCAGGCCATGACTATGGGCATGATGTCCTGGCGCGAAACCTTCTTGCCCGTGCCGTGGCTGAAAATGTGGAGCAGTCTGCCGGCCGAGCGGTGGGTGCCTATCGACGAGAAAAAGGCGCGAATCTCTTCCTGAAACAGTATTATGAGCGCTATCGCACCGAGATTCACCACTTTGTCCATTATCGAGCCGAGCAGCAGCAGGTTGAATACCTTCGAAACGAATATCCATACGATTATGAATATGAGTATTCCCATGAAGATGTTGCCCGAGCGGGACTCTTTCATGAGACGGTAGATGTAGTAGAGCAACAGGGCTACCAGGAGTATGTCTATTACGTCTTTTATAGAGAATGATAGCATGGTCTTTTGTTTTTCTCCTTGAAATGGCGGGATAATGGTTCTTGCGCAGCGGACGCAGTGTTATTCGCCGTACATTTTGCGCACAATGCTTACGGCCTGGCTGCACGCTTTCACGTCGTGCACACGCAGTATGTTGGCACCTTTAAGCAGGGCTATGGTGTGGCATACGGTGGTGCCGTTGAGTGCACCCTCGGCGTCGGTGCCGAGCAGCCGGTATATCATCGATTTGCGCGACACTCCCACTAACAGCGGAAGGCCCCACTGTCTGAATTCCTCGAGACGCATAAGTATCTCGTAGTTTTGCTCCAATGATTTTCCGAAACCGAATCCAGGGTCTACAATCACGTCTTTCGCCCCCAGGGAGTGCAGACGGTTTATACGCTCTGTAAGATAGGCCATGACTCCCGACATGTATCCGTCGCCGTTGCCCGAGCGGGCGGTGAGAGGTGCGTCGGTATGCATGTTGCTTATGGTTCCGCCTATGTGCATCAGTATGTAGGGCACTCCGAGCTCGGCCACGGCAGCAAACATTCCGTCGTCGGCGTCGCCGCCCGACACGTCGTTTATTATGCTCACGCCGAATTCCTCTACGCACATGCGCGCTATCGACGCGCGAAACGTATCGACGCTTATTACAGCCTCGGGCGCGACCTTTCTTACCGTTGTCAGGGCGCGGCGCAGGCGCTTGGCTTCTTCGCGCTCGTCCACGTCGGCCGAGCCGGGACGCGTGGAGTAGGCGCCGACGTCGATTATCGTTCCGCCCTCGTTTATTATTTGTGCGGCGCGGGCGGCTATGGCCTCTTCGCTTTCCGTGCGCGAGGCACTGTAGAACGAATCGGGAGTTACGTTGAGTATTCCCATTATCTGCGGCTCGCCGAGGTCCATCAGCTTGCCGCCTGTATTTATGGTGCAGGGCGTTAGGCCTTTCATTCCTTGAGTGTGTTAAAAGGTTGTATGCAAAGATAGGTCAAGGCGGGGGCATAAAAAAATTATCCATGAGTTATTTTAAAATAACATGGGCTTGATACGAGAATGATTGTTCTTTGCAATGAAAACATGCTTCGCAAAAAAATCGAGGTGCTTTTCCGGAGGAGTTTGCAGACAAAAACGGTCACCAGCCAAGCACTTGAAAATCAGCAGGTGTATATGTAGCAAAAAATATGTCTGAGATATTTTAAATTATCTCAGACATATTTTGAATTATCTCCCTTGTATTTTCAATTATCTGCGGGAACTTTTTTACGCATACAAAAAAATTATTTTTTTCGTGAGAAGCAATTTTTCCGGTTAATCTTTCTTAGCCGATTTTCTGCGGGCCCGTTTCGGCTCATATCGGATACGCGTCAAAACATATCCGGCCGGATGTCTCTATTGTGCGGAAACCTTGCGCTTCTCTCCCGTACGGTTGCCGGATTTTACTTTGCGGCGCGGATTTCGTACCTGCCTTGCGCTATTTCGATGATGTATCCCTTTTTATCTCGGGATATGCCTGTTACTCCCTTAGCTTTTCTTGCAGCCACGCTGATTACCGTAGGCTTCTTGTCGCTGTCCGACGGCACATAGACCGTGGCGTGTGCGCCAACTGGCACTTCGACGTTTATCGTAACCGACGAGGAATCGTGTTCGACCTTGCTCGAAACCCTGCCGTAGGGAGTTTGCTTGGCGTATTGCACGCTGCGCAGTTTTTCGGCAAGAGTGGGACGTATTATTATATGCTTGTATCCGGGTTCGTCCTCATCGGCATACACTCCGGCGAGTGTACGGTAAAACCACGTGAGGGCGCTGCCGAGGAACGGGTGGTTGCGCGAGTTTTCACCGTCGTACTGCTCCCAAAACGTTGTAGCGCCCTGCTCTATCCAATGGCCGAACGAGGGAAAGTCGGTCTGGTTCATCGCGTCGTAAGCCACGTCGTTCATTCCCAACTTCGCGAGCGTTTCGTAGAACAGCCCCGTACCTAAATATCCGGTGTTGACATGGCTCTTGTATTTCTCTACCACTTCTTTGTACAGAGTGTTCTTTATTATGTCGATCTTCTTGTCGGCCGCGCCCATGACTACGGCCATAAGGTTGCTTCCGTAGTCGCCGTAGCTCGATTCGGCCTCGTTGAAAAACACTTTGTCGAATGCTTCGGCAGTTCGATTGGCTATCTCTCTGTAATGTTTCTCGTCATAATCGCGGCCCATTACCTTAGCCATGCGGCTCATGCGGTCGGCACACTGCCACAAGGTGTAAGTGTGCACTTTCTCGTCTTCCGGAAACTTGAACGCCGGCACCCAGTCACCGAGATTGAGCCAGTATTGTTCGCTGCCGTCGCGCGCATTGGTGCGTTTCTGGTGCATTATTCCCTGCGGAGTGACCCAGTTCAGCATGTATTCCGTCTGGCGTCGCGCCGCCTCGTAGTTCTCGGCTATTACCTGCTTGTCGCCATAGTGCAGATAGTGCTCCCACGGCATTACGGTCATTGCGGCTCCCCAGGGCACACCGCCTCCTGCGGCAATGCACCACGGAGCGGAGTTGGGAACGTAACCTGTTTCCCTGTCCTGCGAATCGCGCATGATGTCGAACCAGTTGCGGAAAAAGGCGGAGGCGTCAAAATTGTGCATGACGGTAGTACATACGGCCTGGCCGTCGCCGGTATAGGGAAGGCGTTCGCGGTGTGGGCAATCGTGCTCCGTACCGCTGTGTACGTTATCCTTCTCGGTGCGCTGCCATATTTTGTTTATGGTGTTGAAAAGGCTGTTCGACGACGTGAACTCGCAATCAACCTTCATGTCGGTGCAGACAGCCTCGGCGGTCAGCATTTCGGGCGTAAGTTCGGCTCCGCTCACCCTTACCGTGCGGAACACGTACCATGTGAATCTTGGAGTGTAGTCTATCGGTTCGCTGTCGCGGAACGTATAGCTTACTTGCTGCGGATACTCGCTTTCGTAGAGCACGGTAAGCTGTTTTCCGTTCTCGCCTCTCACTCCCTTGAAGTGAACCCAGCCCGAAATCATCTCGCCGAAATCGGCGGTGTAGCTTCCGTCATCGTTGCGTTTCAGACTTAACGGCTTGAATGTCTCCATTACTTTGTCGGAAGGCGTGTCGTGGGCCTGCAATGTCCCGCCCGGGGTGTTGCGCGGTGCCGCGTTTTCCCATTCAGAATCGTTGAAATCGGACGAACACCAGTCGGGAATCTCAAGACGTGCGTCGTAGTTCTCGCCTTCGTACATCTCGCACTTAACAATGGGCGATTCGTGCGCTTTCCAGTTTTCGTCGGTAACGACAATTTGCTTGCTGCCGTCGTCATAAGTGATTTCTATCTGACAGATAAAGCGGGGCGAGCCGAAAGCTCCCACGCGCACCGAACGGTTATCGTAATATCCGCCGGCAATCATGGCTCCGGCGGCATTTTTCCCGTCGCGCAGGAGTTCTGTTATGTCGTATTGCAAATAAGATACGTGGAATCCCGCCGATTTCTCGTCTAAGGAAATTCCTCCGTATTTAAGATCGGGACGCGGACCGTAATTTGTGAAATCGGGTACGAGAAGATCGTTGCCGGCCTTAGTTCCGTTGATGAAAAATTCGAAATATCCGAGTCCGGTTACGAATGCTTTTGCCGTTTTTACTCCGCTTTTCACGTTGAACGCCTTGCGGAGCAAAGGCACAGGCGAGTAAGGAAGCGTAGGCTTACCTTCTTTTATTGAGTACTGGGGAGCTTCGCCGTCCCACGGCGCGCCAATCCATTTTGCTTCCCAGTTTTCGGGCGATATTCCCACGGTGAATTTCCCCGTCTCACTCCATTTGGAGGCTTTTCCTTTGGAATCCCATACCATTACGCGCCAGAAGTAGCTTTTTCCCTCTTCCAACGGTTCTCCTCCGTAAGGTATGAGGTATGAAGCGGGAGATTTCACTTTTTTACTGTCCCACGCGTCGGGATTTTCGCTTTCAAGAGATTCCCGCGACGTAGCTACGCAGATTCTGTATGCTTTCTGTTCTTCGGCCTGTGCGTCGGCAGCAGCTTCGTTTATCCATGAAAAGCGCGGCACCACCTTTCCGGGCGTACCGTCGGGGGCTACGGTGTTCCTGGCAAGTCTTGCGTCTATCAGTACATCGCCCGTGCGGTGTTCTGTGCGTAAAGAAACGGGGGTTATCTGCGCTTGTGCGTGCAAGTTTGCCGCCATGAACCAAACGATAGCCAATGTGCGGAGAATAAATGCTTTTTTCATTTTGTAGATGTAGTGAAGTTTTAATTTTTGCCTGTTGCCGGCATATTGAATTAATGCAAATGTAAAATTTTTAACCGAATTGTGTTTGTTACGTTATGTGTTTGTTGTGTTTGCATGCGTTTTTCCGTACAATTTCCAGGACTTGTTTGAATATGCCGCTATTGTCCGGCCACAGAAAAAGCGAATGGGCGAGCCCGTAAAAAGCTTGCCCATTCGCTTTGTATTGTATGAAAATGATTATTTCGTGTATGCGGTTCTTTTCTCCTTGATACGGGCTTTCTTTCCCGTGAGTTCGCGCAGGTAGTAGAGTTTTGCGCGGCGCACTTTACCGATTTTGTTTACTTCAATGCTTTCGATATGCGGTGAGTTGATAGGGAATATGCGTTCTACGCCTACAGTTCCCGACATTTTGCGAACGGTGAAGCGACGCTTGTCCTGGTGGCCGGCAATCTTGATTACCACGCCGCGGTACAGCTGTGTACGCTCTTTGTTTCCCTCGACGATTTTGTATGCCACGGTAACGGTATCGCCGGCCTTGAAGGTGGGATATTCTTTTTCTGTGGCAAATGCTTTTTCAGCAACTTTAATTAAGTCTTCCATTTTAATTGGTGATAAAATTGTTTGTTCGTCCCGGCGCAACATAAACAAGTTACTCTCTTTTTCGCTGATTGTGCGGCCCTTGTGGGTCGTGCCTATGAAGCTCGCAGAGCTTTGCTTCGCTAGGCCGCATATTGTTCGGCGTTTCTTGCCAGCGATTGCGCGGAAAGCGGTGCAAAGGAACGAAAAACTTTTGAAATGAGCAACTTTGCCGGCCTGTTTTTGACCGGTGTACGGGTTTTATCTGTACAAAGGAGTTTGCAGACAAATACGGTCAGTTTCTAATACGCCTGTTTACCAGGCGATTAAAAACATCCCGCTTTAAAACAAAATTATCTCTGAGGTAATTTAAAATATCTCAGAGATGATTTGAATTATGTCCGATGTATTTTTCCGCTTTCGGCACATGGCAATATAAAAATCACTCGAAATAAAAAGTGAGAATCACCATGTCGGATTTTGCGCTGTTCACCGATTGGGTATAAACGAATTTGTTGCGGTCGCGAAGGTCCTTACGGTTTTTGTCGAGTATGTCGGTGAGCCCTATACAGAACTTCAGTTCGGGAATCAGCTTGAAGAAAGGCAGGTAGAAGTCGCAGCCTAATCCGAACTCGGCATAAAGCGTGAAAGACTTGGTAAGAATGTTTTCCTGCTTGTGGCGTGTGAGATCGTACATGGGGTTGAGCCCGGCTATAAGGTAAGGACGGTGGTTGTTGAAGCGCAGGGCGGAGAATTTTATGTCGACAGGCGCCGAGATATACGTCGATTTCATCGACTGCGTGTCCTCGCGTTTGGTTGCCTGCTCGCGGAACGTTATGTGTTTCTGCCCGAAATGCATTGTAGGCGTTACCCTCAGCGCAAAGTACTGGTTCAGCCTCCATTCGCCCAACACGCCGACGGAGAAGCCTATGTCGGCACGGTCGTTCTCGGCGCACCATTGCTCTCCCGTGGTGGGCTCGATGAATCCGTTGTTTTCGAATGATATTCCCTGCGAGTGCGCACCGAACAAGAAGCCGTAATGGAATTTACGGTAGTCTATGTATGGTTTGTTCTGCACCTTGCGTTTCTGGGCATGGCCTCCGGCCGCCGCAATGAGCATGGCTGCGAAAAACAAGATGATTACTCTGCGCATTTTGTCTGTGTATGATCTTTTTCATAACGCCCTGCGCGGCCGATTATTGTATCGGAGCAGCCCGTATACACCGCTTTTTTAACATGGGCAGGATATAAAACAAGGCAGGTTCGCAGAAAATCAGTTTTGGTTTCTTATTTCCGAACAGACCCCGCATGAAAAAAAATATTTTTTTTACACGGTAAAAAACTTCCCGCAGATAATTGAAAATACAAGGCACATAATTCAAAATATGTCTGAGATATTTTGAATTATCTCAGACATATTTTTTGCCATATATACACCTGCTGATTTTCAATTGCTTGACGGGTGACCGTTTTTGTCTGCAAACTCCTACGGCAAGGCGGCGCCGGTTTCACGTCGGCATACTTTTTGTTGCCGAAAACAGTCGTTATTATATCAAACTCACGGCTTTTTTATTAACTTTGCGCAAGGAACACTGCACTCTGCCGCATGCCGGTACGCATTAGGGCGCACGGTCGCGGCTACCGTTCCGGAATATGAAAATATCACAGCATTATGTTTGAAAATAACAACGAAAACGGCGGAGAACAACACTCCGACTACCGTCCCGGGAACCTCGGCGACGAAAATGTGCGACACCAGCTTTCGGGAATGTACGAAAACTGGTTTCTCGACTATGCCAGCTATGTTATTCTCGAACGTGCCGTGCCGCATATCTCCGACGGACTGAAACCCGTGCAACGCCGCATTCTCCATTCCATGAAACGCATGGACGACGGGCGCTACAATAAGGTGGCAAACATAGTGGGAGCCACGATGCAGTTCCACCCGCACGGCGATGCCTCGATAGGCGACGCGCTTGTGCAGCTCGGACAGAAAGATTTGCTTATCGACTGCCAGGGAAACTGGGGAAACATCCTAACTGACGACCGCGCGGCCGCTCCGCGTTACATCGAGGCGCGGCTTTCCAAATTCGCGCTCGACGTGCTCTTCAACCCCAAAACCACGGAATGGAAACTTTCGTACGACGGACGCAACAACGAACCGATAACTCTGCCCGTGAAGTTCCCGCTGCTGCTGGCGCAGGGTGCGGAAGGCATTGCCGTGGGACTTTCGTCGAAGATTCTACCTCACAATTTCGACGAACTTTGCGACGCAGCCATTAAATATCTGCACGGCGAGGAGTTTCATCTTTTTCCCGACTTTGCCACCGGCGGATATATCGACGTGTCGCGATACAACGACGGAATGCGCGGCGGAAGCGTGAAGGTAAGGGCGAAAATCAACAAGATAGACTCGAAAACGCTCGCCATAACCGAAATTCCTTACGGAAAAACCACCACAACGCTCATCGAATCGATTCTCAAAGCCATTGAGAAAGGAAAAATAAAGGTGAAAAGCGTTATAGACGTTACGGCGGCACAGGTAGAGATACTTATAAACCTCGCACCGGGCACGAGCAGCGACAAGACAATCGACGCGCTTTACGCTTTCACCGACTGCGAAGTGAGCATCTCGCCCAACTGCTGCGTTATCGACGGACAGAAACCGCGCTTCCTCACTGTGAGCGATGTTTTGCGCTACAACGTAGACCGCACGAAGGAACTGTTGCGCCGCGAGCTCGAGATACGCCGCGCCGAGCTGCTCGAAACGTTGCATTACGCCTCGCTCGAGAAGATTTTCATAGAGGAACGCATTTACAAGGACAAGGGATTCGAGAACGCTCCCGACATGGACGCCGCGTGCGCGCACATAGACGAGCGCCTGACGCCGTTCTACCCGCAGTTTCTGCGCGAGGTGACGAAAGACGATATTCTGCGGCTCATGGAAATCAAAATGGCGCGTATTCTCAGGTTCAACAAAGACAAGGCCGACGAACTGATAGCCCGCACAAAGGCCGAAATAGAAAAAATAGACGCCGACCTTTGCAACATGGTGGAGGTAACGAGCAACTGGTACCATATAATAAAGGAGAAGTACGGCAAGGAACATACGCGCCGCACCGAAATACGCTCGTTCGACACTATCGAGGCAACGAAAGTGGTAGAAGCCAACGAAAAACTCTACATAAACCGCATTGACGGCTTTATTGGCACAGGCCTCAAGCACGACGAGTTCGTAGACAACTGTTCCGACATCGACGACGTGATACTTTTTTATCGCGACGGCACTTACAAAATCACCCGCATTGCCGAAAAGGTGTTCGTAGGTGAGACAGAACGTTCCGTAAAAGAGAAACGCAAGGCCGAGATTATACACATAGCGGTGTTCAAGAAGAACGACCGCCGCACCACATACAACGCCGTTTACCGCGACGGCAAGACGGGAAACTATTTCTACAAGCGTTTCAACGTTACATCGGTCACGCACGACCGCGAGTACGATCTCACGCAGGGCAAGGCGGGAAGTCGCGTTTCCTATTTCACCGCAAATGCCAACGGCGAGGCCGAAGTAATAAAAATTGCCCTCAAACCCAATCCCAAGCTCAAGAAACTCGTATTCGAGCGCGATTTCGGCGAACTTATGATAAAAGGTCGCCAAAGCCGCGGCAATCTTCTCACGAAAAACGACATTTACCGCATAACGCTCAAAAGCCACGGTGCCTCCACGCTCGGAGGCTGCAAGGTTTGGTTCGACCGCGACATCGGCCGCCTGAATATCGACGGCCGCGGAAACTATCTCGGAGAATTCCAGGGCGGCGACAGGATTCTCGTGGTACTTGCCGACGGAAATTTCTACACTACCGATTTCGACCTCAACAACCATTACGAGCCCAATGTGTTCAAAATCGTAAAGTTCAACGAATCTGTCGTCTGGACAGCCGTACTTTTCGATGCCGACCAGGGCGGAAAGCTCTACTTGAAGCGTTTCAATTTCGAACGCGTCACGAAACCGCAGAACTATCTCGGCGAGAATCCGGCCACGCGCCTCGTTGCGCTCGTTTCCGAACCAGAACCGCGTTTCCGCGTAGTATTCGGCGGTGCCGATGCTTTCCGCGGCGAAATGATTGTCGAAGCTGAGCAGTTCGTTGGTGTAAAAAGTTTCAAGGCGCGCGGAAAACGCGTAACCGTATTCGAAGTCGATACGGTGGAACTGCTTCCTTCGCCCGAACCTCCGGCCGACGAGAGCGACGAAGCCGGCGACGGGCAACAGGATGTCTCCGAGCCCGAGGTGCCGGTCAATGAAAACGAGCCCACTTTATTCTGAAAACATAATCCGCCGCACCAAGCGACGGATTTTTCATAACCCGACGACAGAAAAATCGCAGGTCGGTAAAATTTCTGTGGAGGTAAATCTTTCTGATTCATGAATTATTCTTATTCAGTAGAAATTCAATGGAAGTGATAGGCGTATTCCAAAAAGCAAGAAAGATTTCTTCGAAATCTTTCTCCCGTTGCCGCGTTCCTGTCACCTGACAGTAAATACCCACGTCACATTCCGAAGGACATGACGCCGGAACCGACATTGGACTTTTCAGAACATGACATTTTTGTCATGTTCCCGAACCTCCCGCCGACACGTGAAAAAAGATCTCCCGCTTGTAGAAAAAATTATCTCAGACATATTTTGAATTATCTCTGAGATATTTTAAAATATGTCTGAGATAATTTTTCCGACGCTTTTTGCCGGCATGAAAAAAAACGACCTGACAAAATGTCAGTCAGGAAAGAAACAAAAACTCAAATCTGCTGCAAAACAAAACAGCGGAAAAGCACTTCGATTCAGGAGTCTCTTCCGCTGCTTATTATAATATGCGTGTATTTTACAGGCGGTCGATGTACGCTATGACGTCGCCGCGACTTACAGTACTTCCCTGCTTTGCGCAAATCTCCACGAGTTTGCCGCCCATATTGGCCGGAACCTCGCTTATCTGCCCGTGAGTATTCTCTATGTAGCAGAACACTTCGCCTTCGGCGTACTTGCGGCCTATGTACGGCTCGATAGCCGGAGCCGCCTCACCTTCGCCCTTGATTTCCCAGAGCACTCGTCCGCTTTCTCCCGCAACTACGGGGTCGGCTTTGGCATGTTTGAGTTCCGAAATCTGTTCTGCAGTAAATCCCGCGCCTATCTTGGCGTCTTTTGCCTTCTGCAGGTCTTCGAGGAAGCGCTTCTTGGCCGCACCGCTCTTATAGTCACGATATTGCGACTCGTGCATTGCGAATTCGAAGAGCTCTTCCTGGTCGGGACCCTCGTCCCAGCCGTTCTCTTTCATTTCCTTGCGGAAACGCTCGAGGTCGTCGGGATAATTGCTCTGCGGGTCGACCGTCGTAAACTCGTATCCCTTTTCCTTTGCAAGTTCCTTGAGCTCGGGAGCCACCTCGCCAGGGAGTTTTCCGCTCTTTCCGAGAATCATTCCCCAAATGCTGTCATCCATCATCGAATAGCGGGGCTTGCCCATACTTTCGGTAAGGAGATTCATAAGCGCAATGTTCTTTACATACTGGCTGAACGGCGTTACGAGAGGGGGATAACCCACGCGCGGCCAAACGTAAGCCACCTCGTTGAAGAGGCGCACCAGCAGTTCGTCCTCGCTGAACGGTTTTTCTCCCTTGCTTTCGCGGTTATGATTGATTGCGCTCATCACGCCTTTGAGATCTGACATCATGGAACCCATCATTCCGCCGGGAAGTCCGCAGCCGAGAAGCAGAGAGCTCATGAGTTTGTTGCTCGGATTCATGAAATATCCCAAGAAGTCGTCGATAAATTCCTGAGTAAGCGAGCGCACCTCCATGTAAGCGTCCATATTTATTTCGGGAACGTCGAAGCCGGCGTTTTTCAGCATGCTCTGCACAGAAATCACGTCGGGATGAATTTTTCCCCACGACAGCGGCTCTACAGCCGTGTCGATAATGTCGGCTCCCGCCCTGCAGACTTCGAGAATCGAGGCCATAGAAAGGCCGGGGCCGGAATGTCCGTGATACTGAATGATTATTTCGGGATGTTTTGCCTTAATCATGGCAACGAGGCGGCCGAGCATTGCCGGCTGACCTATTCCGGCCATGTCTTTGAGGCAGATTTCGGGTGCGCCCTCGGCTATGAGCTTGTCGGCAATCTCGCTGTAATATTCCGCCGTATGAATGGGCGAAGTCGTAATGCAGAGCGTAGCCTGGGGAGTCATTCCAGCGTCGAGCGCATAGTGAATGCTCGGTATTATGTTGCGAACGTCGTTGAGGCCGCAGAAGATACGCGGTATGTCGACGCCCTGCGCATGTTTCACATGGTACATGAGTTTGCGCACATCGGCCGGAACGGGAAACATCCGCAATGCGTTTAGTCCGCGGTCGAGCATGTGGGTTTTGATGCCTACTTCGTTGAACGGTTTGGTAAAGGCGCGCACCGCATGGTTGGGGTTCTCGCCATAAAGAAGGTTCACCTGCTCGAAGGCTCCGCCGTTGGTTTCAACGCGCGCAAAGCATCCCATTCTTATAATCGCGGGAGCCACGCGTTCAAGCTGATCTTTACGCGGCTGATACTTGCCCGACGATTGAAACATGTCTCGATACAAGAGACTGAACTGGATTTTCTTTTTCATATCCTTAATGTTTCGTTTTTATTATCGATTAACGTTCTTCGGCCCCATATCCCGCAAGCCGGCATACCGAAACGTTGCACATACATGCGGACAGGGTGCACTTTCGGGTGCAAATTTACGCATTTTCTGCGACTTGAACACAAAAACCCGTATCTTTGCTGCGCCATAACCAGAGTGTGTCACTGTGCATTAAAGAGAAATGCAATAACCATGCCGCTCTTCTTACATACACTTCAGGCAAAAAAAAATGCGAAACACATAAAAAATGATAGGAACGATAGCAAATGTATGCGCCATAGCCGTGGGCAGCGTTGTAGGCAGCCTTGCCCGCAGAGGAATAAAGGAGAAGTACCGCCATGCGTTATTCACCGCGCTCGGCCTGGCGTCGCTGGCGTTGGGCATGAACGCCACTCTCAAATACATGCCCCAGAGCAAATACCCTGTGCTGTTCATAGCCTCGTTGGCAGTAGGCGGACTGACAGGCACAATGCTCAACCTCGACGGAAGATTCAAGAAAGCCACGTCGAAATTGGGCGGCTCGAATCTCTCCGAAGGACTGGCCACAGGTTGCCTGCTCTATTGCATAGGCACATTGTCGATGGTAGGCCCTGTAATGAGCGCGCTGTTCGGCGACAACACATTTCTTTATACCAACGCCATGCTCGACCTCGTGACGTCGGCTGTGCTGGCCTCGACATACGGCATTGGCATGATACTCGCGGCGCCTGTACTGTTCTGCTGGCAGGGAGCGTTCTACCTCATAGCCAAAATGTCGAGCACGGCAATATCCGACGACCTTATAGCCGAAATCTCTATCGTGGGCGGCGTACTGATCGTATGCTCCGGTCTGAATTTGCTGAACATCAAGGACTGCCATACCCTCAACCTTATCCCCGCACTGTTCATGCCGGTTATTTTCTTTGCCATAAGATTTTTCCTTTTCTAAGACACCGTAAAACCGAACGCCGCCACGTAAGCGGTAAGCAACGTTCCAAACATTTTTCCAGGCAAATACGGTATAGACAGAAACAGGTCTGCACAAAATCATCCGTGAAGGATTTTATATAAAATCGGCCTCCCGCGAAAAAAATATTTTTTTCGTGCGGTAAAAAACTTCCCGCAGCAAATTGAAAATACAAGGGAGATAATTCGAAATATGT
>OHBJ01000792.1_pt1 | contig 21396 bp, 21 predicted proteins | sample 1577241 | NCBI WGS metagenome assembly OHBJ01 (sample SAMEA3541594, study PRJEB24748) | human gut metagenome | biome: human gut; feature: human-associated habitat; material: faeces | place: China | collected 2012 | reverse complement strand
TGTAGTACGATGACTATAGAAAAAGCCTCCCCTGAAAGGGGAGGGGGACCGCCGTTAGGCGGTGGAGGGGTTTCTTCGTAAAATCTTTTCCTTATGCCTTCGGTTTTACGAAAGCACCCTCAGCCACCCACGACAACAATTCCGCACAGAACACGCCTGCATGCACCGCAACCCGAGCATTCCAAGGAGGTAACCATACATATGGCATACGCAAAGTTTACACCGGAAATGAAAAAGACCTATACCATTCTTGCACCCAATATGCTCCCCATTCACTTCCACCTGCTCATCCGCATTCTGGAACAGTTCGGGTATCATGTAGTGCTGCTGGAATCCACCTCCCGCACCGTGGTGGAGGAAGGTCTGAAAAACGTCCACAACGACACCTGTTACCCTGCCCTGCTGGTCGTGGGACAGTTCATGGAAGCCCTGAAAAGCGGCAAGTATGATGTCGATCACACCGCCCTGCTGATCACCCAGACCGGCGGCGGCTGCCGTGCGTCCAACTATATCCACCTGCTGCGGAAGTGCATGGCGGAACAGTTCCCGCAGGTGCCGGTGCTCTCCCTGAACTTTGCCGGACTGGAAAAGGACTGTAGTCTGGAACTGACACCGGCACTGTGCCTCAAAATGGTCTACGCCGTCCTCTATGCGGATCTGCTGATGACGCTGTACAACCAGTGCCGCCCCTATGAACTGAACGAGGGCGAGTCCCAGCAGGTGCTGGACGCATGGCAGGAGAAGCTGCCCAAGCTGTTCGAGAGCAACAAGTTCCTCTCTGCGGAAAAAATTTACGCCCAGATCCTCAAGGACTTCGCGGCGATCCCCCGCAGCAAAAAGCCCAAGATCAGGGTGGGCATTATCGGCGAAATTTACGTCAAGTATTCGCCGCTGGCGAACAATCATCTGGAGGACTTCCTCATTTCTGAGGGCTGCGAGCCGGTGGTTCCCACCCTGCTGGAATTTATCCTCTACTGTGCCGCCAACAGCGAAACCAACAGCCACCTGTACGACTACAAGAACTTCAAGACGCTGGCGTTCGGGCTGGGGTATAAGTTCCTCCACAGCAAGCAGGTGCAGATGATCAAGGCGATCCAGAAGCAGGGTGAATTCACCCCGCCCCACGACTTTGAAGACCTCCGCCGTGCTGCGGATAAGTATATCAGTCAGGGCGTTTCCATGGGCGAGGGCTGGATGATTACGGCAGAAATGGCAGTGCTGGCGGAAACCGGCACGGAGAACATCATCTGCACCCAGCCCTTTGGCTGTCTGCCCAACCATATCGTGGCAAAGGGCATGGCGAGAACCATTAAGAACGCCTATCCCAATGCCAACATTGTGGCGATCGACTACGACCCCGGTGCGACCCGCGTCAATCAGGAGAACCGCATCAAGCTGATGCTGGCGAACGCCAAAATGGAGCAGGAGAATCAGGTGTAATGGTGCGTTCCATTTGTTTTACCGGTCACCGGCATATTGTCAGGGGAGAGCTGCCGGCACTGCTGAAAGAGCTGCGGCGGGTGCTGGAAACTGCCATTCCGCAGGGCTTTGTGGACTTTTACGCCGGCGGTGCACTGGGGTGGGATACCTATTGTGCACAGACGGTGCTGGATCTGCGGGAGGAGTATCCCTGTATTGCCCTGCATCTGGTGCTGCCCTGTTCCCGCGGGGAGCAGACGGCACGCTGGACAGAGGCACAAAAGGCAGCCTATGACTGCATTTTTCGGGAAGCGGATTCCTGCGAATTCGTGTCGGAGGAATACACGAAAAGCTGCATGCGGCTGCGGAACCAGCGGCTGGTGGAACTGGCGGACTGCTGTATCTGCTATTGCAGCGACCCCGCCGGCAGAAGCGGCACGGCTCAGACTGTGCGTATGGCAAAACAAAAAGGCATACCGGTCATCAATTGAAGAGGCTCGAGACTTTCTCGCGGTAGTAGACCTCCTGCGATTCATAGACGTCCAGTATGGTCTTCAGCTCGCCCTCGATGAAATTCATGTCGCTGAGGACAAGCGGCTCGTTGAGCGCGGCGCAGTCGTCGATGTGGTCACGGTATACCTCTCCGGCGGACTCGCCGCCGCTGACGGGGATCGGCGGGATGAAGTTTACAATGTTCGAGCGCTCAAAGCTGTAATCGAAGTTGAAGACGATCATGCTCAGCGGTGCACCGGGCTGGAGCTGGTAAAGCTCCCCCGAGTTTATCAGCGCGAACGTCCCCGGGGCAAGCGGATAGCTGCTGCCGTGTACGGCAAGCGTTCCGACACCGGAGGTCACATAAAAAATGCGGTTGTCACCGGGACAGACCTGCCGCCCGACGGGGACGAAAACGATATTCTGGGCAAACCGGAGATTCGGGTTCATATCACACAGCAGCATAATAACAACTCCTTTTGTGATCGTGACGGAAAGGCATGAAGACAAGGTGATTTATCGCGCAAACGCGCCCGTCGGCGTCTTCCCATCTTGCGGGAGACGGTATGGGGACGGTGCGCCCGCTCTTTCCATTTTTTATAAATTATAGCACAGCGGATGTAAATAATCAAGCGGCAAAGAAAGCGATTTGCCCGAAATTCAAATTGCGAAAAATGTTTGCTTTTTATAAATCCGGGCGGGAAATTGTATTGCTATATTGAACGCGGAAGCTTATACTTAAGGCAGAAACGGACCTGAATGAGAAGACAAGAGAAGCAGTGATATGAAAGAAACGGTAATAGATGCTTTTGCGGATAAGGCCGTGTTGGAAAGGCTTTTTACAAATGGCCCGGGCGAGCTTCTGGCGGTCAATTCCAAAGCGGGCTATCTGAAAGGGGCCACAGAGGTGAAAGCCGGCGAGGCTCACGACTACACTGTCACCGTAACCAATGGCGGAACACAGGTTCTTCCCGAGGCTCAGGTCAATCTCACCGACGCCACCGACGGCACGATACTGAAGACTGCCAAAACTGTCGAGCTGCAACCCGGAGCATCTACCGACGTCACTCTCTCATGGACAGCTCCCGAGGCAGGCACCTACAAGCTAAAAGCCGTTATTGTCGCCGACGACGATGTCGCGCCTGCCAACGACAGCTCCAATATTCTCTACATATCCGCGCTCCCTGTCGACAACAGTTCTGTAACCGTAGAAACCGGCAACGTAAAAACCAGTCAGAGTCTTCCGGTAAATTTCTACAGCGTTGAGAGCGAGGTTCAGAGCCTTTACTACGCCAACGAGATCGGCATGACAAAGGGGCAGATCGGTTCTATCTCGATTTTCCCATACATGACCGGCGATTTCCTGAGCGAGCCGTTTGAGGTTTACCTCTATGAGACTGACCGCGAGAACTTTGACGACGGCAAGTTTGAACCATATAAAGCAATGACCAAGGTTTTCGAGGGGCAGGCTCTGTTCGCCTCCGGCGAGTCGGAATTTGTTATCCCGTTCGACACCCCCTACGACTACAAAGGCGGCAACCTCATAGTCTGCACACGCAAACTCGGCAAAGAGTTTATCAACAGCAAAGAGTTCATTATCCATGAGAGCAACATCACCCGTTCTATCTACGCCGATACAAATGACGCCGGCAAGCTCGAAGACCAAAAGGACAATCGCCCCATACTCAGCAATGTTATAGCCCGCATGAAATTCAACCGCGTCATGGCTCCCTCAGGAACTGTCACCGGCAAAGTTTCCGATGCAATTGGGGCTGTGAGAAATGCCGATGTCAGAGTCGAGGGTACGCGCCTGCATGCGTTAACTGACGCCGACGGCAAATACACTCTCACGGGAGTGGCCGCCGGAACACACAACCTTGAGGTAACCTGCCACAGGTATTACGACAAACCCGGTAACGCCGTCACCGTGACAGCCTCACAACAGGCCGTCAGGGATATCACAATCTCGACATTTCCGCTCTACACTCTTTCGGGACAAATCAGATCGGCCGCCACCGACGGGCCGATAGAAGGTGCCAGAGTCGACGTCGAAGGATATGATGACTTCACAGTTTACACAGATAAAGACGGTCACTATGAAATCAAGGATGTATGCGGAGGAGACGGCTTTGACTATACTCTGAGCGTTACCGACGGATATTATGACAATTATGCCAAATCAATAACCGTCAGGGAAAATGTCACAATCGACGCGGCTCTTACCGAGCGAGAACTCCCGGCGTCGCATGTCAAGGCCTCGCAGACCGACGGCGAGATCAACGTAACCTGGCAGCAGCCGTTGCCCGAGATGGGATATGACGACGGTAAACCGATCGACCATATAGGTTATCAGAACGGCTATCGGGAAATTATCATGGGGACAGCCTATCACGAGCCAATGGTTATCGAAGAAGTGCGCTGGTTTGTGTCAGACGACGAACCCCATGCCAATTTCAACGTGATTATCTTCGGACTCAACGCAGACGGCACCCCCAATTCCAAGGATATCATATACGCAGACTACGGAGTCGATTACATCGACAACGACTGGACTGTCTATACGCTCAGGAAGCCTCTTAAGGTCGACGGGTGTCTCGTAGCGATAAGCTGCTCGGGCTTCATGGGGATAGGAGCAACAGCCATCACCACTGAATATCCTCTCAAGCCGGGTATGCACTATTATGCCGGCGAAAGCTACCAGCTCGGCATATTTGACTTTGCCCTCAAGAACTACAACTACCACATCATGCTCCGCGCCTACGGCTACCGCCTTGATGCCGACGGCAAGCCTATAGTTTATCCGCGCGAACCGTCAGCCGGCTACAAGCTTTACCGACTTCCGGCCGGAAAGGAGGATGCCGACAACTGGATTTCGATAGGAGCTTCCGCCGAGACTTTCCTGAGCGACACCACACCGTTTGAGGACGGTCGTTACCGCTATGCCGCGGTGGCCTCATACAAGAGCGGTGATGCCAAAGCTTCATTCAGTCCCGTCGTCAGGCTCTCCCACTCGGGGCTCCACAACCTGACCGCCGATTCGGGTATCAGAGTCGAGGGCAACACCATAATCGCACCCGATGGAGCACAGATTTACACAGCCTCGGGAATATGCGTCAACGGCCGTGACCTTATCCCAGGTATCTATCTTGTGAAGCACAACAACTCTGTTATTAAGATCCTTATTAAATAAGTCACCCTTTTAAGTATAAAACGGGGGAGGTCGCTATTGGCGCGCCTTCCCCGTTTTTTAATCACACTTAACCGACCTTTATCTGTCAACCATTTTCAGGGAAAGACGCATTCATACGCCGTTTAGCAAACATATTAAGCATATTTAACAATTGGGGGGGGTATTTAGTAAATTTATATATAATTTTGTCTCGCCTGTTCGGGATACAGGCCATCCTATGTAATCTTTTATTAATCAATGAATAGTATGAATAAATTTTTACTTGCTTTATTTCTTCTCAGCTCTCTGCCGGTTCTGGGCGCCGATCCTTCGACTCCGGTCTACTTCGAAAGCGACGGTCTGAAATATCAGTATTTCGACGGAACAGAATACTGGATCGGAGGCTTCACCAGATGGGACAACGGCGTATCGACAGTAATACCGAAAGAAGGGAATATCTGCATTGTCTCGGTCAATCCCGACTATACTGGGACTGATCTCGTGATTCCCGAGACTGTTCCGTATAACGGCGGGAATATTCGCGTTGTCGGCATCGACGCAAAGGCATTCGCAGGGAATCAGACAATTACCTCAGTATCCTTTCCTTCTACCTTTCCTCAGAAGTTCGGAGACAACTATCGTTATTACGATGAGTCCAGTCCCTATTCCCAGGATGCTGCCCTGATGGGAGCTTCAGCTTTCGCCGGCTGCACGAACCTGAAAAAAGTTGTCTTTTCCAACGGGCTTACCGAATTCTACAGCAAAGACCTTTTCACCGGCTGCCCGATCTCCGAGGTCGTAATTCCCGAGACCCTCACTAAATTCAACGGTTTTCTCGAAGGGTCGGCCGTTGAGACAATCGAAATCCCGGCCTGGGTGACCACTATCAGCTTCAAGGACTGCACGAAACTCAGAGAGATTCCCGAGTTGCTCGGTATGACCGAAATTCCCCAGAGTTGCTTCTCGAACTGCGATGCTCTGGTGAATGCCGTTACACCCGTCAATGCCACAAGTGTCGGAAACTACGCCTTTAAGGGTTGCGACAATCTGGAGACACTTGTGATCGGCGACAAGGTGACATCTATCGGTCAGGAAGCGGCATCTATGTGTCCGAAGCTTGAGGAAGTGACAATCGGAAGCGGCGTCACTGAATTTGCCACAGCCTGCTTCAACAATAGCGATGCAATAAAGAAGGTGTTCTTCATGCCGACAACACCTCCTCGATTCTATCAGCTTGGAGCGCCAACGACTACAGGCGCGACAGCCCAGATTTTCAGCGAGACGACCTACGAGAACGCCACCGCATACGTTCCCGACGGCACCAGAGCCGCCTATATGGCAAAAGACTGGTTTAAATTCACCGACCACAACACAACTGGCATCGGCAATATCGCCGCTGACAATACGGCTGCCCCCGCTGAATATTTCACAATTCAGGGCCGTCAGGTGGGCGGTGAAGCTCTGACTCCCGGAATCTACATCAAACGTCAGGGAGACACGACGACAAAAATTATCATCCGCTGACACAGCGGCACGCATCTCCACTGCGGCGCGCTCCCGACCTCGGGCAGTGCGCCGCTTCTGTTGATGACCTACAATAAAACCATCGGGAGCGACGATATGTTAGTAGTGTGAACGAAAAAAAGTTTTTACAGATATGACGAAATCAGACGAACAGCGCGCTCTCGACTATCACCGCTATCCGCGCCCCGGAAAGACCGAGGTTATCCCGACCAAACCCTACGACACTCCCGACGACCTCTCGCTGGCCTATTCGCCGGGAGTGGCGTATCCCTGCCTGGCAATCAAGGATGATTCCGACAGAGTTTTCGACTATACGAACCGCGGCAACCTCGTGGCCGTGATATCGAACGGCACTGCTGTGCTCGGACTCGGCGACATCGGCGCGAAGGCCGGAAAACCTGTGATGGAAGGGAAAGCTTTGCTGTTCAAGATTTTTGCAGGGCTCGACGCTTTCGATCTCGAGATAGACGAGAAGAATCCGCAGGAGTTCATCAAAACGGTTGCCCGGCTGGCTCCGACTTTCGGCGGCATAAATCTCGAGGACATCAAGGCGCCGGAATGTTTCGAGATTGAAAAGGAGCTGCGCAGCCGGCTCGACATTCCAGTCATGCACGACGACCAGCACGGCACCGCCATAATTTCGTCGGCGGCTCTCATCAATGCCCTCAAGCTTCAGGAGAAGAGTATAGGGAATGTGCGTCTGGTTGTCAACGGAGCCGGAGCGGCTGCCATAGCCTGCACGCGTCTGTTCTGCGAATTAGGGCTGCGGCATGAGAATATCGTCATGTGTGACAGCCACGGAGTGATCAGAAAAGACCGCGGCTCCCTGACCCCGACAAAAGCCGAGTTCGCCACCACGCGCGACCTCCACACTCTGGCCGACGCCATGAAAGGGGCCGACGTATTCCTCGGGCTGTCGGTGGCCGACGTTGTCACGCCTGAGATGGTCAGGTCGATGGCCGACCGCCCCATTGTGTTCGCTCTGGCCAATCCCGAACCCGAGATTGCCTATGAATCAGCAGTCAAGGCGCGTCCCGATCTTATCTTTGCCACAGGTCGCAGTGACTATCCCAACCAGATAAACAATGTGCTCGGCTTCCCATATATTTTCCGTGGCGCACTGGACTGTCGGGCCACGGAAATCAACGAGCCCATGAAAGTCGCCGCCGCCAAAGCCATCGCCGCGCTCGCGCAGGAGCCTGTGCCCGAAGATATCATCAAGGCTTACGGTGTTGACGGACTGACGTTCGGCAAAGACTATATTCTGCCGAAACCATTCGACCGCCGGTTGCTGACGGTTGTAGCGCCGGCAGTGATCAGCGCCGCAGAAGAATCGGGAGTTGCCCGCAAAAAAATCGAGGACATGGCCCTCTATCAGGATAGGCTCCATGAGATAATCTGCTCCAACGATTCTCTGATCGCATATATGATAAAGGCTCAGGAAGTATGCTGCGTCCATTGACGCGCATACTCATGCTCATCCTATGGAAGCCCCGACATCACTGCCGGGGCTTCCGCTTTGTATGATTGGCCGTTATTGCTTTCATAAATCAATATGATATGAGATATGCAAAATTACGCAGAAAAATCTGCCCGATTCTCAACAAATGTTGAAAACATTAATTAGACTGCCGATCTGCCTATATTTTTCGTAACTTTGCAATTACTAAGGCATCCCCCATGGAAGAATCAGAAAATAAATTGGAACCGATTGACAATCACAATAACACTTCGTTGTTGCCGATTGAAAGCCTAATTCATGTAATTCGTGGCCAACAAGTTATGATTGACAGTGACTTGGCCCGATTATATGGCGTGGAAACTAAACGACTGAAAGAACAGGTCAGGCGCAATATAAGCAGATTCCCTGAAGACTTCATGTTCGAGCTTACCAAAGAGGAATTGCAATTTTCATCATAATCTATTTTTTTGTTAATGTAATCTATCGTTGCGCTCATTAGATTTATGTCAGTCAAGGCTTCATCTCTGGGACTTTAAGAGGGCATCCTTTTACGCAATTGCCGCACTTGATACAATCGGGATGGAGGAAACCCTCTTCGTCATTCCGGCTCTCATAAGGCTTCAGTTGCATGGGGCACACTGCAGAGCACAGCTTACATCTGGTAGTACATTTTTCTCCTACCAGAATGCGACGGTAGTTGTTGGGAAGTCTGCCGCTGCGAGGAGTCACCCATGCAGATAGCGTTCCCATAGGGCAAAACGAGCACCATGTGCGCGGAGCGTAAATAAAAGAAAGAGTCACGCCTACAATAGTGGTAATCAGTATGATTGTCCAGAATACACGTCCCATGTCGTTCCAGTCTCCCCAGGCTCGGTACATCTGTATGCCGAACATGGTGAAGATGAACATCACCATGAAGATACGGAATCCTTTTGTGCGTACAAACGCCGGAATAGGTTTGTGCGATGAGTATTTCGTCAGTACACGGTCATAGAAGTTACCACGTGGGCAGGCATTGCCGCACCACCACCGTCCTTTGCGCACGGCAAATGCGACAGGTGCTATCATGCAGATTATGGCAAGGAAACCGATAACCGGCCAGAAATAGCCAACGACAAGATATACCAACAGAATCCAGTATAACGGGAAGCCCTTTCGGGGCAGTGAACGGAAAAATTGTTTATGAGCCATGGGGTTCTTGCTTGTTTACATCATTTTACGACTGCAAAGTTACACAGTTTACTTTATTGATACAAACGATAAAATAGATAATGATATTGATAATCTCGATTACAGGGCTATCGGGAACTTTTTAATCCGTTGGTAGAGCATGGTTGCGGGGATGATGGCCTTTATTGCATCGGCAAGGATGTTGAGCAATCGTTCACGCACGAAATTGCGGTGAACCACAAAGGCTATCTCACGACTCGGTTCGGGGTTTGCGAATATGCGGACATTTGCTTGTTGGCATTTTCTGAGAAGTGGCACATGCAGTTCAGGAATGATTGCATACCCACCGTTCTCATCCACGATTTTGATGAGAGTCTCTACGTTTCCAGCTTCATATATGGCATGCTTGCCGGTGATATTGTTACAGAAAGGGAAAACACCGCGATTGGGACAATAACCTTCACGTAGCACCCAGACGCTATCTATAGGAAGGAGGTCTGCCTGCAAAACAGTGTCATTGTGGATAGACGATTCAGGGGAGACATAAGCCATGAGCCGTTCCTGAAAAATCGGGATTTCCAGCAATTCGCTGTTGTTGACAGGTGTCGCCATAAGCGCGATATCAATCTCCCCTCGCTCCAGTTTTGAGCCGAGGGTAGAAACCCTCGCTTCCTCGACATGCAGATGTATGTCAGGATGGTTGACCGACAGATATTTAAACATCTTGGGTAAGAGATATGGCGCAACCGTTGAAATAATCCCAAACGAGATATTTCCAACGGACTCTCCTTTTCTTGTAGCCACCAGTTCTTTGACCTGTGCGGCATTGAACAATACTCGCTTTACCCGGCTGATGATTTCTTCACCGACAGCCGTCGGCTTCACCGGATGACTGTTGCGATCAAATATAGTCACATCAAGTTCTGTCTCCAGTTTTTGAACAAGTGAAGACAAGGTTGACTGCGAAACGCCGCACGACTCCGCCGCCTTTGCAAAATGGCGGTATTTATCAACCGCCACTATGTATTCCATTTGTTGAAGTGTCATATAACTTTGTTTGTATTCGATAATTTCGATGCTAAGATATAAAAAATCTATTTCGTAGAACAAGGAATAATGCTTAATTTTGCAAACAAAAACAGTATCATGATACAGGTCAATAAAAATATATGCCCACACAACCATGTATGTCCACTGATTAAGATGTGTCCGGTCGGTGCCATTTTACAGGATGCCGACGGTTTTCCGGTGATAGATTACAACCTTTGCATCGAGTGTGGCAAATGCGTGAGAAAATGTCCTATGAAGGCAATGGAACAAATAGAAGGAGACAAACGATAATCGTAAAAAAATGTTTTAATTGTTATGCCACCTACTTTCATTCGATTCAAACAATGGCTTGGCAGGCTGTCGTTTCGTACAGGTATAGTAGTGGCAACACTCTGTGTAATCAGCTATATAGTTTCATTTACTCAGATATTGCTTCCCGTATCGGCAACAACGAAAGGTGTATTATGGGCGGTGTTTTTCGGACTTGCCAAAACATTTCAATATGCAGCACTGCTCATTTTAGGAACTGCTGGTTTGACTCGCATTAAAGCCATATTCAAATACCAAAAATAAATCAGACAGCCATTAATAAACACGAATCATGGTTAATTACAAAAGAAAATATTGTTATTCCATGATTTGCAAACCGACAAACTCGTTTGTATAGTAAACATTAAACTATTATATGTGTTTTTGTATGTATATAAAATTAAAACCGCCGCAAGTTATTGGCTTGCAGCGATTTTACTTGGTTGTTTGGCGGAGAGGACGAGATTCGAACTCGTCGCTCAATGAATACTCCATCTTCTTATTCCACAGATAATCGGCGTTGAAGTCGAAGCTGAAACTGCCGACAGCACCGTTATAATGCAATAGAATCGGGTGTGTCACCGGCCCAGAACCTATACCAGGCAAGAGCGATGCCGCTGCGGACATCTTTCACAATATCCTTTCCGCGATAATAATTGTGGGCGAACGTAATCAGGGAATCCCCGACCATTGAACGGTGGCAGCTCATGTGGCCGTAAGCCTTGAGGTAATATAATTTTGCTCTTAAAGAGTCAGCTTTGAGGTCGGAAGGGTCTATTGACTCCAGAATCGCCAATGCGCTGTCGGGATATTCAGTAGCAATTTTTTCTGTCTCCGAAAGAATCTGCGTTTGTTTTGAATGAGAACACGACACACCGATACTCGCCGCGATAAACGCAACAAACACGACCATTAACGGGCGTCTATGAAAAAACTTAATTTTCATCATCTTTAAAGGCGGCCTCTACAAAGCCATCCGAACTACAAAGTTACAAAAAATGAGCTAAAACGAGTGAGAAAAAGCCGTCTGATTATCTTGAGATGTAAGCCGACGGTTCCATTGTGCCTATCGCGTCATACAAAGGTGCGCGGTTTTCGACGCAACAGATCAATGATTACGTTGCGGGGAAAGCTATCCGAGTTGACGGGTGTCAGGGAGCTATGTCTACTGTGTGGATAAAATTCAACCCACAGCGCATGACTCCAGGAGTCTATTCATCGAATCCGGATTTAGCCGGACAAGTCGCATCCCAGTCGCAAAATTACGGCACTCGGTTATCCCATGTTTCAGCAGCAGGAACCACACAGCCGCAAGAAGGTTTCACCAATGGGAGTGCTTTACCCGATGATTTCAAACTTTGGCTAAGCCGTCATCCCGGACTTACCATAGAAGAGGCCCTTCACCGTTATCGTGAAGAACAAAAAGCCAAACGCCGCCGACAAGGGCCCAAACTCTGATAACCCAACGCCGCCGAGGGAAACAGCCCTTGGCGGCGTTTCTCATCTAATCTCCTTGGTGGCGAACGAATATCGCTATGTTTTCCGACATAAATGATTGCCACCTCGAAAATTCTTAGTAACTTTGTAATTAGGAATAGTAACGCTAATCTGAAAATGACCAAGTAATTATCACAAAGACTTACGGCGAGAGCCGATAATCTTTTGAAACACCTTCGTAGTGGTTACTGGCTTTGGTCGGCCTTCAGATGCTACGGGGAGTTTCTTTATATATATGGCGAAAAAAAGTAAAACAAGCATAGAAGAACAAATTGAGGATTGGTGTAAGAACCAACTTCAAAACGTTCGTTTTTTTACTAAAACGGAATCTATAAATCCAGATATAGAGTCCGCACTGCAACGAGCGCCAAGTAAAAAAGGAGGAACAGGCACAAATTATCCTGACATCAAACTACTCGTTTCGAACTCTGAACTTCGTATCATTCCTGTGATGATTGAAGTCAAAGGAACGAAAGGCGACTTTATAAAAGCTGATGCAAATGGTAACATATTAAATACAGACGCTAAAGGTGAACCTAATTACACGAACATTGCTCGTTTTGCTGTAAATGGTGCCATTCATTATGGAAATGCAATTCTGAATTATTCTAATTCATATGATGAAGTTATTGCTATTGGAGTTAACGGCTACGATACACCGACAAAACGCATATATGAATTAGGAGTATATTATGTTTCAAAAAGCAATCTTTTCATTCCTAAGAAGATTGGCGAATTTTCTGATTTGTCATTCTTGACTCCAGCACACCTTCAAATCTTATTTGATAAAATAAATCTTCTTTCTCTCTCAGAATCTGAAATTGAAGCGAAGAAACAAGATTTAGAAGATGATATTGAGCGTAAGCTCAAAGCCATCAATCAAAGAATGAAGGATGAATTAGAGATTGTGGTTGGAGCAAGAGTCCAATTAATAACAGGACTTGTAATGGCTGGTCTTGGTGTTAAGGACAAAGTTAGTCCATTACGTATCTCCGAACTTACCGGTGAAACTGGCACTCGATCTAATGATGGAGTTCGGATAATGAATAAAATATCTGATTACCTCGCGGCTAAAAATCTACCGCAAGAAAAAATCAGTATGATAGAGGATGTGCTTAATGTTGTTTTTCTTCATTCAAAACTCGAAATCCCGGTTAACGGCGAAAGTAAACTTAAGACCCTATACACAGATGTCAGGAATAACATCCTTCCTTTCCTAACTGGCGAACTTCACAATATCGATTTTACGGGTCGGTTATTTAATGTCTTAAATGATTGGGTTGACGTTCCAGACGGAGATAAAAACGATGTCGTTTTGACTCCAAGGTACGTTACTGAATTAATGGCATCCCTATGTAATGTTAATAGAGAAAGCTACGTTTGGGATTTCGCTACTGGTTCAGGTGGATTCCTCATCTCTGCAATGCATCAAATGATTGCAGATGCCAAGAAACACATTACAAGTGAAACCGACCTTGAAGAAAAGATTTTACATATTAAGATGCAGCAACTTATGGGTATAGAAAAACTTCCTGATATATATATGCTCGCTGTTCTTAATATGATATTGATGAAAGATGGCAGTACCAATCTTATTCATGGGGATTCTTTACGCAATTTCGAAGGTCTTTATGAACAGGGTGATTTGAAGGGCACTCCTTTCCCTGCTAATGTTTTTCTTCTCAATCCTCCGTATTCGGCAGATGGGAAAGGAATGATTTTTGTAGAAAAAGCCCTCGGCCTAATGAAACATGGTGGTATGGCAGCAATTCTTATTCAAGAGAATGCTGGACGAGGTCAGGGACTTCCATTTTCATCAAATATATTGGCGAATAACACTTTGCTCGCTTCAATAAAAATGAGTGATATTTTTTGCGGTAAAGCAAGTGTTAGCACAGCAATATATGTTTTTCAAGTCGGAACTCCACATCAAGAAAAATCTATAGTTAAATTTATAGATTTTTCTAATGATGGATATCAACGACAAAATAGAAAAAAATCAAGTCAAAGAGTAAACCTTCGTGATGTAGATAATGCAAAAGAAAGATATGCAGAGGTTATAAGACTTGTAAAATTTGGCAGGGGACGAGATAATGAAAATTTGCATTACTACAAAGATGCGTATATCGAAGATTATATCACATTGTCGGGTGCCGATTGGACTTATCGACAGCACAAACCTGTAGACAATCGTCCATCCCAGTTTGACTTTATTTCAGTTATACAAAATTTTACGAAATGGATTGTGTCTACTATTTTAGACATTCCATCGATTAATTATGAAGGTCTGAAATTTTCTACGCTTGAGCTCAGTGAGGATGAATCAAGAGCGTTGTCACTTATAAACGCTCAATCCATCTCGTATAATAATTTCAGAATTGGCAAATTTTTTGATATTAGGCCGACTAAATCCTATGGTCTAACTAACGATAAGTTATACGCCCAATTAGGGGATGTCCCCGTGGTATGTAATTCAAGTGTTGATAATGGCATAGGTGGTTTTATCGCGCTTCAATCTAAAGAAAAAAGGCATGATGATTACATATAGTGATACAACTACATCAGACGCTATTTTTTATCAGCCTTTTGATTTTGTCGGATATTCTCACGTCCAAGGTCTATATCCAATAAAGGATATTGAAGAATGGGATGAGAACACTCTCTTGTATCTTGTAGCATGTTTCCGCAAAGCTGCATTTGGATTATTTGATTATGCAGACAAATTTAATAGAGAGATTGCATCCGACATGAAAGTTAGCCTGCCTGTTCTTCCTGATAATAATGAGTGTGTAAACTACTCATTAATGAGAAACTACATTACGGCGGTAAAAAAACAAGTTTTAAAAAAACTACTCAGTAAGTTATACCTCAAAATCTAAGCGACTGAACATAATGGATGAAGAAAATATCTCCCTTGCTTCTAAAGCATATATGAGGCGGCTGGTAGCTCAGACTAATGAATATCCTTCATTATTTAAGTATTGTTCCTTTGACGGTGGTGTAAAGATGCTGTCTGCTATGAATTTACAATTTACAAGAGCTGACAGCCTAAACGACGAGGATGAACTCAATCTATCTAAATGTTATTTAGAGCCGCATATTAAATTGTTACGCGATGCCGGTATATCAGATGATATTATTTCGGCCAAATTAGCTGATGCACAAGCATTCTTTAGCGGTATTGGCATTTGTAGTTGTGGTAAGTCTGCTCACAACGATAAACTATGGAAAGATTATGCTTCTATGGATGAATGTGAAGATGGTATCTGTATTGAAATAAATCAAAAGATTGTTATTGACCATCTTCTTGCAAAAGGGATTAAAGTAATGGCTTTATTGGTGCATTATTTTGATAATGTGTCAAAAATCTTACCATGGGATTTGTTCCTCGGGAACACTCTTGAAAAGCAAATTTTCCTACAATTATTATATACATCTAAACTTAGAAGTAAATGGGCTGATGAAGATGATGTGCGTTTAATTTATTCCAAACCTTTTTCAGGTACGCACTTTCGACCACAACTGAATCCAAAATGTATTAATGCCGTGTTTTATGGTCGTGATATGTCTCAATCTCAACGAATTAAAGTTGGTCAAATATTAAATAGATACAGGCACATAAAAAGAATTATGACTCATTAGATTTATTTTAGTGAGACTACCGAACCTTTGTAAATTAAGTATGACGCCTCGATTTTAAAATTTAATCGTCTGCTCATTTCAATTATGGATAACCTTAAATTTAAACAAAATATACTTCGTCAGGATTTAATAGATGAAGTCGAAAGATACCTCGGTTACGCCGAAGACGTCCACGCTGACTATATTTCAGTCAACGAAAAATCTTTTGATGTAGATTTTCGCTCTAGACACGACGATAACCACAAGCCCGATTTAGAATATTACGATGTTCTTGGTCTTATAGAACGCGATGGACTTTGGTTCAAACCTGACACTGATGCGATAGAGGCTATTGTTCAGGAACATCTTCCAAGTTCTAACATCGAAGCTAAATTTGACGAGTGGAGCGAAAGTATTAAATCTTTCCTTGTCGCCGAGCAACCATGTTCATTGAAATCTTGCCGTTTCTCAATCGGGACTTCTTCTTTCAGTTTAGATTGCTTCGATGAAAACAAAGATCCGATAGAAGAAGGAACCGGACATACATACAAAGAGGAAATGGAAGATGAATGGGAATCAGTTGTTGTTGAGCCTATGCTAAAAGCCGTAACCAAAACCGCGACAGGCTACTCTATATCCGGCTACAAGCTCACAAAACTAATTCTCAATTATATAAAGCCAGAATAATTGATATTATGTCTGAAGTCCATAATAATTCAGAAACTGAAAAAGTTCCAACATTGTATTTAAATTCAGACGGTACCGGGACTTTATATATGTCCGGTTGCCAATGCTATATGATTGACGATATTTATGCAGCTGTCGCTGTTATAAACGACCTTTATAATAAAGGTAATTTTAATGCTGCTCGACCTGTAATTAATCATGCTTTTGATTTGGCTAAAAAAGCAGAACAATCTTCTGAAAAATTTCGTAAGACTCTTACAAAATTATATGGTTTGGCTGGAGATACATATGCTGAACTTGGAGAATACGATAGTGCATTGAAATTTTATAAGAATTTCCAATGCCTCAAAATGCAACTAAAGACCAATCTATTTAGAGATACTCAACCCTTAGAGACTATCAAATTATACCAATTTAGGAAGTTCTCGAACTATGCTCTTTCTAATTTATTAAACCGCGAATTGACACTTTCCAGACCATATGTAATGAATGATGTATTTGATTCATTAGTGTTTCTATGGCTCAATAGTCCTTCATATGGTACTTCAACTATTCATAAAAAACATCTTGACCCATATAGGGATTCCTTCAATGATTATCGTATAGCATGTTTTTGCGAAGACAATCCTAAAAAGAATCAATACGCTATTCAAAATAATCTAATGTGGTCTCATTATGCAGATGAACATCAAGGATTTTGCGTGGAATTTCTTTTTAACAGTGATGATTTTAGGAAAGATGAATTTAACGAGTTGACTGCATCAAGGCTTTTTAGAGTAAAATATTGGAATCCTAATAAAGATGCTCCAATTGGTTTTGAGAATACAACTAAAGGTATGACCGCATCAATCGCTTTCTTAACAAAGCATCATGATTGGAATTATGAAAATGAAGTTCGTTTATTAGAATTCGCACCTCAAAACGGTTCCATACGTAAGCAATATCAGTTAAGCGAGAAAACAATAATTAAGGCTATATATTTCGGTTACCGCTGCCCTGATGCTAATATACAAATTATAATGGAATTGCTAAAAGATAAAGGAATTAAGTTTTATAAAATGGAAATTGATTATTCCAATATCTATAAACTGCGGGCTGTCGAAATTTAATTAATCCTTGGGTGTTGCGCCAACACCCAAGGGCTGTCATGACATCGCCTTTGGCGCTTCGCTTGGGAAAGAATCGAGCCTAAGGTCTCGACAGGAAGGCTTCAATCGCTAACTCATACAGCGGGCTTCGGCACCAACTTGTAATTGAATCCGAGGCTCGCCTTTTGTATTTTTGGTTTGGTTCGGGCTTTATATATGCCCGACTAAACCAATATATAGGACTGGGCAAAAAAGAAAGTTGTTAGTGTTGTTGCCCTCCTATGTTACATGGGCATTGAGCGGAAACGATTTTCCAATTGTTCGAGCCGGTCAATCAGTGCATCAAACGACAACTTCTCTCCATAAATCATGGATGTTTTCATTGCTTCGTAGTCGAGGCGCATTTTGTCACGCAGTTCGCCTGTCGGACAGAATGCGATGGTTGACGGATGGTTAAGCTCGTAGTTTACCCCGCCGACATGATAGAATCGCTGGCGATGGGCGATGATTTCCTGATATAATTCCATATCGGAGAGTGCGGCTTCTGCAAAAGCTGTGTCCATCAGTCGCTCCAAATCATAAAGATGGCGGCTCATGCGGTCGGAGCGAGGTGAGCGACGCTGATATTCCTCATTTAGCAGGAAGGCTTTTTCAAGGAATGTGCGTGTCGGTGTTATGGTCGGTATTTCGGCAAATGTCTCATCGTCAATCTCCGGGAAAACATTGCCAACGAGTGATGATATGCGCTTGACTTCAAACGGTTCTTTCATCGAAAGACAACTTATCTCAATCTTGACTACGGGACGCACATACGCATCAGAGTCAACTTTGACCGGATAATGAATCTCTATGATTACCGGATCGCTGTCGTGGTCGATTGGCGAACCGTCCTTTTTTGTAGTTATCGGTAATACCTTGCATTCGCCTAAACCGGATTCAACAAGTTTCGATTTCAACTCCTTTGCGAACTCACCAAGGATATAATCACGATTGACAATACGGAGATTCTTCACCTGATTGTTAGTTGCAGCTTTAGCGCAATCCTTACCAAGTTCATTGAGATAGAAATCACGATAGAGGGCTATGTCGATGTCTTCCGAAAAGCGGTCAATCAGGTTCCAGCCTTTGCTGAGACTTGTTCCACCTTTGAAGAACATATACTTTGCCGGGGAAAGGGAAAACAGAACCTTCAAAATGGCAGTAACCCACCAGTCCTTTTCAACCGCACCCACGCTGATGTTCTTTTCATTTGCTATAATATATGCCGACTGTTGACGGTCAGCATCCGAGGCATCAATCCATCTGCTCATTTCGTTTGATTTTATCCTTTGTTTCGATAATAATTTTTCTAATCCAGCGCGGAGCACGAGCTATATCCTCTTGCCATGTTTCTTTCTCCGGGTTTTCCTTCAACACGCCATAAACAACGTCAAGAGTATTATCATCAACATTACATTGCTTGATAGACTTTAGCGCAAGTACTAATATCGGCATAATCTTGCCCTTATATGCAAATGTCGATGGCACACTATGTTTAAGCGTCAGAGTCCGTTTGTCAATCTTTATTTTGCGTGGAGTCCCTGATGTAAGATACACGGGGTTCATTGGAACTTGTGTTGAAAAACCGAGGTAATTCTCAGCAGTCGCTCCGGTAGGCAACAGTTGCGCATCATCACGTTTTGCTATGGTCTGCGCTATTTCTCCTATTGTCGGAATAACGGGTCCAAATCGAGATTCTTTTGGCTTAACGTATATCCCTGTGGCAACTCTGACGAGCTTACCTTCATTGCATAGTTCTGACAATATGTTGGAGGCGTAGTGAGTATCAATAGGCAAAAAGCTATCCGGCAAGAAGATGGTGCCCTTCTTGCTGCGATTGACCTTTGATATAATTGTTTGTTTCATATCACCATGAGTAAAAAGGAAAATAAACGCTTAATTGTCCTTTTTATACAGCGCAAAGTTAGCATTTTATTTCCAATTACACAAAACATTACATCCAATTAAATGGAATTTCACATCAGCCACAAATCATAGGCGTGATATACTATGCCAGTTTGGTTTAGTCCGGGCAATATATACCCGACTTAAACCAAACCAATATATAGATAGGGCTGGTGAAAAGAGAAATTATCTTTTGCCCAGTTCTACTTTAGGCGTGATGCACGAGTAAGACGGTCTTCCTTTATGTAGCGACTGAGTGAGGCTTCGGTGGTGTGGCCCGTGGCCGCACAGATTACATCTCGGTCATTACCTCGTAGTCGCATATTGGTGGCGAATGAGCGTCGCCCGGTGTGACAGCTCACCATCTGCCATCGCTGGTATATGTCGGTTTTGCGGCCGGCTCTGCCATTGCCTACGTCGGCGGTGTATGCCTTGGTAACATATCCGGCTAATGTACTTTCCGGATTTGCCTCATATACAGCTTTCATTATTTCTTTCAGCGCATCGTTGAACTTCTAGTTGCTGATTACACGTGGCATCGCCTTTCCGTCATCGTATAAGTCGAGGATTGCTTGAGTTTCGGGCAAAATCTTTACCACCGATACCTTATCGGTCTTTTTTGCTTTATATTGGATATATCGTTCTCCATCCTCTGTTACATGAATGGAGTTGTAATTGAGTTGTTCGAGGTCAGAGTGTCTGACACCTGTCCAGCACATCAATATGAACTGATTACGCACAGTTCGGAGGTGTTCGGTTGGCAACTCTTGTTTTGCGATTAGCTCAATTTCACATTCAAGCAGAGCGATACTTTCCGACTCCTCTTTCAGCTTTTCACATCTAAGGAAATCTTCTGCCATACATTGTATTCGCATTGGTTGGTCACGGATAACGGTCTTGATTACCTTAATGTGGTCGCCGATAGTATTGAGTTTCAATCCCTCTCCATAGGCAAAGGATAGATAATCGGAATAAAACGACTTATTGAGTTCGTCAAACCGAATATCGGTGATATGCTTCTTCTTCATAAAGTCGCGGATATAGCGGCGCAGATGCTTGTAATGCTGTATGGTTTTTAGTCCGATTGGTTTGCCGTGCCATGTTCGAGCAGGAGCAGCATCAATAAAGACATCAAGAGCCACAATAAAGGATTCTTCACGCTGACGGAGCATCGCTTCAAGTTCTTCTTTTTTGCGCCGCTGTTCAGCCTCTCGTTGAGCTTTCTTACGCTCTTGCGCTTCTTCCTGTGCTTTCCGTTGTGCCTCCTGAAACTCGCGTTGCTCTTTATGGGCGAATTCATCTATCGCTTTATCAAGTTTCGTTCTCGAACCTTTAGGATCATTGATTATAGTATCAATCAGAGCCGACATTTCATCAAGCTTGTCGCAGAGTTCCTTCCCTGGACCGGCACGAAATGTATTCCACCGTCCGGGAGTGGAAATGGCGTCATTCCAAGTCTTGATGTCAACTTCAATTCGAGAGTTGAGCATAAGATTGGAGTTGAAGCCAACGCGACGGGTATAAAGAGGCGCAACGCCGGTTTTCTTGGTGGTTCGCAGTACGAATTTAGTATATGCTGATTTAGCCATATTCGATAAGTGTTTATCTAATAACGGCAAAGGTATATGATATAGTTCAAAAGTTGATACAAAGTTGATACAAATCAAAGCGACATTATGATGCTTTTTGCGACTTTCTGAAATTGTTAAAATATATAACTATCTAATATTGATATTTACAAAATCGAAGTTTCATGAAATATCACAAAAGTTGCCCTTCCAAGGCAACTAACCGAGGCGCATCCTAAATAGGGTGCGCCTCTTTTTCATATGCAATTATTGATGCCCGAAGCCGAGATTGCGGTGCATCCCATTATTCTGCCGTGAAGCGGCATGCCACTCATGAAACAGCAGTATCACCGGGCCACATATTCCGAAATCAGATAAGCCACGAGCAGCACTCCC
>OHBJ01000782.1_pt1 | contig 21464 bp, 18 predicted proteins | sample 1577241 | NCBI WGS metagenome assembly OHBJ01 (sample SAMEA3541594, study PRJEB24748) | human gut metagenome | biome: human gut; feature: human-associated habitat; material: faeces | place: China | collected 2012 | reverse complement strand
GTCCGAGGTCGAGAAGCTGGCTGGCGGCGACGGTTCCGGCCGTATCCAGCGCTAAGCAAGCGTTACAGGAGATCGTCCGCATCTGGGCAAACTTCGGCACCCACTATTTCCTGGAGCGCCGCGAGATCGGTATGTTCAACATCGGCAAGGATTCCACCCGGACGTGCTGAAGAGCTGCGCTAAGCACAAACCAGACCCCGCACCGGCAAACCGGTGCGGGGTCTTTCAGTAAAGGAGTTCTCCTTATGGATCTTACTGCATTTGATCTGAAGGGCAAGGTTGCCCTGGTCACCGGCGGCGCACACGGCATCGGCTTCTCCATTGCAGAGGGCATGGCAAAGTGCGGCGCTACCGTCTGCTTCAACTGCTCCAACGAGGGCAGCCTGGAAAAGGGCCTGGCCGCCTACAAGGCTGCCGGCATCGACGCACACGGCTATGTGGCCGATGTTACCGATGAGGCTGCCGTGAACGCCATGATCGCCCAGATCAAGGCTGATGTGGGCCCCGTGGACATTCTGGTGAACAACGCCGGTCTGATGAAGCGCGTGCCCATGATCGAGATGAGCCACGCCGACTTTATGCGGGTCATCGACGTGCATGTAGGCGGTGCCTTCAACTGCTCCAAGGCCGTTCTGCCGGACATGATGGAAAAGCGCGAGGGCAAGATCATCAACATCTGCTCCATGATGAGCGAGCTGGGCCGCGAGACTGTCTCCGCCTACGCCGCTGCCAAGGGCGGTCTGAAGATGCTGACCAAGAACATTGCCTCCGAGTACGGCAAGTACAACATCCAGTGCAACGGCATCGGACCCGGCTACATCGCTACCCCGCAAACCGCACGTTTTGAGACGAAAAATGAGATCAAACAGACGTTATACCGTCTTTTGAGTGCCCAGACCGGCAGAGAGCTTCCGTGGGGGACGCTTACCGGCATCCGTCCGACGAAGATTGCGCTCACGAAGCTGTATGATGGCTGGACGGACGAGCAGATCGAGACCTATATGCGCGAGACGTATTTCACCAGCAAGGAAAAGATCGATCTGAGCATCGACGTGGCGGAGCGCGAGAGACGCCTGCTGTCCACGATCGATTATGAGAATGGGTACAGCCTGTATGTGGGAATCCCGTTCTGTCCGACGACCTGCCTGTACTGTTCGTTTACGTCGTTTCCGATTGTGAAATGGGAAAAACGGATGGACCTCTACAAAGAGGCGCTTTTTAAGGAAATGGAATATGTGGCGGAGCAGATGAAGGATCGCCCGCTTTCGACCATCTATTTTGGAGGCGGCACACCGACCTCGTTAAATCCGCAGGATCTGGATGAGATCCTGACAAAGGTGGAAGAATTATTCCCGGTGGAACAGGCAGTTGAATTTACCGTTGAGTCGGGACGTCCGGACAGCATCACGCGCGAAAAGCTGCAGGTGCTCCGGAATCACGGCATTTCCCGTATTTCCATCAATCCGCAGACGATGAAGCAGGCGACGCTTGATCTCATCGGACGCCGTCATACGGTGGAGGATGTGAAGGAAAAATTCCTGCTGGCGCGGGAGCTGGGATTTGACAATATCAATATGGACCTGATCGTGGGTCTGCCGGAGGAGGCGATCGACGATGTCCGCCAGACAATGGAGGAGATCAAGGCACTCAGACCGGACAGCGTGACGGTGCATTCGCTGGCGATCAAGCGCGCGGCGCGCCTGAATATCTATAAGGAGCGCTACGGAAATCTGAAGATTGTCAATACACAGGAGATGATTGACCTGACCGCGCAGTATGCCGAGGAGATGGGACTGAAACCGTACTATCTCTACCGCCAGAAAAATATGGCGGGCAATTTTGAAAATGTCGGTTATGCGGTTCCGGGCAAGGAATGTCTCTATAATATATTGATTATGGAAGAAAAACAGACGATCGCCGCCTGCGGTGCGGGAACGACCACCAAGGTTTATTTCCCGGCAGAAAACCGGATTGAGAGGGCGGAGAATGTCAAGGAAGTTGAGCAGTATATCGATCGGATCGATGAGATGATCGGGCGGAAAGAGAAGCTGCTTGGACGAAGAGAGTAAAAACGTAAAATTCACAGATACAGGGTGTCAGATGCAGAAAAACACTTTGTAACAGAGAAACATAAAAATCCAGTTTCCAGCATGGAAAAGTGAAGTTTCCTTTGCACAGGAAATATGGTTGCAGAAAGACATAGAAGGAGTTTGACACATGGCTTTAAAGAAAAAACCAGTTACAGGCATGAAGGACATTCTTCCGGGCGAGATGGAGATCCGGGATTATGTGCTGAATATCATCAAAGATACCTACCGCGGATACGGCTTCTCGGCGATCGAGACTCCGTGCGTGGAGCACATTGAGAACCTGACCAGCAAGCAGGGCGGCGACAATGAGAAGCTGATCTTCAAGATTTTAAAGAGAGGCGAGAAGCTGAACGTCGAGGCAGCACAGACAGAGGCTGATGTTGTAGACGGTGGTCTCCGCTATGACTTAACTCTGCCGCTCAGCCGTTATTATGCAAACAATTCTGCTAATTTATCAGCGCCGTTCAAGGCGCTGCAGGTCGGAAGCGTATGGCGTGCCGATCGTCCGCAGAAGGGGCGTTTCCGCCAGTTTGTACAGTGTGATATCGATATTTTAGGTGATGCGACAAACCTGGCTGAGATCGAGGAGATTCTGGCGCTTACCAAGGCGCTGAAGCGCATCTGCCCGGACAAGGCATACACTGTCCGCGTCAATGACCGTGCGATCTTAAAGGGCATGGCAGATTACAGCGGATTCCCGGAAAATGAGACCGATAAGGTATTTATCATTCTCGATAAGATGGATAAGATCGGTCTGGACGGTGTCCGCGAAGAGCTGCTTGCAGAAGGTTATGCGCCAGAGGCGGTTGAGAAATACACCGGACTTCTGGCAAAGATTCAGAACGATGCGGCAGGCGTCCGCGCGCTGGGCGAGAAGCTCTCCGGCGTGATGGATCCGGCAAAGGCAGAGAATCTGGCAACGATCATGGAGACTGTTAAAGCGGTTGCAGACATCGAATTCGGTCTTGAATTTGACCCGACGCTGGTGCGCGGCATGGGCTACTATACCGGAACGATTTTTGAGGTTTCCATGGAAGGCTTCGGCGGCTCCGTTGCAGGCGGCGGACGTTACGACAAGCTGATCGGCAAATTTACCGGCGTCGATACACCGGCGTGCGGATTCTCCATCGGTTTTGAGCGTATCATCACGATCCTGATGGATTCCGGTTTCAAAGTACCGGAGGCAGCCGGTAAGAAAGCATTCCTGTATGAGAAAGGTTTAAGCGGCGAGCAGTTCCGTGCCGTCTTAAAGAAAGCACAGGAAGAGCGCGCTAACGGCACCCGCGTGGCAGTCGCACAGATGAACAAGAACAAGAAATTCCAGAAGGAGCAGCTGGCGAAGGACGGCTACGAGGAGATCGTGGAATTTTACAAAGACAGTTTGAAGTGATTCAGTTTTTGAATTTTTCAGATAAAACTATAATAAACGGAGGAAATATTATCATGGCAGAATCTATGGCAGGACTGAAACGTTCCCATCGCTGTACCGAGCTGGGAACTGCCAATATCGGTGAGAAAGTAACCGTTATGGGCTGGGTTCAGAAGAGCAGAAATAAAGGCGGCATTATTTTCGTGGATCTGCGGGATCGTTCCGGTATCCTGCAGCTGATCTTCGAGGAAGCTGACTGCGGCGCTGAGAGCTTTGCAAAGGCAGAAAAGCTGAGAAGCGAGTTCGTTATCGCTGTAACCGGACGCGTAGAGGCACGTTCCGGTGCAGTAAATGAAAACTTAAAGACAGGTGCGATTGAGATCCGCGCGGATTACCTCCGCATTCTGGCAGAGTCTGAGACACCGCCGTTCCCGATCGAGGAGAACTCCAAAACCAAAGAGGATCTTCGCCTGAAATACCGTTACCTGGATCTGAGACGTCCGGATATCCAGAGAAACCTGATGACAAGAAGCCGCGTGGCTATCCTGACCCGTGCATTCTTAGCAGAGGAAGGCTTCCTTGAGATTGAGACTCCGACTCTGATTAAAAGTACTCCGGAGGGCGCGAGAGACTACCTGGTACCGAGCCGTGTACATCCGGGCAGCTTCTATGCACTGCCGCAGTCTCCGCAGCTGTTAAAACAGCTTCTGATGTGTTCTGGATATGACCGCTACTTCCAGCTGGCACGCTGCTATCGTGACGAGGACTTAAGAGCCGATCGTCAGCCTGAGTTTACCCAGATCGATATGGAGCTTTCCTTCGTTGACGTTGAGGACGTTCTGGATGTCAATGAGCGTCTGTTAAAGAAGCTCTTCAAGGAGATCTGCAATTACGATCTGCAGCTTCCGATCCAGCGTATGACCTGGCGCGAGGCAATGGATCGTTTCGGTTCCGATAAGCCGGATCTGCGTTTCGGCATGGAGTTGAAAAACGTATCGGATGTAGTAAAAGACTGCGAGTTCGTTGTATTTAAGAGTGCACTGGAAAATGGCGGCTCTGTCCGCGGTATCAACGCAGAAGGACAGGGCGCTATGCCGAGAAAGAAGATCGATGCGCTGGTTGAGTACGCAAAAGGCTTTGGTGCAAAAGGTCTTGCATATCTGGCAATCCATGAGGACGGTACCTACAAGTGCTCCTTCTCCAAGTTCATGAAGCCGGAAGAGCTGGATGCACTGGTGGCTGCTATGGGCGGTAAGCCGGGTGATCTGCTTCTGTTCGCAGCTGACAAGGATAAAGTTGTATTTGATGTACTTGGAAACTTACGTCTGGAGATCGCTAGACAGCTTGACCTCTTAAAGAAGGATGATTTCAAGTTCCTGTGGGTAACCGAGTTCCCGCTGCTTGAATATTCAGAGGAAGAGGATCGCTACGTAGCTATGCACCATCCATTTACCATGCCGATGGAAGAGGATCTTCCGCTGATCGATACCGATCCGGGCAAGGTACGTGCAAAAGCATACGATATCGTCCTGAACGGTACCGAGATGGGCGGCGGTTCTGTCCGTATCCATCAGGCAGACATCCAGGAGAAGATGTTTGAGGTTCTTGGATTCACGAAGGAGAAAGCACAGGAGCAGTTCGGCTTCCTGTTAGAGGCATTCAAATACGGTGTACCGCCGCACGCTGGTCTGGCTTACGGTATGGACCGTATGGTTATGCTGATGGTCGGCGCAGACAGCATCCGCGACGTCATCGCATTCCCGAAGGTAAAAGATGCTTCCTGCCTGATGATGGAAGCACCGTCTCAGGTTGATCCGAAACAGCTGCAGGATCTTTCGATTGGCGTGGTTGAGAGCGAAGAGGCGGAGAAAACCGAAGAATAAAATGTAAGATATGGAACAGCCTGGAAAGACTGTGAAATAGAACGCAAACAGGGCTGGATGAGAAATGCAGGGAAATACTGGATTTTGTCGGACAGTCCTGTTTTGCGTGTGAGATGAAAAAGTTCCATTTGTCCTTGGCAACTGAATATATAAATTGCTCGCATTGGGGAGCCCAGGAGGATGGAAAAGGACTCTCTTTTCTATATGTGGTAGAAACTATGAATCTTTTGTGAACCTATGGAATCTCCCACCCGAATCTGCTAAAATACAGACAGATTGAGAATGTAATCAGGATATGACAGCGTGGAAAAAGGTTCTGTCATACACGGCAGAGTAAAATAAATGAGGTGAAGATTTTATGGATAAGATTAAAATACTGGTCGTGGACGATGAGGCGAGGATGCGGAAGCTGGTGAAGGACTTCCTTTCGATTAAAGGGTATCAGGTGCTGGAAGCCGGGGACGGCGAGGAGGCGGTGGATCTGTTTTTCCAGCAGAAGGACATTGCGCTGATTCTTCTGGATGTGATGATGCCGAAGATGGACGGCTGGGAGGTTGTGAAGACGATCCGCAAGTATTCGCAGGTGCCGATCATCATGCTGACGGCGAGAGGAGAGGAGAGCGACGAGCTGCAGGGCTTTAATCTGGGCGTGGATGAGTATATTTCCAAACCGTTCAGTCCGAAGATCCTGGTCGCACGTGTGGAGGCGATCCTGCGCCGCAGCAACGGCGGCAGCCAGGATGTGATCGATGTGGGCGGCATCCACATTGATAAGACGGCACATCAGGTCAGCGTGGATGGAAAACCGGTGGATTTAAGCTACAAGGAATTTGAGCTGATGACGTATTTTGCAGAGAATCAGGGAATTGCGCTTTCGAGAGAAAAAATTCTGAATAATGTATGGAATTATGATTATTTCGGCGATGCGCGGACGATCGATACGCATGTGAAGAAGCTTCGGAGTAAGCTGGGCGAGAAAGGCGAGTACATCAAGACGATCTGGGGCATGGGCTACAAATTTGAGGTAAGCGAATGAAACGTTCGGTCCGATGGAAATTTACAATCATATTTGCCGGGTTGATGACGGTTGCAATCGCGCTTATCTGGTGTATCAATAACTGGTTTCTGTCCGGATATTACCAGAATTATAAGATTCATACGCTGGAAAAGGGATATCGGGCGATTGACGCGATTATCCAGGATGAGGTCCGGAATGGCGAGAGTTCGCTGGAGGACGCACAGGCGGAGCTGAATTCGGGTTGGAAAGAGTACCAGAAGTCGAAAGATGGAAGTTCTGATATGGACAGTGCGGATGGCGGTTCGGCTCAGTCTGGTAAAAATGGAACCGGTGATAGGGCTGGCGATGAGACACAGGATGCGTTGGGTGAATATGAGGAAGGTGACACGGTGGTGCTGGAGGATGACTCGGAGGATGCATCGGCGGATGCACTGGGTGGGGAGGAAGCTTCGAGCGGCGGTGTCCGGCTGGCAAATGTGATCCGCGAGCTGCGTGACCGGTCGAATATTTCCCTGCTTTTATATGACAGCGAGAGTGACCAGACACTCGTCTCCTCGGCGCGGGATGTGGAAGTCATGCGTGACCGGGTGCGGCGCTATATCGTCGGTCATGCGGGGGCGAAGCGGGATGTATTGCGGGAATATGACAACTACATGATTCAGAAGACGTTTGACCCGCTCAGCAAGACGTTTTATCTGGAAAGCTGGGGATTTTTCTCGGATAATGCGACCATTTTCATCATGACGATGCCGATGGAGAGCATCCATGAGAGCGCGGCTATCTCAAACCGGTTTCTGATGTTTGTTGGAATCGTGGTAATTCTGGCGGGAAGTATTCTGATTTATTTTATTACCCGGCACATTACGATGCCGATCAAACGGCTGTCGGAGCTGTCGGAAAAGATGTCGAACCTGGATTTTGATGCCCGCTATGAGACAAGCCGCCGCTCGACGGAGGAAATTGATACGCTTGGAAACAGCATGAATGTGCTTTCGGAGCGCCTCAAGACAACGATCGGGGAACTGAAAGAGGCGAATGCACAGCTTAAAAAGGATATTGACGAGAAAGTGCAGATCGATGAGATGCGGAAGGAGTTCATTGCGAATGTGTCGCATGAGTTAAAGACGCCGATCGCGCTGATTCAGCGCTATGCGGAAGGACTCGTCGAGGGCATGGCGGAGGACAAGGAGAACCGCGATTATTACTGCGGCGTTATCATGGACGAGGCTGGGAAAATGAATCGGATGGTGCGCCAGCTTCTGACCTTGACGGCGCTGGAATTTGGGGGAGAGCGGCTGTCTGTGGAGCGGTTTGACCTGACGGAGCTGATTGCCAGTGTGATTTCTTCTTCCGGTGTGCTGCTTAAGCAGAATGAGCTGACTGTGGATTTTGACGGGAAGGAACCGGTCTACGTCATGGGCGATGAATTTAAAATAGAGGAAGTCATCACCAATTATCTGACGAACGCGATTCATCATGTGGGCGGCGGGGAGAAGAAGATTCAGATCCGGATTGACCACCGGCGCGATGGAAAAGAGGTCTGCGTGGAAGTGTTTAACACGGGAAATCCGATCCCGGACGAAGCACTTCCGAACCTTTGGACGAAGTTTTACAAGGTAGATAAAGCGAGAACGCGGGAATATGGCGGCAGCGGCATCGGGCTTTCGATCGTCAAGGCGATCATGGAGATGCACCATAAGGCGTGCGGTGTGAAGAACCATGAGAACGGTGTGGAGTTCTGGTTTACGCTGGACACGGCTGGTGAAAAATGAAAATAAAATTTTGCCAGAGACAGAATCTTAGAATTATGAAATATGTTTCAGAATCGTGATTTGCATTATATATGAGATGATATAAAAAACACTTGAAAATACAGGGAATTTCGGCAGCCTGGGGCAAAAATATTTTGTCCCAATATGGTTGAAATTCCCTGTGTTTTTGCGTTTTTTTGTCCGAAATTAAAATCTTAAATAAATATAAAAGATCCGTCATTTCCTTGACAACGAAAAGAAAAGAAAATATAATAATAACGTAACAAGATTTAATAATTATGTAACATTTCGACCGATAGATAACACCACAGCGATTGGGACTCGATTCTTTTGTTTCAGCAATATCTGCGGGAATCACAAAATCTAATTAAGGAGTTTTGAAGCATGAATTTAAATAGAACAAAGAAACTTTTCAGTATGGTATGCGTGTGCTCAATGCTGACCATTGGCAGCGCGCAGGCAGCTTTTGCGGGGCCGTCTACAGGTTATGAGAGCGACATGGTGGCAACCGTGGCAGCAGACCTTTCGATCTATGCGGATGAGGATGAAAACTCAGAAGTAGTAGCGATGGCTGAAAAGGGCGAGTCCTATGACGTAGTTGGAAAGGCAGATGACAGCTGGATCAAGGTAGCGGCCGGTGAGATGGAAGGCTATTTGAAGGTTCAGAGTAGCGTTATGCTCAGCAAGGCAGAGGAAGCAGCTGCAGTCGCAGATGCATTTGTCGCAGAGCAGAGCAATCTCTCGACCAGAGAGCAGTTAGTCAATTATGCACTGCAGTTTGTAGGTGGACGTTATAAATTTGGTGGCAGCGACCCGCACACAGGGGTTGACTGTTCTGGTTTTACGAAATATGTGATGCAGCACGGTGCCGGTGTGAGCCTGAACCGTTCTTCAACTTCCCAGTCCAAGCAGGGTACAGCAATCAGCGCTGACCAGATGCAGCCGGGCGACCTGATTTTCTACGGAAGCGGAAGAGGTATCAACCATGTAGCGATGTATATCGGCGACGGCAAAGTGGTACATGCTTCAACTGAAAGAACCGGCATCAAGACTTCCCCATGGAACTACCGCACACCGGTTAAGATTGTGAACGTGCTGGGTTAAGAATGAATTTACGAAACATCTGCATTGAACCTTTTCATGAAAAAAGGGTTGGATGCAGATGTTTTTTGATTTCATAGGAAATTGCGTCCGATGAAACAAAAAAATATTACTGGCATAAAAAGTAAGAATTACCCTGCATACTTTCGCAGTAAAATTCCATACTAAGACCTGTAACAAGAAAGTGACGGTTAAGCGGCTGTTCACAGGAAGCCGGAACCGACACGTAGAAAACCTGACAGGGCAGGAATTTAGGAGGAATGACTTATGTCAAGCAAAAACAGTTACAGCAACTATGATAACAGTGCCGAGAAAAACAGCACCAAAAATGCATCCAAGAACAGCTCTAATTATGGTTCCAACCAGAGCCAGAACCGCATGCAGAACCAGAGCCAGAACCGTTCCAGAAATAGCTCTAAAAACCAGTATCAGGACAAGACAGAGGATGATTATAGCGATTGTGACTGATGAGACAGGCAGATAAGAGAAAAAATAGTGAATGCCGGGAATGCGGAATATCCACCGTTTCCCGGCATTTGTTCGTCTTTTGTACTTTCGTGCCAATGGAAGAGGCTGCCGCATCTCCTCCGACACCTGTCCGCCGGACAAAGCATATATTAATATTACATAGAGGTAAAAAAGAAATCGGGTTCTGTCAGAAACCGTTTTTGTATAAAATGAGGAGGGATGACGGATGTATCAGACCATACCGGTGCGGTATCTGGACGCGTGGCTGGAGCAAGGGTACACGGGACGGCTGATTGACCTTCGGACGCCGGAAGAATATAATGTGTCTCACCTCTGCGAGGCGGAAAATATTCCATTTTTATGGCTTCAGGATAACCGGCAGACACTTACAGGTGAACGTCCGCTTCTGTTTTACTGTGCGCGGGGGAGTGAAAGCCTTCTGGTGTGCGGCTGGTATGACCGGATGGGATATGAGGTTTATAATCTGGGCGGCGGTTATCGCTTTTATCAGGGGAAGTATCAGTGCAGCCTGAGATAGACACTTTTGCCGCGGCTTTTCATTGACAGATGCAGACCAGTCAACTAGAATAAAAATGGTGAAGACTGTAATGAAAATAAAAGGATTCTTTGCATGAAATGATTTGGCAATGAATCCACAGAGAGATAAGAGGAAAAAAGATTGGAACGATATGAACTGATTGCTCCCTGTCATTTTGGACTGGAAGCAGTGTTAAAAAAAGAGGTAGTGGATCTGGGCTATGAGGTTACCGAGGTGGAAAATGGTCGCGTAACCTTTATCGGCGATGCGGAGGCGATCTGCCGTGCGAATATTTTTCTGCGGACGGCGGAGCGCGTCCTTTTAAAAGTGGGAAGCTTCAAGGCAGTGACCTTTGACGAGCTGTTTGAGGCGACCCGTGCAATTCCGTGGGAGAAATATCTTCCGAAGGACGGTAAATGCTGGGTTAAAAAGGCGTCGTCTATTTCGAGTAAGCTGTTCAGCCCGTCAGATATCCAGAGAATTATGAAAAAGGCGATTGCCCGTCATATGCAGGAATATTACGATCTGGACCGGATGCCGGAGACGGGCAATGAATATCCGCTGCGCGTCTTTTTCTATAAGGATCAGGTGACAGTCGGTATCGATACGAGCGGCGAGTCGCTGCACAAGCGCGGTTACCGTCAGATGACGAGTAAGGCGCCGATCACGGAAACACTGGCAGCGGCGTTGATTCTTCTGACTCCGTGGAAAGCGGATCGGATTCTGGTCGATCCGTTCTGCGGAAGCGGTACTTTCCCAATCGAGGCGGCGATGATCGCGGCAAATATGGCACCGGGCATGAACCGTTCCTTCCTGTCGGAGAGCTGGACAAACCTGATTCCGAAGAAATGCTGGTACGATGCGATCGATGAAGCGACCGAGATGGTGGATGATACCGTAAAGGTAGACATTCAGGGCTACGATATTGACGGCGAGGTAATCAAGGCGGCGCGGGAAAATGCGGAGAGAGCCGGAGTGGATCACATGATTCATTTCCAGGAGCGCCCGGTGGCGCAGCTGAGCCATCCGAAGAAATATGGCTTTATTATCACAAACCCGCCTTACGGCGAGCGTATCGAGGAGAAAAAGAACCTTCCAGCGCTCTATAAGACGATCGGTGAACGGTTTAAGGTGCTGGATTCCTGGTCGATGTACCTGATTACCGCGTATGAGGACGCAGAGCGCTATATTGGCAGGAAAGCGGACAAGAACCGGAAAATCTACAATGGTATGATGAAGACGTATTATTATCAGTTTATGGGTCCGAAGCCGCCGAGAAGAAAAACGGGGGATCAGGTTGAAGCGTAATGTTTTCTATGGGGCGCTTCTGGTGCTTCTGCTGGGATTTCTGGTACGCGAGAACCGTCTGATTCATATTCCGAAGCAGGTGGAAAAGACGGAGGAGAGCGCCGAGTGGCAGCCGGAGTGGTATGAGCAGATGGCCGAGGAGATTAATGACAGCCCGATCATGCTGGAAGTCGATGGAACAATGGTCGATCCGCAGCTTGGAAGCTTGAGAATGTCGCAGGACGGGCAGTTTATGATACCGTATGGGATGCTGCCGGACGCGCTTTCCTGTGCGGCGCTTCTCTACGATGGAAACCGGCTTGTGATGGAGCGCGGCAATACTCATGCGGAGATGACGGTCGGAAGCCCGGAACTTTTGCTTGGGGAGGAGAGCCAGACGATTGCAGCACCCCCAGAGTGGGAAAATGGAATCCTGTATGTGCCGCTTGAGGCGGTGACGGAGGTATTTTCCTATGAAGAAAATTGGGATGCAGAGAACCGGAAAATGGAACTGACCGGGTCAGAGGATCCAGCCACGTTTTTGCCGGAATCCTATGATTACCGGAAGGCTGGCCGGGCACCGGCGGTTAAAAACCAGGGGAGTCTCGGAACGTGCTGGGCGTTTGCATCGGTGATGGCGCTGGAAAGTCGTGTCCGGCCGGAGTGGAATGTCGGCTTTTCGGAGGATCATATGTCCCTCCGGAACAGCTTCCATTTTTCACAGAATGCCGGGGGCGAGTATACGATGTCGATGGCGTATCTGCTGGCGTGGCAGGGGCCGGGGCTGGAAGAAGAGGATCCATACGGCGACGGCTATTCGCCTGACGGTTTAAGCCCTGCTTGTCATGTGCAGGAGATACAGGTGTTGCCGGAGAAGGATTATGAAGCGATTAAACGGGCGGTTTATCTGTACGGAGGCGTTCAGAGCTCCCTGTATACGGCGATGGTCAGTGACCGCGACGACACGCATTATTACCGGAAAGAGACAGGGGCGTACTGGTATAATGGCGATGAGAAGCCCAATCATGACGTTGTGATCATCGGCTGGGATGACCACTATTCGAGAGACAATTTTAACCAGCCGCCGGAGGGGGATGGCGCGTTTATCTGCGCCAACAGCTGGGGCGGCGAATTTGGGGACGATGGGTATTTTTACGTGTCCTATTATGATACAAATATTGGGATCCACAACATTCTCTATTCCGGAATCGAGTCGGCAGATAATTACGACCACATTTACCAGACAGATCTGTGCGGCTGGGTCGGGCAGCTCGGTTACGGAAAAGAATCGGCATTTTTTGCCAATATTTATACGGCAGAGGAGAAAGAAGAGCTGGAGGCAGTCGGCTTCTATGCAACCGGGGAAAATACATCGTATCAGGTATATACCGTGACGGACGCCGAGGGCAGCTCCCAGTTCGGGCGGCGCAGAAAGGTGGCTTCCGGGAAGGTTGCGAACGCCGGATATTATACGGTTTTGCTGGATAAGACGGTGACGCTGGAGGCAGGCGAACGGTTTGCCGTGATTGTCGAGATCACGACGCCGGGAGCGATTCATCCGGTGGCGATCGAGTACAGTTCGCCGGATAAGGGACTGACGGTCGATTTAAGCGACGGTGAAGGCTATATCAGTTACCGCGGTTCCTCCTGGGAGCGCGTGGAGGCGGAGCAAAACTGCAATGTGTGTTTGAAAGCGTATACGAGAAATGTGGATTCCTGGAATTGATTGCTGGTACGGATGTGAAGGTATGGCGGAAGCCGTTTTTGAAGAACGGTGATTCGGAATGTCGGGATATGAAAAGCCATGCTGTTTGAGGATAAAGGAGCGAGGAAAAGTGAGCGAGAAAATTATATTTGCGACGGGAAATGCGGGAAAGCTGAAAGAGATCCGTGAGATTTTAAAGGATTTAAACCGTGAGATTGTTACGATGCGCGAGGCTGGATTTGAAGGCGAGATCGAGGAAAATGGAACCACCTTCCGCGAGAATGCAGAGATCAAGGCGAAGGCAGTCTGGGAGAAGACGGGCGGCATTGTGCTGGCAGATGATTCCGGACTGGTGATAGATTATTTAAACGGCGAGCCGGGCGTTTATTCAGCGCGGTATTTAGGGGACACACCGTATGAGGAAAAGAACCGGATTTTGATTGAGCGCGTGAAGGATGCAAAAGGAAAAGAGCGGAGCGCCCGTTTTATGTGCAATATCGCGGCAGTGCTGCCGGATGGCAGAGTGCTTCACACAGAAGCGGCGATGGAGGGCGAGATTGCAAAGGAAGCGGCTGGAAACGGCGGATTTGGATATGATCCGATTCTCTGGCTGCCGGAGTACGGCAAAACGTCAGCAGAGCTCACGATGGAGGAGAAAAACCGTATCAGCCACCGGGGCAAGGCGCTGGAGCGGATGAAAGATGCGCTGAAGGAGGCGCTTGGCGAGAGATGAAAAAGATATTAATTACAAGCGACACCCACCGTCGGGATGGTAATCTGCTGGAAGTCATCCAGAATGAAGCACCGTTTGACATGTTCATTCATCTGGGTGACGCCGAGGGAAGTGAGGACATGATTACATCGTGGTGTAAGGAGCAGAACCCGGACTGCGAGGTCTATATGGTGCTGGGAAATAATGATTTTTTCTCCCATCTGGACCGTGAGAAGGAGATTTCGATTGGAAAATACCGCATATTTCTAACCCACGGTCATTTTTATAGCGTATCGGTTGGGACGGAGCGCCTGATCGATGAGGCACAGGATCGCGGCGTGCAGATTGCGATGTTTGGACATACCCACAAGCCGTATCTGGAGCGGCGCGGGGATCTGACTGTGTTGAATCCGGGCAGTCTTTCGTTTCCGCGCCAGGAGGGCAGACGCCCGAGCTACATGCTCATGGATCTGGATGACGAGGGCGAGGCGCATTTTACGACCTGCTATTTGTAGAGGTCTGTTACTGGGCACATATGTGTGTCACTGTACACGCATACGTGCCCAGTAACTATGCGTGTACAGAAACCGAAAAAGCAAATATCCGCATATTGACGCATTTTCGGTAAATTGTTATAATGAGAGAGATTGTGAAAAAGGTACTTATCAATGATTCAATCGACCCAATAAAGATGCCGGGGACGGAGGTTTCGTTTCCGAGGCAGGAGTATGACATGAGACTGGAAGCTTTAATTCAAAATATGACGGATCAGATCAAAGAGGCGCAGCTAAAACTTGGTTATGCCAGGGAGACGATGCGCCTTTATTATCCGCTTTCTTCCCTGAATGCGATGCTGGAGATGCAGGAGACGGATATCCGGGAGCTGGCGAAGAAGATACGGCATGGTCTGGAGGCGAAGAAGGAGAAAATGGGAGATACCCAGATTCGGATCCACGCCGATCGGATCGTCTTTACGATCCCGCCGGATTTTGTGGAGTATGTCCATGAGCAGGTGCCGGAACCGCCGTTTTTAAAAGAGCTGATCCAGTTGTTTCGGGAAAAGCACGCCTGCACAAAGGAAGAGATTACCGCTGTGTTTGAAAAATTCGGCGCGTATGAGTGCCGGCAGATGCCGGACGGCATGGATTTTGATTATGTCATTTATTTTACAGACAGCAGCATCGATGCATATGATTACTGCATCCGTGAGGAGATGGGGCACACGATTTACCACCGATTTGCACGGGCTGATTTTGAGGCATTGATGACGATTCAATAAAAAGGAGATTAGACGGATGGAAAACGAGACAAAGCAGACAAATACGAATGAACAGGAGCCGGATATCTTCGCACAGAAGTTAAGAGAGGCAGATTCCTTATATGCCATTCTTTCCGGATGTACGAAAGAGCCGTATGTATACTGTGATCCGGAAACAATGGATGATGCCATCCTGCTGTTTACGGACGAAGAGGGCGCAAAGGCAGGCGCACAGAAGCTGGCAGAGCAGCAGATTCCGGTAGGAATCGCGAAGGTAGACAGAAAGAGCCTTCTGCTTTTCTATACCAGCCTTTACACGATGGGTGTCAATGCTATCCAGGTACACGTGGGCGAGGAGCAGAAGATGATTCAGCTGACCGAGTTTGTAAGACGCAAAGACCCGGAGGAGAGCAAGAATGGAAAAGTCTGGGTGGAGAACCCGGAGCTGCACCTGACGATGCTTTACTATATGCAGGATCTGCGCCGTCAGCCAAATCAGGAGATTACGCCGGAATTAAACGATTTACAGGAGGAGATCGGCGCGCACTTCACGAAGGGCCGCTATATCGTGCCACTTCCAGAGGAAGGAAATGGCATTCCGCTGGTTAAATTAAAGAGCGGAGATATTTTCCAGCCGATCTTTACGGATGTGATCGAGTTCCAGCGTTTCAACCGTGAGAAGAAATTCCGCCCGGTTGTCGTAGATGCGCTCAAGCTGGCTCAGGTACTCCCGGAGGAGGCAAAGGGAATCGTTCTCAATCCGCTGGGCGTTAATATGCCGCTGACCGTACAGAAAGTAAAGAAGCAGCCGGAAGCACCGGTCCAGAAGCCGGTATCCGTAGAGGCACAGATCGACGCAGCTATCCGCGAGGTTCAGGCAGAGGCTGGACGGGAGTAGGAAAGGAAAGAGTATATGTATCAGGCAGCAGACGCAAGATATGATGGAATGACCTACAACCGCTGCGGCAGCAGCGGACTCAGACTCCCGGCAGTTTCGCTGGGATTCTGGCATAATTTTGGCAGCACCGGCGTCTATGAGACAATGCGGAAGCTGTGTTTTACCGCTTTTGACAATGGCGTCACGCACTTTGACCTTGCCAACAATTATGGACCGGAGCCGGGAAGTGCTGAGGAAAATCTGGGACGGATTGTAAAGGAAAATTTCATGCCATATCGAGACGAGCTGATCATCAGCACGAAAGCCGGATACGAGATGTGGAACGGCCCTTATGGAAACTGGGGCAGCCGCAAATACCTGCTTGCAAGCCTCGATCAGAGCCTTACACGCCTGGAACTTCCGTATGTAGACATTTTCTACCATCACCGGATGGACCCGGAGACGCCGCTTGAGGAGACGATGGGAGCACTCGATCAGGCAGTTAAGAGTGGAAAAGCTCTCTATGCAGGACTTTCCAACTACAATGGACAAAAAATGCAGGAAGCCGCTGCGATCCTGCGCGATCTGAAATGCCCGTTCGTCATCAATCAGAACCGCTACAGCATCTTTGACCGCACGATCGAAAACAACGGCTTAAAAGAAGCCGCTGTCAAAGAAAAGAAAGGTCTGATTGCATTCAGCCCGCTTGCACAGGGAACCTTAACCGACCGTTATCTGTACGGCATCCCAGCCGACAGCCGCGTCATGACCGACGGTAGATTTCTCAAAAAAGACCAGCTCACCGAAGAAAAAATCAGCCAGATCCGCGCCCTCAACGAGATGGCCGGACAGAGAGGCGAAAAACTCTCCCAGATGGCGCTCAAATGGGTCATGAAGGATCCTGTGGTAACCAGCGTTCTCATCGGTGCGTCCAAACCGGAGCAGATATTAGATAATCTGAAAATGTTGGATGGGGCACCGTTGAGCGAGGAAGAGCTGCTTAAAATCGATCAAATTTGTGGAATAAAATAAACAGAAAACGCCCAGCGGCGCAATTATGCGTACCCGCTGGGCGTTTCCGTCCGTGTTGGCAAACCATATCTATTTAACCGCCACAACCACCCTATTCGGCAGGCAAACCAGCGATTCCCCACTCTCTGAAACGGTTCCCTGCTTCACACAGAGCTTGTCCGGGCAGTCTGCCTCTTCGATCCGGGCACATCCATCTTGAATCACCAGATGATTTTGTCCCCCCTGATACCCGTCGATCCAGGTGTCTATCTCCTCATCCAGCCGGTAGGTGGCGACGGTTGTTCCATTGACACTGACATCAACGGTAAAAGCATCCTTCTGGCGCTGCAAGCGCACAACCAGAAAACCGATGAGTATGACGGCTAGAAGAACCAGAATCAAAACAAAATCATTTCTATTTTTCTTTGATTTCATCAATAAATGCCTCCGCTCCATCCGAGTAAATCAGTTCATAATCATCCGTGATAAAATAAGCATAAATGCCATCCATCGAATTGATGAGTTCCAGGCCCTTATCCAGTCCCATCGAGAAACAGGTCGTGCTGAGTACATCGCCGTCCACCGAACGCGGGGAGACGATCGTCACGGAGACCAGTCCGTTCTGGTACGGATAGCCTGTTTTCGGGTTTAACAGGTGATGGTAATTGACACCGTTTTTTTCAAAATGGCGCTCATAGACGCCGGAGGAGACAACGGACATGTCATCAATATTCAGATCGGCAAAGACCGTTGCATAGTCGGCAAACGGTTTCTGCAGCCCGATGCGGAACGGCTGGTGGTTTGTGCGCTCACCGACACAGAGTACGTTGCCGCCCAGGTTGATGATGGCGCTTTCGACGCCGGATTCGGTCAGATAGTCTTTCATGCGGTCGGCAATGTAGCCCTTGGCGATGGAGCCGAGGTCAATCGTCGTGTCCGGGGAGAGGAAGGTTAAAGTATTTCCGTCAAGTTTCACATTTTTCCAGTTGACGCGTTCTGCCGCCGCTGTTATGTCATCCTCCGCCGGGATCACGTGCTCGTCGCTGGTAAAATTCCAGAGAGAACTGAGCGGTTCGATCGTCAGGTCGTAGGCACCATGGGAAACCTCACTGTAATGCAGTCCTTCAGAAATCATCGCCGCCATATCGTCGGAGACGGTAAAAGTCGTCTCGTCGGCGCTGCGGTGGTTTAACTTGTAAAGCTCGCTGCCCTCGATCGTCTTGCTGAAACGGTTTTCGTACTCCTGGCACATGTCCACACAGTGGTCAAGGATCGCTTCATCCTGCGAATCATAGAGTGTGATGTTGACAAATGTATTCAGCAGAAACGCGGAACGGCTGATCGGCTCCCGGCGGGATTTGCTGAAAAGAAGCGCCGCGCCGCAGCCAAAAAATACGACGGCAAGAAGTGTCAGAAGCGCGGATAAATCCTTTTTTTTCATAAAGAGCTCCATTCTTAAAAATATCGAAAATTCGGTTTGAAACTATGTTTGCAAAAATGTCTGCAACTACTCTAACAAAGGTTGATAGGAAAGTCAAGATTACGGCCCAGAAACTAAATGCACCGGCAGCCAGAACGTTACTGGGCACGTATGCGTGAACAGTAACGCCAGAACTGTATCGTACGGAATTTTCAGTTCAGAAAATTCCTATCTGTGAACAGTTACGCGCTTTACAAAACTAAAAATTTTTACTAATATATTCATAGAGGTATACAGAGGAGGAAGAAATGCAGAAAAAAGGACGAGCAGGCACATCCAGAGCCGGAAAAATCGCTTTATATGGAATGATGACAGCGCTGGCATTTCTGCTGAGCTATGTCGAGACCCTGATACCGCTCAACCTGGGCGTTCCGGGGGTCAAGCTGGGATTGGCGAATCTGGCGTCGATCGTGAGCCTGTATCTGCTGGGAGCCGGTGCGGCAGCGGCGATTGCATTGGTGCGTATCGTGCTGGTAGGATTTACGTTTGGAAACCTGTCGATGATGCTGTATAGTCTGGCAGGTGCTGCGGTCAGCCTTCTTCTGATGGTGGTGTTCCGCCGGTTGGACTGGTTCGGCGTGACCGGTGTCAGCATCCTGGGTGGTGCGGGACACAACATCGGGCAGCTTATCGTGGCGGCGCTGGTGGTGGAAAATGCGAGTCTGTTCTACTATCTTCCGGTGCTTCTGGCAGCCGGAACGGCAGCGGGGGCGCTGATTGGGCTTCTCGGAGGAATCCTGGTAAACCGCTTAAAATGTCTGGATTTGACAAAATTTATGTAAATGGAAGCCACAAGAGTAAGAGGATGTACAGTGACTGTTCATATGCAGGCATTTTTGGAACCGAAAATGCCATGAGATAAGGTGGCGCAATGGTATACGGGCAGCTAAAGTTATAATGATAAAAGGATAAGAATGAAACAGCAAGGTTGTTTTTCAGTCAGGAGGATAGGGTATGGCAGTATATGAAGCAATCAGAAATTTAGTACAGTACGGAGTCAATACGGGGCTTCTTCAGGAGTCGGATCGCATTTACGCGACGAACCAGATTCTCGAGGTTCTGGGACTGGATGAATATGAAGAACCACAGGGCGCATGCAGGGAGATTTCACTGGAAGAGACGTTGGATGCCCTGCTTGATTATGCACATGAGACGGGCGTTTTGAAGGAGGACGGCGTGGTGTACCGCGATCTGTTCGACACTAAGCTGATGAACTGCCTGATGCCGCGCCCGAGCGAGGTGATTGGACATTTCTGGAAATTGTATGAGGAATCGCCGGAGGCGGCAACCAATTATTATTACAAATTGAGCCAGGATTCCAATTACATCCGCCGTTACCGTGTTTCCAAGGATATGAAATGGAAAACAGATACAAAATACGGGGAGCTGGACATCACGGTTAATTTATCCAAGCCGGAGAAAGATCCGAAGGCAATCGCGGCAGCCAAACTGGCAAAGCAGAGCGGTTATCCGAAATGCCTCTTATGCAAGGAAAATGAAGGCTATGCCGGACGTGTCAACCATCCGGCGCGCAATAACCACCGCATTATCCCGATCACGGTCAATGACAGCCAGTGGGGCTTTCAGTATTCGCCGTATGTGTATTACAATGAGCACTGCATCGTGTTCAACGGTGTGCACACGCCGATGAAGATCGAACGGGCAACGTTTGTCAAATTGTTTGATTTTGTGAAATTGTTCCCGCACTATTTCCTGGGGTCCAATGCGGATCTGCCGATCGTCGGCGGTTCGATTTTAAGTCACGACCATTTCCAAGGCGGACATTACACGTTTGCGATGGCAAAAGCGCCGATTGAACAGAAATTTGAGATGGAAGGCTTCGAGGATGTGGAAGCCGGAATCGTTAAATGGCCGATGTCAGTTCTGCGGACCCGTTCCAAGAATCCGGACCGCCTGATTGATCTGGGTGAAAAGGTGTTGCGTGCATGGCGCAGCTATACGGATGAGGATGCTTTTATTTATGCTGAGACGGACGGAGAACCGCACAACACGATCACGCCGATTGCCAGAAAGAATGGCGATTTCTACGAGCTGGATCTGGTGCTCCGCAATAACATCACGACGGATGAGTATCCGCTTGGTGTTTACCATCCGCACGCGAAGCTGCATCACATCAAGAAAGAAAATATCGGTCTGATCGAGGTCATGGGTCTGGCGGTGCTCCCGTCCAGATTGAAACAGGAGCTTGCCGATCTGGCGGAGGCGATCCTTTCCGGAGGCGATATCCGTTCCAATCCGGAGCTTGAAAAGCATGCGGACTGGGTGGATGAGTTCCTGCCGAAGACCGGGCAGGCAGCGCAAAGGATGAAGGAATCCTCCGGGCTGTCGGCATCGACGATTCACAAGGCTCTGTGCATCAAGGCCAATCCTGACGGCACCCTGACCGAAGGCATCATGCTGAATGCGGATCTGATCCTTGTAGATGAAGTCTCCATGATGGATGCCTTTCTCGCAGAGCGGCTGTTTACTGCCATCCCGCCTCATGCCAGACTGATTCTGGTGGGTGACGCGGACCAGCTTCCCTCTGTCGGCCCCGGCGCTGTCTTAAAGGACATCATCAACAGCGGCGTCGTACCCGTGGTTCGTCTGGATCATGTGTTCCGCCAGAGCGCCGGAAGCCGGATCGCTACCAATGCCCGGCTGATCAAGCACGGTAATCTGAGTATGGAGTACGGCCCGGATTTCATGTTCTTTGATTCCAAGGATTTAGCTGTATCCGCCGATATCATTGAAAACCTGTATATGCAGGAAGTTCAGAAATTTGGTGTGGACGGCACGGCATTCCTGACCCCCTTCCGGCGTAGGACCGAAACATCCGTGGATGCCATGAACGCACGGCTGCAGGCACTGGTAAACCCACCGGCTCCGGGAAAA
>OHBJ01000777.1_pt1 | contig 21573 bp, 15 predicted proteins | sample 1577241 | NCBI WGS metagenome assembly OHBJ01 (sample SAMEA3541594, study PRJEB24748) | human gut metagenome | biome: human gut; feature: human-associated habitat; material: faeces | place: China | collected 2012 | reverse complement strand
AATATGTCTGAGATAATTTAAATTATCTCAGACATATTTTTTGCTATATATACACCTGCTGATTTTCAAATGCTTGGTGGGTGACCGTTTTTGTCTGCAAAACTATACGGTATAGAATTGGCACCAAAATATGTTTGAGGTATTTTTTACATCAGGTTTGCGATAAATATAAAAACGGTATTTCTAATCATACGGATTATTTTCTATTCCATTTTGCTGCAAGTTTCTAATTTGAAAAACATACAAGAAAGCAGTAATAAGACCAAATACTATAAAAAATCCATATTTATCGCAAAAATATTGCAATTTGTAAAGCAAATTTGTATTTTTGCCGACAAATAGGTTTAACTATTGCCGTCGTGCAAATATTACGTTACTACATAAACGGCAAAAAAACTAAAACGACAGAAAGATTATGTGTGGAATAGTTGGAGTATTCGGGTGTGACGGGCATGACAGCGCTCTTCGTCACAAAGTACTGAAGATGTCTTCGAAGATAAGGCACAGGGGGCCTGACTGGTCGGGCATTTATTGTGGGAAAACGGCTATTTTGGCCCATGAGCGGCTTTCTATAGTCGATCCCCAGTCAGGAAAGCAGCCGCTGTTTTCCTGTGACGACAAGCAGATTCTTGCCGTAAACGGAGAAATCTACAATCATCAGGAAATACGTAGGCGTTTCAAAGGTAAATATGAGTTCCGTACAGGGTCTGATTGCGAAGTGATACTTCCTCTCTACCGTGAAAAAGGAATGAACTTTCTCGAAGACCTTAACGGAATATTCGCATTCGCTCTTTACGACGAAGAAAAGGAATGCTTCATGATAGCGCGCGACCACATAGGAATAATTCCTTTATATATAGGCCACGACGAACAAGGTCGTACATATTTTGCCTCAGAGCTTAAAGCTCTCGAAGGATTCTGTTCCGATTATAGAATATTTCCTCCCGGACATTATTACGACAGTCGCGACGAACAGTTTCACCATTGGTATAAACGTGAATGGGAGAACTACGATGCCGTAAAAAATAATGAAGCCTCTCCTCTAATAATCAAAGAATCTTTGGAACAAGCCGTACGCCATCAATTAATGTGCGACGTTCCTTATGGAGTGTTGCTGAGTGGCGGATTAGACAGTTCCGTAATATCGGCTATAGCAAAAAAATACGCGGCGAAACGCGTTGAAAGTCATGACAAGAGCGAGGCATGGTGGCCTCAGCTACATTCATTTGCCGTAGGGCTTGCCGGAGCACCCGACCTTGCCAAAGCAAAAACCGTTGCCGACCACATAGGAACTGTTCATCATGAAATCAATTACACTATCCAAGAAGGTTTAGACGCAATTTCTGACGTAATTTATCATATCGAGACCTACGATGTCACTACCGTGCGTGCTTCTACGCCGATGTATCTGCTTGCTCGCGTAATAAAAAGCATGGGAATAAAAATGGTACTGAGCGGCGAAGGTGCCGACGAAGTATTCGGTGGTTATCTGTATTTCCATAAAGCGCCTGATGCACGTGCTTTCCACGAAGAAACAATACGCAAATTAGGTAAGCTGCACCTATACGACTGTCTGCGTGCAAACAAAAGTCTTTCCGCATGGGGAGTGGAAGGTAGAGTGCCGTTCCTCGACAAGGAATTCCTCGACAGTGCAATGACAATAAATCCTGCGGCAAAAATGTGTCAGGGAAAAACTATTGAGAAAAAAATACTTCGCGAAGCATTTGCTGACATGTTGCCTGAAGAAGTGGCATGGAGGCAGAAGGAGCAGTTCAGTGACGGTGTGGGATACAGTTGGATAGACACGCTTCGCGACATGACCGCTTCGGCCGTTAGTGATGACGAAATGAATCATGCGGCCGAACGTTTCCCGATAAATCCACCGCGCAATAAAGAAGAATATTTCTACCGCAGTATTTTCGAGAGCCATTTCCCGAGCGAAAGTGCGGCAAAGAGTGTTCCCAGTGTGCCGAGTGTTGCTTGTTCTACGGCTGAAGCCCTTGCGTGGGACGCTTCTTTTAAAGGGCAGAACGAGCCTTCAGGACGCGCAGTGCACGATGTACATATAATGGGCTGATGTCGTTTTAAGATACATACGATCTATAACAAAACAAAAACATGTAAACAAAAGCATTCCATTCATAATGTTACGCGAGATAGAATTCACTAAAATGCACGGCGCGGGAAACGATTACATATATGTCTATACTGAAAAGTTTCCTATCGATAATCCGTCGGAACTTGCCATAAGGCTAAGCAAGTTCCACACAGGAATCGGCAGCGACGGTCTGATACTAATAGGTAAATCAAAGAAAGCTGATTTCAGCATGAGGATTTTCAATGCCGACGGCTCTGAAGCCATGATGTGCGGAAACGGAAGCCGCTGCGTAGGAAAATACGTATATGAATACGGGCTTACAAAAAAGGAAACGATAACTCTTGAAACGCTTTCAGGTATAAAAACGCTTAACCTGCACATAACCGACGGAAAAGTAAATACAGTAAGTGTTGATATGGGGAAATCTGAAGTTCTCAGCCTTATAGGTTCCGATACCCCATTCATAAACAAACCTATAACCGCCAACGGTATAACCATGTACGGAACGTCCGTTTCTATGGGTAATCCGCACATTGTATTCTTCGTCGAAAACATAGAAACAACAGACATTACCACTATGGGCCCGATATTCGAACGTCACGAATGGTTTCCCGACCGCACCAACGTGGAATTCGCACAAATCATATCGCCCGAAAAAATAAGAATGCGCGTATGGGAACGGGGCTCCGGAGTAACAATGGCTTGCGGCACAGGAGCTTGCGCTACGCTTGTTGCAGCATTTGCCAACAGATTGAGCAAAGCAAAAGCCGATATAGTTTTAGACGGAGGCGTACTTAACGTAGAACTAAACGAAAACGACGGAAGCGTTATTATGACAGGACCTGCCGCCACTGTATTCGAAGGAAAAATATCCATTTAAGTAAAAAGGAACATACTTTTACGACACAACAATGATAAAAATAAACACGAGCTACACCCAACTGGCCGAAAACTACCTTTTTGCCGACATTGCACATAAAGTGGCGGAATACAAAACCGCCAATCCTGACAAAAAAGTGATAAGCCTCGGAATAGGCGACGTTACCCGTCCTCTTGCTCCGGCTGTAATCAATGCGATGCACAAAGCTGTAGACGACGAGGCCTGCACATCAACATTCCACGGATACGGTCCTGAACAAGGGTATGCATTTCTTCGCGAAACCATTGCAAAAAACGACTTCAAAGACCGCGGTATAGAACTTTCGGCCGATGAAATATTCATAAGCGACGGCGCAAAGAGCGATACGGGAAACATCGTCGACTTGTTCGGCAATGACAACGCTATCGGTCTTACAGACCCTGTTTATCCCGTTTATATGGACAGCAACGTTATGAGCGGACATGCTGGAACGCAGAACGCCGGCAGATGGAGCAACATAATAATGTTGCCATGTATTGAGCAAAACGACTTTGCACCCGAAATACCGAGCAAAAAAGTCGACATTATTTATCTTTGTTACCCTAACAATCCAACAGGGACAACCCTTTCAAGAATGCAGTTGACGGCATGGGTAAACTATGCTTTGGCAAATGGGGCTATTATTCTGTTCGACGCAGCATACGAGGCTTTTATTACAGATGATACCCCCCACTCCATTTACGAAATTGATGGGGCGAGAAACTGCGCAATTGAGTTCCGGAGTTTTTCAAAAACTGCCGGATTTACAGGAGTCAGATTAGGATATACCGTTATACCAAAGACGATAGAGATACATATTTCACAAAATGAAAAAGTATCGCTCAATCAAATGTGGCGCCGCCGCCAGACAACAAAATTCAATGGAGCTTCATATATTTCACAACGCGGAGCAGAAGCCGTATATAGCGCAGAAGGGCGAAAACAAATAAAAGAAACGAACGATTACTATCATCGTAACGCTGCTACCATGAAAAAGGCACTTACCGATTTCGGTCTCAAGGTATATGGTGGAGTAAATTCTCCTTATTTGTGGATAAAGATTCCCAACGGAGATACTTCATGGTCGTTCTTCGGCCGTCTTCTCAATGAGGCTGCCGTTGTAACTACACCTGGAGTAGGATTCGGTTCTTGCGGTGAAGGATATATACGGCTTACTGCCTTCGGAACAAACGATGACGTTAACGAAGCAATGGCCAGAATAAAAGAAATACTTTAATACGATACACAAAACCACGAATTTACTTTTATTTAAAATAGAGAAGCACCGGTTGTTATAATGACCGGTGCTTTTTATCATTACTCTCCGGCAGCAAATAAAAATTATCTCTGAGATATTTCGAAATATGTCTGAGATAATTTAAAATATCTCAGACATATTTTTTATGACATGTATACAGACTATTGTATATAATCCATAAATCTCTGTGGAGTTCCGGTAAAATCTCACGACGTTCTACGGTTCATCATTGTTTAATTAATATATAAGTACAAAAGCATTTGAAATCCTTTTGTAATCTATTTCGAGGTATACTTTTCAAAAAAAAATCATTTTGAATTACGTCTTTTTTGACATTTTTACGTCATTCATATAGATTGCAATCGGAAATAATTACCAAAACATGAAACTTATACAAAAAATAAAAACTCAAAAAAGTAAAAACGATAGAATTGCCACACTGTTCGAAACAGAATACCGCAATATGCTCCAATATGCCTGCTATAGGTTGGGATGTTGCGACGACGCGGAAGATTCTATACAGGATATATTCCTACGGATGTCTGACAAAGTGTACGGAACTTACGAACAAAAGCCTGAACATTTACGCAACTACGCATTCCGCAGTTTGGCAAACGAATGTACTGACCGCCTGCGACGCAGGCAAGCAGACAAATTCGTAACATTGGAAAAGGTCGCGGCTGTTACAGAAGAATCTGAAACGGCTTTCGAAAAAGAACATCGGAACATCACAAGTCTACTTGCCGATATTCCCGAAGAACAGGCCGAAGTTATACGGTTGAGGCTGTATGGAAACAAAAGTTTTGCAGATATTGCCGAAATCATGGACATTCCGCCTACAACTGCAAAATCTCGCTTTCAATACGGAATAGAAAAAATTAGAAAAGCAATCGAAATCAAACATTAACAAACTAATAAAACAATATTATAATGAACTGTCAGAATTTCAAAAATCATATCGCTGATCTTTGCGACAAACATGTCGATGCAAAAATCGCTGCAAAATTCAAACAACATATCGAAGAATGTCCTGAATGCCGAAAATACTATGAAAACTTCATGAGTACAGTCGACCTTCTCGGGCCAAAATGCTCACCTGTTTCGGAAAATCAATTCTTAAACACACAAAAGTTTTCGACGCGACACACAATAGTAGCCAGACGTAGATTGTTGCGACAATTGTGGAAGGTTGCAGCTGTCGCAGCAATATTTCTTGCAGGTTTGTTTATTGGCATGAGCAATCTGTTGTCGGAAAAAGCGAATGCCTTAACACCAATGCAAATGCTCGACCGCTCTATAATGGTATCGCGTGCTACGGGCAGCTTCGACATCACATTGTATGTTCGTACCACTCCTAACGAAAACTTTGCATTCATGGATCCTGAAGCCGATTTTACGGAAATGCACATAGTTTCATTGCGACAAGGTAGCGACACAATATGGCGAATAGAAAAAGAAAACGGGCGTACTATAGTTTGTGACGGTAAGAAACAATATCTGTGGGATACCAACGGTTTTGCCGTTGAATGCGACAAAAAAACAAACATAGCCGAAGGTTTTGCCGACTATCTGTATCCGGAAACACTCCTTGAAAAACAAAAAGCGATTCTTACGGTTGATAAAAATTCGGACATCAATATCACAGAAACCGATAGTATGATAACTGTCACCACACACACGAAAATGTACAGCCCGACAGATATTGTCGAGAATAAAATGTCTGACTCCGCTTACCGTTGCATAACTGAAAATGTCTTTTCAAAAAACGATGGATTATTGAGAAGCGTAAAAATGTGGTTGGAGCGCGACGGAAATAAAACACTCGTAGTAGAAAGCAGAGGTATAAAGTACAATACTGTTGTTATTCCCGACAGTCTGTTGAAACGTCCGTCACATGAACAAGTAGAATGGTTGGCCGAAAATCAGAATACACAAACAGTCTATCCCGAACTTAAAGCCGAAACGGCCGAACAGGCTGCAAGAAGAATATTGTTTGCACTCACACAAGGAAAGCCGGAGCAAGCAGAAGCCTCATTATTATATTATAAAGCTTCGTTTCCGACACTGATTGCAAGTATGCGTGGTTGCAAAGTGGATGAAATAAGTAAAGCTAAAGAAAAAGAAGGATTTGCCGATGTTTTTGTGTATTACAAACTCACAAATCCCGATGGCAAAACCGAGACAAAGCACCTTGCTCTAAGGCGTGAATCCCCGGAAAGCCTCTGGATAGTAGACGGAGGATTATAAATAAAAACGTATAGCATCTTAAATCCGAATAATGATGAATAAACATTTAGTTCGTTCATCACGCAATAATGGTCATACTGTTTCATAAGAATTTTATCTGTGTCGACAAAAATAAGTCTGAGATAATTTAAATTATCTCAGACTTATTTTTTCATAGGGTGAAAGCCTTATTATTCGCATTGTGTGAAATTATCGTTTCCTCATGCACTCTACTCCACTTTGGCTGCTTGCCATATCGTTTTTTTGAGACTTCGCAGAAAACAATAAATGCTCTGATACGCTTTAAAAACATTCAGGTTATGCGTGGGCCAATAAGGCATACGAAATTTCATTCCCATTGGCAATAAAGAGAAATCCATGCTTTTCATGCAGTTTTTCAAGACCGAAAGTATTTTCTTCGTCTCTGTCTTGCCGAATAACATTCTATTGTTTATGAACAAATAATAATGAGAAACTATGTTTTTCCACCTATGTATTTCAAATATGCGCAAATTTTCAATACCGACGTTGCGTTTTTTCAATTCACAGGCAAGACGCTGGTTGGCTATGAGATAATCAAAGCGATGAAAACCTATTTTATGCGTTTCGCTCTCATTATGTCTCCTATAATAATAAATACCTTCGCAAAAACAGATTTTCCGTGACAGTAACAAGTGCATACGTGCGGTGTTGTCGTCACTGTACAGGCGACATGAATCATCAAAAGGGAATGCTTCGTACATGCAACGCCTTGCCATGCAAACGCTGTGCAACCTGCCTTCTATACAAAGACGAAACGCCTGTCCGCCTTCTATAACATCAGAAAATTTCTCGTTGGTATACGGTTGTATATTATCGTTTGCGTAATACATCTGCAAGTTCCACAAAGCCATATCAGCTCCTGTTTTCTCTATTGTACCGACAGCTTCACCTATAGCATTGACCGAAAAAAAATCGTCGGCATCAAGAATGGAAATATACTCTCCCCGAGCAAATTTTATGGCTATGCTGCGACTTTTTGTAAGTCCCAGATTTTTCGGATTGCTTTTTACGATGAAACGTTCGTCACGGCGGGCATATTCATTTAATATTTCGAGCGAATTATCGGTTGAAGCGTCGTTCACACAGATAGCTTCGAAATCTGCAAACGTTTGATTCTTCAAGGAATCAAGGCACTCCCGCAAATAATCCGCCTCATTATAAACGGTAATCAAAATACTTACCTTTGCCATAAATTTATTTTTTCATCTTTTTGCGAGCAAAATACGCTTTTACGTTTCCCCGCGAAATTTTTAACCTGCGCAGACTGAAAACAGTCGATATGAAAAGCAAAATACAACTTATTGAACATTTCAGCAAGTCGTGTCCGAAGCTGAACATGGCCACCGGCAATACGACCAGGCAACCTTGAACAAATATGTTTCTTATCGTATTGCTGCCCATGCGATAACCGTATTTTTTTCCGAACACCACGACAATCATAAGCAAATCGAAGACATACGAAATCGTCAGCGCCCAGCCGGCCCCGCGCAGCCCGTAAAGTGAATAGCCCGCCACTAAAAGCCCTACGAATATAATATCATAAACAAGCTCCAGGAAAAAATATAGCGCCGAATCGTTCTTTGCCAAAGGAATATATTCTATGGGAGCAACGATTGCTTTTATAAAAAGATAGCCTCCCGCAGCCACACACATGTCGATAGCGGGCACGAAAGAAGATGTGTATAAAATTCTGACTATTAAAGGCAGAAATGTAAGGAACGCTATGAGCAACGGAGCCATTAAAAGCACGCATACGTCTATTTGTCTGTCCACCGCAAGGTCTCTTTCCTTTACATTGTTGCTTATGGCTGAAAGTCGTGGAAAGTAATCTGCATCCATAGCTACGAAAATAATGCGCGTATAAGTAACGCACAAAACGAATCCCGAAGCATATAAGCCGACATCCGTCCGAGAGCCTACATCGTTTATTATTGCACGCACGGCCATCTCGGCTCCGCTTCCTGCTATACCGGCCGCAAGATAAGCCACTCCGAGAAACAGAAGAGCCTTTCCCGCTACGAAATATTTTTTCCGGAATATGTTTTTGGTCCAGGGACGTATTCTGTGTGTGACCGCCAATGCAACAGCCGTCATTGCCGTAGTGCTGAGCAAAAGCGCAAGCGGAACGCCGCGCAGGCCGAGCGAGAAATACAAGGCTACCGTTATAAACAAAGTAAGAACCGACGACACGGCCGACACCACGGTTATCTCTTTAAGCCGTCGTATACCTTTCATTACTGCAACCTCCCCTCCGTAAACAGCCATAAGAAATATTATAGGGGACACCGTGAACAGTGCCGACCTAAGTGCCGCGTCATCAAAGACATACTTACTGATAAAAGGCGCCAGTGCTGCACAAAGCAATGTTCCGAACAATCCTGTTCCTACACTCCAGGCACGAATCGTACAGACAGCATCGTTTATTTTCTCTTCATGGAATGTACCGTACTCCTCGGAAAGTTTCCTCACTCCGCTGAAAGAGATTCCGAGGTTGGTCATAGATGATATTAAATCTGTGCTCCTGTTCAGAATATCCGTCAACGCTATTCCCACCGTACCTATAAGAGCTGCGGCACATTTATTACGGAGAACGGAAATAAATACAGTAAAGCCTTGCACTCCGCCGAACAATCCGGTATATTTCAATATACCGGCATACGAGTCGCGTTTGCCAGTATTTTTATTCTCTTTAAGATTCACATCCATTTAATCACAAAAATAATCTTTTATAGCTTTCCGGCAAAACCGTATGTGTTTCAAAGAATCCTATTGGAGCATAACAAGACAGGGCGCGGATTTTTTCGAAAATTCCCGCATGTAAGAATTTAGGAAGTATATAAAATATTTTATAAGGAATGGAAGTCTACATTTTTTTGCCCACCTGACAAAATGTCAGGTCGTTTTTTTCATGCCGGCAAAAAGCGTCGGAAAAATTATCTCAGACATATTTTAAAATATCTCAGAGATAATTCAAAATATGTCTGAGATAATTTTTTCTACAAGCGGGAAGTGTTTTTTCCTTTGCCGACGGGAAGTGCGGACACCTGACAAAAATGTCATGTTCTGAAAAGTCCAATGTCGGTTTTGGAGTTACAACGGTCAAAGCTCGGCGCATGTAATTGCCGACGGCGGCCGCGAATGCAGCAACATGATAAAAACAACGAAAAGCGCTTTATGTTTTTATCGGGACGAGCCTATCGCCCTATTGAGTTCTTATTTAGGCAATTCTAAATCCTGTTGTTCAGTAGAATACAAGCACATGTTATTATAACTGTTTAAATCTTTTCCGAATAATACGGTTCTTGATTCCAAATACTCGTCCGAATACAACCTAAAACCTCGTTACGGTTTTTAAATTTTTTGTTACTTTTGCCTCATGAAAGAACTATCGCAAAGTATAATCCATTTGCTGGCAGATAACGATTGTGTCATTCTGCCAGGAATAGGAGGCTTTATAGCACATTACGAATCAGCCAAATACAGTAGCGATAATAATTCTTTTGTCTCACCTAAGAGAGTGGTCGGATTCAATAGCGCAATCACCCTTAACGACGGTTTGATTGTCCAGGCCTACATGCAAGCGCACGACCTCGGATACCCTGACGCTTCTCGTCTGTTGGAAAAAGATTTACACAAAGTACATCAGCAACTCGACGAAAACGGTTCGGTACAAATAGAAGGGCTCGGTATGCTTGTGCGTAACAACAACAGCGCATACAGATTCGAAGCCTCGTCGTTCGACATTGTTACCCCAGCACTATACGCTCTGCCCGACATAAACGTAAGCACAATCACCGGCAGTAAGTTGCAAAAAACGGAAATCGAAACCCAAGAAGCGTTGATTTCCCCGTTGCAAATATCAACAGGTAACACAGAGCACGATGAATCCGGAAAAGAACCGGAAGAACGCACACCGGAAGTTTATACCCTGTCAATGCGTCGTTCTATAGTGCATACATTATGTGCGGTTGCCGCAACATTTATTGTATTTTGCTGTATATCTTATCCTTTAGACAATTCGCTGAACAAAAAATCTGAAGCTGCGGTTCTTTATGATATTTTGCAGGACGCTCCGCAGGCAATAGGTATATTTACAGAGGACAAGCAAAACGCAGCAAAGCCGGTTGTTCCGGAAAACACTATATCCGAAAAGGGAGAAAAAGAGACAACAGGAAAAGAAAAAGCCACTGCGACTGTAACCTCGGAGAATAAAATTTCGGTATCGTCCGTCGAGGCAAGCAAGCCCTACACTATCGTACTTGCAAGCGATGTTTCCGAAAAAAATGCAGAGGCTTTTGTGTCGGAAATAAAGAAAAAAGGATTTGCGCAAGCCGAAGTTTACCAGGGAAAGAGCATGAGACGCGTAATCTATTCGCGTTATGGCAGCGAGCTGGAGGCGTATTCCGCTCTGCGTGAACTAAATGCCGAGAGTTTTGCCTCCGATGCATGGGTAATGAAACTGAAATAATACCATGATACGTTTCTTATTGACAGCAATACTTGTCTGTTATGCCATGTTGCCGGTACAGGCACAGAAATCACATATTTTCAACGGGGATTTCTACAACAAAGAAAACAACATAGTGCTGCATCTTAATCTTACGGAAGAAAAGATAAACATCCCCGGATTAGAATTGCTCGGGCCTACAAACGGGTATATGAACGGCAACATATACGGCACATGGATCGTTACAAAATTCAAGGAAAGCGAAAAGAACGTAACCATAAGGTTTTCTAACGATTTCGGTTCAGAAACGCAGGAAGTGAAGTTAACCCACATGCAGGCAGATACCTTTTCTCTTGAAATGCTTAGTCCGCAAGTAATACGCAAGGTGGATAAAAAGAAACTTATAAAGATACCTTCGAAATATATATTTGTAAAAACGAGCCGATAACACGCAAAACGGACGAGATATATCGGCTCTATAGAAAATCTGAAATAAACAGAATCAAACTGAATTTGATTTTCGGCCTGAAAACTTTCAGGCCGAAAAAGTATATTGCTTTCTGTAAAATCCTCAGTGCTTTTTCTGAGGTTTTTGCAGACAAAAACGGTCACCCTCCAAGTAATTGTGAATCAACGTGTATATATGTAGCAAAAAATATGTCTGAGATATTTTAAATTATCTCAGACATATTTTGAATTATGTGCCTTGTATTTTCAATTTCCTGCGGGAAGTTTTTTACCGCGTGAAAAAAATATTTTTTTCACGCGGTGTCCGTTTTTGTGAAAATCTTTCTACGTCGATTTTATACAGAGCTATAATTTTTTATGCAGGCTTAAGGTGTTTTTATTTCAGGATTGTTTAATCCGCACAAACGAAACGATAATTTATATCGTCCTTTTCGTTTCGTTTATTCAGACATTTTGTGCTTTTCTTTTTTTCCAGAGCTGAAAACTATTGAATATGTTCTGCCAAATAACATAACTTCCCGGGGCCACGGCCGAAATAGGATTTAAAAACGTCAGTGCCATCCAAATGGTAAATGATGTGTTTTTTTGTCCGAACGCCTGTCCTGCACTTATCATGTCTTCACGGCTGTAAAGATGTCCTATAAACTTTCCGAAAGTGAATTTCACTGCACATACTATCGCTGCCGAAACTACAAGGGCCGTTTCCAGCCTGTAGTCGGAAGCGTTGATGTCCACAACGCGCATGGTTAGCCCCGTTACCAGCATAAGCGTGAAGCCCCAAAGATAGAAAGATATGTCTTTAAGGGCGGCAATGCGTGCATGAAGCCAGGGCAAAGAATATTTTATCATTAATGCAAGAACGAAAGGCAAAATCAGCAATATAGATATTTTGTAAAGCACGGTTATGAATGCCGCAAACAAATTCAGTCCCTGAATAGGATGAATCATCGGGCACAAAATCGTTATCAATATAGCCGACAGCACATTGCTTTCCAATGTATAGGACGTCAACGAGGCGGGACTGCCTCCGAGTTTGCCTGTAATGACCGCCGCAGCCGTTGCCGTTGGGCTTAACAGGCATGCGAGCACCCCTTGAGCCAAAAGTTCATTGAAATCGCCCGACCGGAAGCAATATTTAATCGTCAACATGCAGATAATGCACAGTATGGTTTGCGTTAGCAATAGAATAACGTGCCACCTGCGGGGCTTCATTTCTTTTATACCTATTTTACAGAATGTAAAAAACAGCATAGCAAAAATTGTAACCGGCAGAATATCATTTACAAGCTCCAATGCAAACGGTCGCAACGGGGCTATGAAACTTACACGGGAGAACATTAGATACAACCCCGCACCGGATATCATTGCAACCGGAAGGAGCCAGTTTTTCAGGAATACAAACAGTTTCGACATTTCGCGACTTATTTTCTTCAACGCATTGGCGGCTTAGCCATGCTTCGCTGCAAAATTAGCGGAGCAAAATAAAAATTTAACTACCTTTGCGGCGTTTTTATGCTTCCGACCCCAATAAAACGGCAAAATTGCACGATAAAATGTGCAAAATGCATAAAATTCAAAATACTTTATTTATGTTCAAAAAACAATCAGTACAAACAAAAGAAACGTTCAAGCACTTCATCCGCAAGAACTATTCAATGTTCTGTAGCTTGCATCACGAAGTACGAATCGGAGTTTTAAGTGTAGCTACGCTTACAGCGGCGTCCACAACCGAAATGACCGCCCAAACCGTAGGCACAGCAAAATCCGACTCCATTCCTGTGCAAAATCTCGAGGAAGTGTCTGTAACGGGAACGCGAACTCCGATTGCGGCCGACAAGGCAGCAAGGATTGTCAGCGTTATTACAAAAGACGAGATTGCCCGATCGGGCGCAGCGTCAGTAAATGACTTATTAAAACTAACCGTCGGTGTGGATGTCCGGCAGCGCAGCGGTTTTGGAGTTCAAACGGACATCAGTATCAATGGCGGAACTTTCGACCAAATCACTATTCTGCTGAACGGAGTAAGCATTAACAATCCGCAGACCGGCCACCTTGCAGCAGATTTCCCCGTTTCTCCAGACGACATAGAGCGAATTGAGATTCTTGAAGGCGCAGCAGGAAGACTGTTCGGCAGCCAGGCTTTCAGCGGAGCAATAAACATTGTAACGCATAAGGTAACAGGCAACAATATACGGGCTAACATTTCGGCCGGTTCGTTCGGTACTTATGAAAATGGCGCAGGATTAAGTATCAAGAACAAGAATTCTTCGCACTTCATAAGCGGAAATTACCGGCGCAGCGACGGAGGTACGGCCAACAGCAATTTCAATCAAGGCAAACTGTTCTATAACAGAAACTATAAGAGCGATAAAGTAAAAGTTGATTTCCAGGCCGGCTTTTCTACGCAAGACTATGGAGCGAACACCTTTTATAGCGCAGCTTATCCTAACCAATGGGAAAAGAACTCCCGTATTTTAGTTTCCGCAAAAGCCGAAACCGAAGGAAAGATACATTTTTCACCGCAAGTATCATGGATACGCTCGACAGACCATTTCCAACTTATTCATAAATCTCCGACAGGCGAGAATTTTCACCGCAACGATGTGTTCAGCGTATCGGTCAACGCATGGACCAAATGGGCGCTCGGACGCACGGCCATAGGCGCGGAATTAAGAAACGAGGAAATACTTTCATCCAAATTAGGATTGCCTATGGATTCCGCCGATTTTGTAAAGATACACGGCCACAAGGGAAAATACTATACTAACAACGACTCGCGCGCAAACATAAGTTATTTCCTTGAACATAACGTTGTGTTGCAAAAGCTAACCGTTTCAGCCGGCCTTTTCGTGAACCGAAACACTTCAGTAGACCATAAATTCCGTTTATACCCTGGTATAGACCTTAGCTACCGCGCCAATGAAAATCTACGGTTCTTTGCTTCGTGGAACAAGGCCATGCGTCTTCCTACATACACGGATTTATATTATGACAGCCCCACCCAGAAAGGTGACGTAGGATTAAAACCGGAAAAGACTTCGTCATTCAAAGCAGGAGGCGAATTGCGGAACAGATTTCTCAACGTAACGGCACAGGCGTACTACAACCATTGCACCGACATGATAGATTGGGTTATGCGGTCGCCGGACGACAAATACAACTCCGCTAACTTTACGCTCGACAACTACGGCTTCTCGGTTACAAGCGGACTTGATTTCCGTAGTATGATGAACAATCACTTCTTTATAGACAAGATAACGTTGTCATACGCTTATATTTACCAGGACAGGAAAGACGACGAATACATATACAAATCTAACTATGCTTTGGAGTATTTGCGCCACAAATTCGTATTTACCTTAGACCACCGCATTGTATCAAAACTGTCAGGGTCATGGTCTTTCAGGTGGCAAAAACGCGAAGGCTCATATATAAGCTATGTCAATAACAAGAACACCGGCAATCTTGTAAAATACTCCCCTTACGGTTTGCTTAATCTCAAATTAATGTGGCAGGATCGCAATTATGAGATTTATGTTTCGGCGGACAATCTGACATCACACCGTTATTACGATCTTGGCAACATAAAACAGCCGGGGTGTTGGATTATGGGAGGTCTCAAGCTCAAATTCGGAATATAAGACCCGTTTGGCCGTTTGGTTTTACAGACAAAAACGGTCACCTGTTAAGTACTTGTGAATCAGCAGGTGTATATATAGCAAAAAATATGTCTGAGATATTTTGAATTATCTCAGACATATTTTCGATTATCTCCCTTGTATTTTCAATTTCCTGCGGGAAGTTTTTTACCAAGCACAAAAAATAAAAATATTTTTGGGCGAAAGATTTAAGTGTCCGGTATAGATTAGCCAAAACAGGCGTATCATATAGAATCTTTCAGATTTATTATCTCCTGCGGTTTGGTAAAACGGTTTTTCCGTTGCGAATGCGTTGGCTTTATTACCATTGCATCAGTTTCCATACTAACGGGTTTTCCGTCACGATACTTGCTCCACCGCTGCATAATACTTTCCACGTAGCTATAAGTTTCGGAGCCTATCATAAAACCGTTTTTCACTACGGGATCATTATAATAAACAGGATTATCGAGATTTCTTACATAGAAACGGACTTCGTTCCATTTCTGCGGATTCTTGCCGTTCTTTTCAGCAAGTCTCATGGCATCGCGGATATGGTGATAGCCACCGTTATATGCCGCAAGAGTAAAGCAAATCCTGTCCATGCGGTTGCGTACATCGCCGAACTTGTTCTGCAGGCGCTGCATATACCTGCACCCCGCCTCTATATTTTCGGCAGGATCGTAAACATCGGAAACACCTAAGGATTTTGCCGTGGAAGGTATTATCTGCATCAATCCTTTCGCGCCCGCCCATGAAACAGCTTTAGGATCGAAACCGGACTCCTGGTAACACTGCGCGGCAATGAGGCGCCAGTCCCAACCTACCTTGCGGCTGCCTTTGATAAAAAGAGCATCGTATTGAGATATTATACCTTTCGACCTCGACAGATAAGGCGCTCTCACGCTGCGACGCACTGCCGCTTTCCCTACATGGCTTCGCTCTGCCGAAAGCAGTCTTGTTTTCAATTCCGGATTGTACCATTTGTTAAGAGAGCGCGCCAGCTCTGGCTGGTTTTTCCGAACGGCCCAACTTCTGTGCACTGTCTTGCCGTTTAAAACGCAGGCACTGTCGCTGTAAGCCCCGCACATAATAAATCCATAGGCCTTTATACTGTCGGCAGGCAATTCGCAGGCTATTACGTCTGCCTCTCCTTCTGCCAGCATTCTAATCATTGCAGCCGTATCCTTTACAGCCTCGACACGGACGCGCAATCCCGCCGCGGAGGCGTAATCGCTCATCATATCATAAGCAAGTCCTGTCGTTTTTCCGTGATAATTGTAATATGTGTCAAACCCGTAAGTCGTAACGATTATTATTTCACCTGTTTCCTCTATTTCGGCCAAATCGTAATCGGAAGACTTTATACTGTCTTTGGCGAAAGCATGGTTCGTTTCTCTATTGTGGTTCTCACCGCAGGAAATAAAGAAAAAAACAAAAATCAATAAAACAGAAACGAGCCTTGCAAACATTGTTTTATGCTACATTTGGATTCACGGCGCGGCAAAGATACAACATAAAAGCCGGCAAATTTCCATTTTAACAACATATTAAGCATTTACAAGCGTTTTTACCGTGAATTTAATCACAGGCAGATAGCTATTGCCTGCCTAAAAACGTTGTCTGTTTGGCATATTGCAAAATAATCGATAACTTTGCCATAAATCAAACATAGAATTGCAGAAAAAATGAACAAGATACTCGAAAAAGAACAATTTTCTGAAAAAGTCTATAAGCTCGTGGTCGAAGCGCCACTGATAGCCCGTTCGCGCAAAGCGGGAAATTTCGTAATAGTGCGCACAGACCAGGAAGGAGAACGCATTCCGCTCACGATAGCAGAGGCCGATAAGGAGAAAGGAACGATAACCTTAGTTATACAAGCGATAGGATATTCCACAATAAAGCTCTGTAGCATGAATGTTGGCGACTTCATAGCTGATGTCGTAGGGCCGCTCGGAAAACCTACCGACATAAAGAACTACGGAACCGTGGTGTGTGCCGGAGGCGGCGTGGGAGTAGCTCCGATGTTACCTATCGTCGAGGCTTTGAAGAATGCCGGCAACAAAGTTATAACGGTGCTGGCCGGACGTTCCAAAGAACTGATTATACTTGAAGAGCAAATACGCCGTCACTCTGATGAAGTAATAATAATGACAGACGACGGTTCATACGGAACGAAAGGACTTGTAACGCAAGGGATAGAAAGCGTAATACAACGCGAAACAGTAAATAAATGTTTTGCCATAGGGCCTGCAATAATGATGAAATTCGTTTGTCTTCTCACGAAGAAATACGACATTCCGACGGAGGTTTCTCTGAATACCATTATGGTAGACGGCACAGGCATGTGCGGTGCCTGCCGAATAACTGTAGACGGTAAAACACGCTTTGTATGCGTTGACGGTCCCGAATTCGACGGCCACAAAGTAGATTTCGACGAAATGTTGCAACGAATGGGAGCTTACCGCGAAGCAGAACAGGAAGAATTAAAGCTTCTCGATAAAAAAGAAGACAGCGGACGGGATGCCGAATGGCGTGCAGAAATGCGCAAGGTCATGAAAGCCAAAGAACGCATGCAGATTGAGCGTGTGAATATGCCCGAACTTCTTCCTGCATATCGCGCTCATAGCCTATACGAAGAAGTAAATTGCGGACTTACTAAAGAGCAGGCCGTAAAAGAGGCAAGTCGTTGCTTGGATTGCGCAAATCCTGGCTGTATAAAAGGTTGTCCTGTAGGAATAGATATACCAAAATTCGTAAAGAACATAGAAAGAGGAGATATTCTGGAAGCTGCACATGTTTTAAAAGAAACAAGTGCATTGCCTGCGGTGTGCGGACGTGTCTGCCCGCAAGAAAAGCAATGCGAATCACAATGCATTCACATAAAAACCGGAGGGAAAGCCGTTGCCATAGGTTATTTGGAACGTTTTGCCGCCGACTATGAGCGTGAAAGCGGACATATGGTTCCACCTGTATGCGAAGCGTGCAATAATATAAAGGTGGCAGTGATAGGTTCCGGACCTGCGTCGCTGTCATTCGCGGGAGATATGGCTAAACATGGATATAAGGTAACCGTTTTCGAAGCTCTGCATGAAATCGGAGGGGTTCTGAAATACGGCATACCGGAATTCCGTTTGCCAAACAAGATTGTTGATGCTGAACTCGACAACCTTCGCAAAATGGGGGTAGAATTTGTAAAAGACTGTATTGTCGGGAAAACCATTAGCATAGAAGAACTCGAAGAACAAGGCTATGAGGCGTTTTTCGTAGGAAGCGGCGCCGGTTTGCCGAGATTCATGGGAATACCCGGCGAGAACCATATAAATATACTCTCGTCAAATGAATATCTTACCCGAGTAAATTTAATGGGAGCCTCAAGCGAAAAAAGTGCTACGCCTATAGTGTTTGGAAAACACGTAGCTGTAATCGGCGGAGGCAATACTGCTATGGATTCTGTAAGAACAGCACTACGGCTTGGGGCTGAAAGCGCCACTGTAATCTATCGTCGTTCCGAAGATGAAATGCCTGCAAGAAAAGAAGAAGTAAAACATGCAAAAGAAGAAGGCGTGAAATTCCTCACGCTTCATAATCCGATAGAATATCTTGCCGATGAGAAAGGAAAGGTTTCGCAAGTAAGATTACAGAAAATGAAACTTGGAGAACCCGACGCTTCCGGACGTCGCAGTCCAGTGCCAATTGAGGGCGCGATAGAGACTTTAAATGTAGATCTTGTAATAGTAAGTATAGGAGTAAGACCTAATCCTATAATTCCAGCTTCGGTAAAGGGATTAGAGATAAGTAGCAAAGGAACAATCGTTGTAAATGATGACATGCGCTCTTCAAAAGAGAACATTTATGCCGGAGGCGATATCGTTCGCGGCGGAGCAACGGTTATATTGGCAATGGGCGACGGTCGTAAAGCCGCACAAAAGGCAGACGAAGCTCTTAAAACGAAACACAATCTCTGATGATTCCTGTACAATTCATAACAAACGAGTCTGAACGGTATTCGCATGAACAAAGTGCGGCCATTGCATTAAAAGGTGGTTGCAAATGGATTCAGTTGCGTATGAAAGACTACACACAGGATGAAAGAAAAAACGTAGCATTAAAAGTATCCAAGCTCTGTAAAGAATACAAGGCAATATTTATAATCGACGACGATGTTGAATTGGCTAAGGAAATAGAAGCCGACGGTGTGCATTTAGGAAAAAAAGACATGCCGATAAACCAGGCAAGACAAATCTTAGGACAAGGCATGATTATCGGAGCCACGGCAAACAAGTTCGAAGATATAATTATTGCGAAACAAATGGGAGCGGACTATATCGGGCTCGGGCCATTCAGATTTACAAAGACGAAGAAGGAACTTTCTCCGATAATCGGAATAGAAGGCTACAGAGAAATAATGAAACAGGTAGGGCAATCTGAAATAAAAATTCCTGTAGTAGCAATCGGAGGAATTTCAAAAGAAGACGTACCGGCTCTCATGAATACAGGAATAAACGGTATTGCAATAAGCGGAGCTATACTTCAGGCCGAAGACGGAGAAAAAGAAATGAGGTCTTTTTTAAATATTACAACCGAATAGATAAAGTTATGAACGATAATATAAGAATCACTTATCCTGCCTCTGAAAAAGTATACGTACAAGGTAACATACACAAAGATATAAAAGTGGCCATGCGCCGCGTAAACCTTACTCCTACTGTAGATTTGAAAAAAGGAGAACGGATAATAAAAGAGAATGCCCCTGTATATATATACGACACCAGCGGCCCATTCAGCGATCCGAATATTGAAATAGATTTAAAGAAAGGCCTCCCTCGCCTACGTGAGAACTGGATTGCAAGACGAGAAGATACAGAGCAACTTCCTGAGCTCACTTCGAAATACGGAAGAGAAAGACTGGCTGACAAAAGCCTCGACGGGTTACGTTTCGAACATATTCATCTACCTTTAAGAGCAAAAGAAGGCAGAAACATATCCCAATTGTATTATGCAAAAAAAGGCATCATAACTGCCGAAATGGAATATGTTGCAATTCGTGAAAATATGAATTGCAAGGAACTCGGTATAGAAAGCCACATAACCCCCGAATTTGTTTGTAAAGAAATAGCCGCAGGCCGTGCAGTGCTTCCCGCAAATATAAATCATCCGGAAGCTGAGCCTATGATAATAGGACGGAATTTCTTGGTTAAGATTAATACAAATCTCGGAAACTCAGCAACTACATCAAGCATAGAAGAAGAAGTTGAAAAAGCCGTTTACAGTTGCAAATTAGGCGGAGACACTCTTATGGATCTTTCAACGGGAGCGAATATTCACGAAACGCGCGAGTGGATTATAAGAAACTGTCCTGTACCGGTAGGTAGCGTGCCTATCTATCAGGCTATGGAGAAAGTGCACGGTAAGGCCTATGATTTGTCGTGGGAAATCTATCGCGACACTCTTATAGAGCAATGCGAGCAGGGAGTAGACTATTTCACTATTCACTGCGGTATACGGCGCGAAAACATACACCTTTCCGCCAAAAGACTTTGCGGAATCGTGAGCCGGGGAGGAAGCATTATATCTCAATGGTGCCTTGATCACGACAAAGAGAGTTTCCTTTACGAACACTTCGACGACATCTGTGATATTCTTGCAAAGTATGACGTTGCCATTTCACTTGGAGACGGTCTACGCCCGGGATGTATAAAAGATGCCAACGACGAGGCGCAATTTGCAGAGCTCGACACTATGGGGGAATTGGTTCTCCGCGCACGCGAAAAGAATGTACAGGCATTCATCGAAGGCCCCGGACATGTTCCCATGAACAAGATTCAGGAAAACATGCAGCGCCAGCTTCTTAAATGTCATGAAGCTCCATTTTATACCCTCGGTCCGCTTGTTACGGACATAGCTCCAGGATACGATCACATAACAAGCGCTATCGGTGCTGCACAGATAGGCTGGTACGGCACTGCCATGCTATGCTATGTTACACCTAAAGAGCATCTTGGACTTCCAAACAAAAACGATGTGCGCGAAGGAGTAGTTGCATACAAAATAGCGGCTCATGCCGCCGATTTGGCAAAAGGACATCCGGCTGCCCAGATACGCGACAACGCATTAAGCAAAGCACGGTATGAATTCCGTTGGAAAGACCAGTTCAATTTAGGGCTCGATCCGGAAAGAGCGTTGGAATACTTCAAACAAGACCACAGTGACAACAAGAATTATTGCACAATGTGCGGACCTAATTTCTGTGCAATGCGTATAAGTCACAACATAACGGATTGTATTCTCTAAAATATAGGTATTGAAAAACACTTATGACAGACGAGTAAAAAATAAGTCTGGCATAAGTGTTTGCGTGAGTTCGATATAAACAAAACCGGTTCATAGAAAAATCGAGCGACAAAGATTTTCCGACGGAATCGTATTTATTAAAAAAATATTTTTTTTCGTGTGGTAAAAAACTTCCCGCAGCAAATTGAAAATACAAGGGAGATA
>OHBJ01000773.1_pt1 | contig 21641 bp, 13 predicted proteins | sample 1577241 | NCBI WGS metagenome assembly OHBJ01 (sample SAMEA3541594, study PRJEB24748) | human gut metagenome | biome: human gut; feature: human-associated habitat; material: faeces | place: China | collected 2012 | reverse complement strand
GGCGGACTTGACTTTTTACATCCGAACGGTTATAATTAATGAACGCAACAAAATATAAGATTTGGAGCGCACCAAATATTCAGAAAGGGTATCCCGCTTATTTTTAGCGGGATACCCTTTCTTTTCCAACTATCTTAAGTTGTACCCGACGAGAACAAAGAAGACCGCCGCCAAAGCCAATAAGAAGCAGAGAAAGACAGAACACAAGGAATCCGGCAAGGCCGACCGTAAAGAAAGAAACAACCACAAGCAAAAGCCCAAGACCAAGACAACACCAAGAAACCATAACATTTAATCATCCTTTCTACGTCCTAGACGCTTCATAGAGCGACGAACATTATTATCTGTCAAATCAGCCACGACCTCAGTAAACGGCATAGGGGGACGCTCAGGGGCTGCGAAACTATCAAAGTACTTAAAATACTTCGGAAGATATGTAATCTGCCATTTGAAAAGACTTTCAAACTTAAGACGATCAGCGATCCTGCTTTCAGCCTCGGCAGAAGGCTCAGTTAGAGTAATAGACCGGCGAATAGGACGATAGACAGAAAACACATTACCAATAGAAACCATCAACCGGGCAACTACGGCGGCGATGCGTTGGCAAACCTCATTGCCGGCGACGCCAACTTCAGCGGAAAGATGCCTTTCACTTATCCGAAGGAAATCAACTCGCTGATTACGTACGACTACAAACCGTGCGAACACATCGGCAAGCAGATGGAAGGCGCTTATAACTACGACGCGCAGGTGTCCGTACAGTGGGCGTTCGGCTACGGTTTGAGCTATACCACCTTTGCGTACAGCAACCTCAAGGTGGATAAGTCGGACTTTACCGCTGATGATGTGCTTACTTTCACCGTTGATGTGAAGAATACCGGTGACCGTGTCGGCAAGGAGAGCGTGTTGCTCTTCAGCAGTGACCTCGTTGCCTCCCTTACTCCCGATACCCGCCGTCTTCGCGCTTTCGAGAAAGTGGAACTGAAACCGGGCGAGACAAAGACCGTGACTCTGAAACTGAAAGGCTCCGACCTTGCTTTCGTAGGCTATGATGGCAAGTGGATTTTGGAGAAAGGTGACTTCCGCATCCAGACGGGTGACCAAACGGTGAACGTGGTTTGTACGGATACCAAGAAGTGGGAGACTCCGAATAAGTGATACGACAAGGTCTTTTAGACCTTTAGAACCATAGTAAAAGGGCCGATAGCATGAAACAAGCTATCGGCCTTTTATTTTTCCGCGTTGTCTTTCAACAGTATCTTCTTTCCGTTTGTATCTCCTTACTTCTTTTCCTGAAACAATAGAGATTGTATGCTTGAGATGTACATCTCATGTTGTCCGAGATGCACATCTCGTTGTGCTTGACATGTGCATCTCATGCAGTATGGAACGTGATAATTCATTTCATAAAGTATAAGCTTCTGTCTCATAAGATTATATGTTTTACCCCTTATCTTGAAGTGTTGAAAGGGTGTGTTTGTAATATAATTCCCGTTTGAACCGTTAAATCAATCTTTTTTTCTCTAATATTTTGTAGTCGAACAGATTATTTATATCTTTGCAACCGAAAACGGATGAAAGGTGGAGGGGCGATTAAGCTCCTCTTTTTTGTTCCTAATGGTTAATCTATGATAGAAAAGAAAACTGTTTGTCAGATTGTTGACGAGTGGCTGGCAGGAAAGGACTACTTCCTTGTGGAGGTGACAATCAGCCCGGATGACAAGATTTTGGTGGAAATAGACCACAAAGAAGGTGTTTGGATTGAGGACTGCGTAGAGCTGAGCCGCTACATCGAGTCCAAGTTGAACCGTGAGGATGAGGATTATGAGTTGGAAGTCGGTTCGGCCGGCATCGGACAGCCCTTCAAGGTACTGCAGCAGTACATTAACCACATCGGCAAGGAAGTGGAAGTGCTGGCAAAGGACGGCCGCAAGCTCAGCGGCGTGTTGAAGGAAGCCGACGAACAGCATTTCGTCGTGACCATTCAGAAGAAAGTGAAAGAGGAAGGTGCCAAGCGTCCCAAGCTGGTGGACGAGGACTTGACCTTTACGTATGAAGAGATAAAATACACTAAATACTTAATCAGTTTTAAATAAGACTATGGCCAAAAAAGTAGAAACTGTCAGCTTGATAGATACATTTTCGGAATTTAAGGAACTGAAGAATATCGACAGAACCACGATGGTAAGCGTACTCGAGGAGTCGTTCCGTAGTGTGATTGCGAAAATGTTCGGTACCGATGAGAATTACGACGTAATTGTAAACCCGGACAAGGGTGACTTCGAAATATGGCGTAACCGTGAGGTAGTGGCAGACGAGGATTTGGAAAACCCGAACCTGCAGATTGCATTGTCCGAAGCACAAAAGATTGATGCTTCTTATGAAGTGGGCGAGGAAGTGACGGATGAAGTTATCTTCGCGAACTTCGGTCGCCGTGCCATCTTGAACTTGCGCCAGACACTGGCCTCCAAGATATTGGAACTGGAGAAAGATAGTATTTACAACAAATACATTGATAAAGTGGGTACCATCATCAATGCGGAAGTCTACCAGATTTGGAAGAAAGAGATGCTGCTGCTCGATGATGAAGGCAACGAACTGTTGCTGCCCAAGACCGAACAGATACCGAGTGACTTCTACCGCAAGGGCGAGACCGCCCGCGCCGTAGTGGCACGTGTGGACAACAAGAATAATAATCCGAAGATTATCCTGAGCCGTACGTCGCCCGTCTTCCTGCAACGTCTGTTCGAAATGGAAGTACCCGAAATCAATGACGGACTGATTACCATCAAGAAGATTGCCCGCATCCCCGGCGAGCGTGCCAAGATTGCCGTCGAGAGCTACGATGACCGTATCGACCCGGTAGGTGCCTGCGTGGGTGTGAAGGGTAGCCGTATCCATGGTATTGTCCGCGAGCTTCGCAACGAGAATATCGACGTTATCAACTATACGTCCAATATCCAGTTGTTTATACAGCGTGCCTTGAGCCCTGCCAAAATTTCTTCCATCCGCTTGAACGAGGAAGAACGCAAGGCTGAAGTGTTCTTGAAACCCGAAGAGGTGTCGCTGGCTATCGGTAAAGGCGGTTTGAATATCAAGCTTGCCAGTATGTTGACTGAGTACACCATCGACGTGTTCCGTGAGTTGGATGAGGCCATAGAGGATGAAGACATCTACTTGGACGAATTCCGTGATGAAATAGACGGTTGGGTTATCGATGCCATCAAGGCTATCGGTATCGATACGGCTAAGGCTGTGTTGAACGCTCCCCGTGAGATGTTGATTGAGAAGACGGACCTCGAAGAAGAGACGGTGGACGAGGTATTGCGCATTTTGAAACAGGAGTTTGAAGAGGAGGAGCAGTAATGTGGTAATGTGGGTAATATGCTAATGTGCCAATGCAGATAGCATATCGGATGAAGTGCACACTCCTTTTTTCTCAGCCAATTAGCACATTAGCATATTGGCACATTAATTCATTAAATTAGTATGACGATAAGGTTAAACAAAGTAACAAGAGATTTAAATGTAGGGATTACGACGGCTGTCGAGTTCCTGCAAAAGAAGGGATTTACCGTTGAGGCAAATCCGAACACAAAAATTACGGATGAACAGTTCGAACTGCTCAAAAAGGAGTTTAGTACAGATAAGGACCTTAAGATAAAGTCGGAGCGTTTCAGCCAGGAACGTCAGAGCAAGGACCGCAACAAGGCGTCCGTGTCTATTGACGGCTATAGGGAAACGCAGGAGAAAGCGAAGCCCGAGGAGATTAAGACGGTTGTTCCGGAAGACGCACGTCCGAAGTTCAAGCCGGTAGGCAAGATTGATTTGGACAAACTGAACCGTAGACCTGCTCCTGCTCAGGAAAAAGAGAAAGAAGCGGAAAAAGCGGTAGAGGAGAAGAAGGTGGAGGAACCGGCAGTTGTAGAAACGCCGAAACCGGAACCTGCTCCTGCTCCCCAACCGGAACCACAGCCGCAACCGGAGGTACAGCCGGCATCTGAGCCCGAGCCGCAGCCCGTTTCGGAACCGCAGCCACAACCCGTTGTCAAGGAAGAGCCTGCTCCGGTTGTAGAGGCTCAACAAGAATCTAAAAAGGAAGAAATGATAGAAGCGCCTGCTCCCGCACCGGCAGCTGAAGAAGCACCGGTTGAAAAAGAGGGGAAAGAAGAAGGAGAAGAAATCTTCAAGATACATCAGCCTGAGTTTGTTTCGAAGATTAATGTTATCGGACAGATAGACTTGGCGGCCCTGAACCAATCCACACGCCCGAAGAAGAAATCGAAAGAGGAGAAACGCAAGGAGCGTGAAGAGAAGGAAAAGATTCGCCAGGATCAGAAGAAGCAGATGAAGGAAGCTATCATCAAGGAAATCCGCCGTGATGACAGCAAGTTGAAGGATACCGCTGCCGGCGATGCCAACGGCAAGAAGAAACGTGTCCGTATCAATAAGGAGAAAGTGGACATCAACAATGCTTCCAACTTCCAGCGTGGTGGCAACGACCGTGGACACGCAGGTGCCCAGCAAGGTCAGGGTGCCCGCCCGCAAGGTGGAAACCAGCCTGGTGGAAACAATGCCAATAATAACCGCAACCGCAATAAGGACCGCTTCAAGAAGCCGGTCATCAAGCAGGAGGTTAGCGAGGAAGATGTAGCAAAGCAGGTAAAGGAAACTTTGGCACGCCTCACTTCCAAAGGAAAGAACAAAGGTGCCAAGTATCGTAAGGAAAAACGTGACATGGCTTCCAGCCGTATGCAGGAATTGGAAGACATGGAAATGGCAGAAAGCAAGGTACTGAAGATTACGGAATTCGTGACGGCCAACGAGTTGGCAAGCATGATGGATGTTTCTGTTACTCAGGTCATCGCCACTTGTATGAGCATTGGTATGATGGTATCCATCAACCAGCGTCTGGATGCCGAGACCATCAACTTGGTGGCTGAGGAATTCGGCTTCAAGACAGAATATGTAAGTGCAGAAGTGGCGCAGGCCATCGTAGAGGAAGAGGATGATGAGGAAGATTTGGAACCTCGCGCTCCGATTGTAACGGTGATGGGTCACGTAGACCACGGTAAGACTTCATTGCTCGACTATATCCGTAAGGCGAATGTGATTGCCGGTGAAGCGGGTGGTATCACACAGCACATCGGTGCCTACCACGTGTCGCTGGACGACGGACGTAAGATTACATTCCTCGATACTCCGGGTCACGAGGCGTTTACCGCCATGCGTGCCCGTGGTGCCAAAGCTACGGATATTGCCATCATCATTGTGGCTGCTGACGACAACGTGATGCCGCAGACAAAGGAAGCCATCAACCATGCCATGGCTGCGGGTGTTCCTATTGTATTTGCAATCAATAAGATTGATAAACCGACTGCCAATCCCGACAAGATTAAGGAAGAGCTGGCTGCCATGAACTTCTTGGTGGAAGAGTGGGGCGGTAAGTATCAGTCGCAAGATATCTCTGCCAAAAAGGGTATCGGTGTACCCGAGTTGATGGAGAAAGTGCTGCTCGAAGCAGAAATGCTGGAGCTGAAAGCAAACCCGAACCGCCGTGCTACCGGTTCCATTATCGAGTCCTCATTGGATAAGGGTCGTGGCTATGTGGCTACGGTACTCGTTTCCAACGGTACCTTGAAAATGGGCGACATCGTGCTGGCGGGTACCAGCTACGGTAAGGTGAAGGCTATGTTCAATGAGCGTAACCAACGCATGCAGGAGGCTGGTCCTTCTACACCTGCCCTGATATTGGGCTTGAACGGTGCACCTGCTGCTGGCGACACGTTCCACGTAATCGAAACGGAGCAGGAAGCACGCGAGATTGCCAACAAACGCGAACAGTTGCAGCGTGAACAAGGTTTGCGTACGCAGAAGATGCTGACGCTCGACGAAGTGGGCCGCCGTCTGGCGCTGGGTGACTTCCATGAGCTGAACGTGATTGTGAAGGGTGACGTGGACGGTTCTGTGGAAGCGTTGAGCGACTCTTTAATCAAGCTGTCTACGGAGCAGGTGCAGGTAAACGTAATCCACAAGGGTGTCGGTCAGATTTCCGAATCGGATGTCTCGCTGGCTGCCGCTTCGGATGCGATTATCGTCGGTTTCCAGGTACGTCCTTCGGGTGCTGCCGCCAAGATGGCAGAGCAGGAGGGTGTGGATATCCGCAAGTACTCCGTCATCTACGATGCCATCGAAGAGGTGAAGGCTGCCATGGAAGGTATGCTGGCACCGACATTGAAGGAGCAGATAACGGCAACCATCGAGGTGCGCGAAGTGTTCAACATCACGAAGGTGGGACTGGTGGCAGGTGCCATGGTCAAGACCGGAAAGGTGAAACGCAGCGACAAGGCCCGTTTGATACGCGACGGTATCGTAATCTTTACGGGTGCCATCAATGCCCTGAAGCGCTTCAAGGACGACGTGAAGGAGGTAGGTACCAACTTCGAGTGCGGTATCAGCCTGACAAACTGCAACGACATCAAGGTGGGCGATATTATCGAATCTTACGAAGAAATAGAAGTGAAGCAAACATTATAATTGAATAATGTGCAAATATGCTAATGTGCCAATTGGCTGCGCGTAAAGAAAATGCCGCAGGGCAATTGGCACATTTTGCATATCAGCCATTTGCTCATTAGCATATTGGCACATTACCACATTATCACATTAATCTATGGCAATTATAGATATCATCATATTGGTAGCTTTTGGCTTGGGCGCAATCATTGGCTTCATGAAAGGTTTTGTGAAGCAATTGGCCTCTCTGCTGGGGCTGATTGTCGGTCTGCTGGCAGCAAAGGCTTTGTATGCCTCGTTGGCAGCGAAGCTGTGCCCCACATTGACAGACTCTATGACAGTGGCGCAAGTACTGGCATTTGTCCTCATCTGGCTGGCTGTTCCCTTGCTCTTCTCCCTGGTGGCTTCTCTGCTGACCCGGGCAATGGAGGCCGTCTCGCTGGGCTGGCTCAATCATTGGTTGGGAGCCGGTCTGGGGGCTTTGAAGTACCTCCTGTTGACGAGCCTGCTGATTGGTGTCATCGAATTTATAGACGGAGACAATACGCTGATTGGCAAAACAAAAAAGAAAGAATCAGTGTTATATTATCCTATGGAAGAGTTTGCCGGGATATTCTTTCCCGCGGCAAAGGCGGTTACGGAGCAGATTGTAAACGGAGACTTTGACTGATACCGTGAGCCGTGATTTTGTAATTCATAATTTGTAATTATAGAAGTGATGCAACAAGAAGAACCCAATAAATATGTAAAGGAACTCACTCAGGAAAAGTATAAGTATGGTTTCACGACCGACGTGCATACGGACATCATTGAGCGTGGGCTGAATGAAGATGTTGTGCGGCTTATCTCTGAGAAGAAGGGAGAACCGGAATGGTTGCTGGAGTTCCGCCTGAAGGCATATCGCCACTGGCTGACGTTGGAGATGCCTACATGGGCACATCTCCGCATTCCCGAAATAGATTATCAGGCCATATCCTATTATGCTGACCCTACGAAGAAGAAGGAGGGCCCGAAGAGCATGGATGAGGTGGACCCTGAGTTGATAAAGACTTTCAATAAACTGGGCATTCCGCTGGAAGAGCAGATGGCATTGAGCGGTATGGCTGTGGATGCCGTTATGGACTCGGTGTCTGTAAAGACTACCTTCAAGGAGACGCTGATGGAGAAAGGAATCATCTTCTGCTCATTCAGCGAGGCTGTACGCGAGCATCCCGACTTGGTACAGAAATATCTCGGTTCGGTGGTGCCTTATCGTGACAACTTCTTTGCGGCACTGAACTCGGCGGTGTTCTCCGACGGTTCTTTTGTCTATATCCCGAAGGGGGTACGCTGTCCGATGGAGTTGTCCACCTATTTCCGCATCAATGCCCGCAATACGGGGCAGTTCGAAAGAACCTTGATTGTGGCGGATGATGATTCGTACGTTTCTTATCTGGAAGGGTGTACGGCTCCGATGCGTGACGAGAACCAGTTGCACGCGGCCATTGTGGAAATTGTGGTGCACGACCGTGCAGAAGTGAAATACAGCACCGTGCAGAACTGGTATCCCGGTGATGCCGAGGGCCGGGGTGGTGTCTATAACTTTGTGACGAAGCGTGGCCATTGTAAAGGGGTGGACAGTAAACTGTCTTGGACACAAGTGGAAACAGGTTCGGCCATTACCTGGAAGTATCCGTCTTGCATCCTTTCCGGCGACAATTCGACAGCGGAGTTCTATAGTGTGGCAGTAACCAATAACCATCAGCAGGCAGACACGGGAACAAAGATGATTCATCTGGGCAAGAATACCCGGAGCACCATTGTGAGCAAAGGCATTTCTGCCGGAAAGAGCGAAAACTCTTACCGCGGCTTGGTGCGCGTGGCACAGAAAGCGGACAATGCTCGTAATTACAGCCAGTGCGACTCCTTGCTACTTGGTGACAAATGCGGCGCGCATACTTTCCCCTACATGGATATTCACAATGAAACGGCCATCGTGGAGCATGAGGCCACTACCAGCAAAATCAGTGAGGACCAGATATTCTACTGCAATCAGCGCGGTATTTCTACGGAAGATGCCGTGGGGCTGATTGTGAACGGTTATGCCAAAGAGGTTTTGAATAAACTTCCGATGGAGTTTGCCGTAGAAGCGCAGAAATTGCTTGCCATTTCGCTGGAAGGAAGCGTGGGGTGATTTATAAATAGTAAATTGTAAATAGTCAAATAGTAAATATAAAGATGTTAGAGATAAAAGACCTGCATGCCAGCATCAATGGCAAAGAAATATTGAAAGGCATCAACTTGACCATACGTGATGGAGAAGTACATGCACTGATGGGACAGAACGGTGCTGGTAAAAGTACGTTGAGTAATGTGTTGGTTGGCCATCCTGCTTACGAAGTGACGCGCGGCTCAATTACCTTTAATGGCAAGGACTTGCTTGCCATGAGTCCTGAGGACCGTGCACATGAAGGAATCTTTCTTTCTTTCCAGGCTCCGGTAGAGATTCCGGGCGTGTCGATGGTGAACTTCATGCGTGCGGCTGTGAATGAGCAACGCAAGTACCGCCATCTGCCTGCTTTGTCGGCCAGTGAGTTCCTGAAGCTGATGCGCGAGAAGCGTGCCATTGTGGAGTTGGACAACAAGCTGGCCAACCGTAGCGTGAACGAAGGTTTCAGCGGCGGTGAAAAGAAGCGTAACGAGATATTCCAGATGGCGATGTTGGAACCGACTTTTGCTATTTTGGACGAGACGGATTCCGGATTGGATGTGGATGCTTTGCGTATTGTGGCCGACGGTTTCAACAAACTCAAGACTGCGGAAACCAGTGCTATGGTCATTACCCACTACCAGCGGTTGTTGGACTATATCAAACCCGATACGGTACATGTACTGCTGGGTGGACGTATCGTAAAGACCGGTGGACCGGAATTGGCGAAGGAGATTGAAACACGTGGCTTCGATTGGATAAGGAAAGAAGCAGGTGAATTATAAACTCATAATCTGAAAACATGAGTGTAGAGCAACAATACATAGACCTTTTCTCCCAAACGGAGGCGATGATATGCCGGCATAGTGCCGAGGTGCTGAATGCGCCGCGTGCCGCTGCTTTTGCTGACTTTGAGCGCTTGGGCTTTCCCACCCGTAAGGAGGAGAAATACAAATATACGGATATCAGCAAGTTCTTTGAGCCGGATTATGGCTTGAACTTGAACCGGTTGGAAATTCCGGTGAATCCTTATGAAGTGTTCAAGTGCGATGTTCCCAATATGAGCACTGCTCTTTATTTTGTGGTGAACGATGCTTTTTATGGCAGGGCTTTGCCTAAGTCCCATCTGCCTGAAGGGGTTATCTTCGGCAGCCTGAAGGAGGTGGCCGAGAAACATCCCGATTTGGTGAAGAAATATTATGGCAAGTTGGCTGATACGGCAGAGGATGGGGTGACGGCGTTCAACACCGCTTTTGCACAAGACGGCGTTCTGTTTTATGTTCCTAAGAACGTGGTGGTAGAGAAACCTATTCAGCTGGTGAATATCCTGCGTGGTGACGTCAATTTTATGGTGAACCGCCGTGTGCTGATTATTCTGGAGGAGGGTGCACAAGCCCGCTTGTTGGTGTGTGACCATGCGATGGACGGCGTGAACTTCCTGGCAACGCAGGTGATAGAAATCTTTGCCGGTGAGAATGCCATTTTCGATTTTTATGAACTCGAAGAGACACACACCAGTACGGTACGTATCAGCAATATGTATGTAAGGCAGGAAGCCAATAGTAATGTATTGCTGAATGGTATGACCTTGCACAACGGAACTACACGGAATACAACCTGTGTGACGCTTGCCGGTGAACATGCGGAGCTGAATCTGTGCGGTATGGCCATTGCAGACAAGAATCAGCATGTGGACAATCATACGACAATCGACCATGCCGTGCCCAACTGTACCAGCAATGAGCTTTATAAGTATGTCCTTGACGAGCAGGCTGTAGGTGCCTTTGCCGGTCTGGTTTTAGTGCGCCCTGACGCACAGCACACCAGTTCGCAACAGACCAACCGCAATCTTTGTGCCACCCGAGATGCACATATGTACACCCAGCCTCAGCTGGAGATTTATGCAGATGACGTGAAGTGCAGTCACGGCGCTACGGTGGGGCAGCTCGATGAAAGCGCTCTCTTCTATATGCGGCAGCGTGGTATCCCGGTGCGCGAGGCGCGCCTGCTGCTGATGTTCGCTTTTGTCAACGAAGTTATCGACACCATCCGTTTGGATGCTTTGAAAGACCGTCTGCATCTGCTGGTAGAGAAGCGTTTCCGGGGGGAACTGAACAAATGCCAGGGGTGCGCCATCTGCAAGTGATAGCTTATAATTTCGATTCATTATGAACAACGATATAAATAAGAGTAGTATCTTGGCTCCCCTCCCTATGGGAGAGGGGCTGGGGGAGAGGCTTCGAGCTGATTTCCCTATCCTTTCCCGTGAGGTATATGGCAAGCCGTTGGTCTATCTGGACAACGGCGCGACTACGCAGAAACCTCGCCAGGTAGTAAATGCCATTACGGACGAATATTATTCGGTGAATGCCAATGTGCATCGCGGAGTGCACTTCCTGTCGCAGCAGGCTACAGAGCTGCACGAGGCCTCGCGTGAGACGGTGAGACGTTTCATCAATGCTCGCAGCACGAATGAGATTGTCTTCACCCGTGGTACGACGGAGAGTATCAACCTGCTTGTCTCCAGCTTTGGTGAGGAATTTATGCAGGAGGGGGATGAGGTGATTCTTTCTGTGATGGAACACCATAGCAACATTGTTCCCTGGCAGCTGCTTGCCGCCAAGCGTGGAATTACCATCAAGGTGATTCCGATGAATGACAAGGGCGAACTCTTATTGGACGAATATAGGCAGTTGTTCTCCGAACGTACCAGGATTGTCAGTGTGGCGCATGTTTCCAATGTGCTGGGTACGGTCAATCCCGTCAAGGAGATGATTGCTTTTGCCCATGAGCAGGGTGTTCCGGTGCTTGTGGACGGTGCCCAGTCCATTCCCCACATGCCGGTAGATGTGCAGGATCTGGATGCCGATTTCTTCGTTTTCTCCGCGCACAAGGTGTATGGTCCTACGGGGGTAGGGGTGCTTTATGGTAAAGAGGGGTGGCTGGATAGGATACCTCCCTATCAGGGCGGTGGAGAGATGATTCAGCATGTATCTTTTGAAAAGACTACCTTCAATGAATTGCCCTTCAAGTTTGAAGCCGGTACGCCGGATTATATCGGTACTACCGGACTTGCCAAAGCTTTGGACTACGTTTCGCTGGTTGGGATGGACAAGATTGCCGCCTATGAACACGAATTGACCCAGTATGCCATGCAACGGCTGAAAGAGATTCCCGGTATGCGTATCTTCGGCGAGGCAGAAGACAAGGGTAGTGTCATATCGTTTCTGGTAGGTGATATCCATCATTTTGATATGGGTACATTGCTCGACCGTCTTGGCATTGCCGTACGCACGGGACATCACTGTGCCCAACCATTGATGCAGCGTCTTGGCATAGAGGGAACGGTGCGTGCATCTTTCGGGCTTTACAATACCCGGGAGGAGATAGATGTGCTGGTGGCAGGTATAGTTCGTGTCAGCCGGATGTTCTGACAATTTTTTCACTCTTCGTTGCAACTTTCCCTTATATGCCAGCGTCTAACTATATAAGTAACTTTAAAAAAACAGATTATGTTAGTAACAACAACTCCGACTATTGAGGGTGGACGCATCACCCGCTATTATGGCATCGTTTCCGGTGAAACAATTATCGGTGCCAATGTATTCCGCGATTTCTTTGCCAGTATTCGCGACGTGGTGGGTGGGCGAAGCGGTTCTTATGAAGAAGTGCTACGCGAAGCCAAGGAGACTGCTTTGCGCGAGATGCAGGATAATGCCCGAGCCATGGGAGCCAATGCCGTGATTGGCGTTGACCTTGATTATGAAACAGTAGGAGGCAGCGGCAGTATGCTGATGGTTACAGCCTGCGGTACGGCAGTAACGGTGGAATAAGCTTGCTTTAAGTATTCAATATAGGAAGATACAAGAAATGGCAGCCTGATGAATGGCTGCCATTTCTTTATAAATAGTTTCTTTTATCGGTTATTTGTACCAGTCCTTATAATTTGCTCCATTGGAATTGACCCAATCCATAAAATGTTCAAAGCTCTTGTCTATCGGATGGCTTTCAGGAGTATTGAAGCTTGTTGCTCCGCTTAAATGGATAGCAAAAGGATAATTGCCGTTGGCTATATAATAGCTTGTCGGTACAGAAGATAAATCCTCTCCAGTATGGAACAAAGTCATGTCTGCCTTTTCGGTCGGAGGATAATTCACCAGATGCACTTCTGTGCGTGGTTTTCCCAATCCGTCGTGTACCATGATGAACGGATTGTAAGGAGGAACTCCAAGCGTCTCATGGGGCAATGGGCTCTTGAAGGTGTTTTTTATCTTATATGTGGCGGTTTTTCTATTTCCTTCTGTTACATTGACTGCGCTTAGGAATACATTGACGGTTGCTTTGGAAAGGTCTGCATCCAGTCCTTGTCCGTTGAATGTTGTGGAGGTTGCCAGCATTTCGGTTGAGGTATTGCTGCGTTCTGTATTCAGTTGGTAAGCGAAACCATTTTTGAAGGTGGCGCCGGACCAAAGCAACTCATAGGTATCTTCTGTAGAAAGAACCTGATTGTTGCTATTAAAATTCAATACGGACTGGTATCTTACAATGACATCATTCAAATCATAGTCACCCTTGTTGGGCCAGCAGTCTTCGAAAGCGACGATTCCTTTGTATTCCAGACTGTATTTCTTATCCTCATCACCACTGCCAGGCTTAAGATCAGGAATATCCGGATTGGTGATGGCTTCTATGGGATTAGACCATACATTGAACTGGCTATCGTTGTAATCCTCGTCTGTCCAGTCCTCGAATGATAACACAATAAAATCATCGATACGGAATGCGGCTGTATGTGTACGGTTGTCTTCATTCAGCTCTGTAGTAGAGTAGAAGGGGGTACTGTTTCCGCCATAGAAACTGTCGTTCAATAGGAACCATCCGATTTTTACTCCATTGGGAAACACGGTACCTTGGTCCACTCCGTTGGAGTCTATGTAGTGAAGCTTTACACTTTCACCGCCTTTTAGTCCGGAAGCTCTTTTATTGTAATAATCATCCATCAGAGTATTTGGGAAAACAATACATTTGGGAGCTTTTTTGATTTCACTTAAAGATGCACCTGTCTTGTAGCAATAATAACCGAAGGCACTTGCTGCACCGCTGCCCCCTCCAATCATCCGGACATACACTTCTGCATCACGTCCTTGCGGGTCATTGATTTCGAAATCTATACTTTGCCGGTATTGTTCCGGGCATGTGCCTCCTTCTGTCAAGGTCTTGTTGATAATTGTCAATACATCACCGGGAATTGTAATATTATTGTTTTTATCTAAATAATTAGGATATCCTCTTATGCTCCATGTTCCCAATGTATGGTATCCTTTGGGTGCCTGCCAACCTGCCCGTGTTTGCGGACTGTCATCGGCTGTATCCCATTTTATATAGGCAGTGATGGCATTTTCTGCAATAACTGTCTTGAAGATGTTGGGCACACCTATATAGGAAGTATAGATATATGCTTCGTCTCCATAATCCGAACTGATGATTTCCTTGCCGTTATATGCACCGTTGCCGTCCGTCATGCGTCTGATGACCGGTTTCAAGTCTGTGCGTTTCATTATCTGACCGTTTTTGTCGATGGTGAACGGGTTTTCAAGATAGATTTCAAAAAGTACTTTATAACCTTCGGGGACATCGTACTTTACATTGACTTGGATGGAAGATGTTGTGGAAAAATCAAAAGAGTTGGGAGTCTTTTCATCGTCTTTCCCATTATTGGGATTGTAGACGTCGCGTTCGCATCCCATGAATAGGAATGCCATCATAATGCTGCATAATGTACAAACCATCATTTTGCATGTAAGCTTAGAGCTGATAAGTTTCATAATCCCTTTGTATTTAGCTTGTTAATCCGTTACAAAGGTATTATAAAACTTGTAATATTTATCTATTTCATGCTCTATTTTTTTCATTAAATACAAAAAAACAAGAAAAAGGGCTGCCTATTTGCTTATTTCGTTTCAAATCAATACTTTTAGGCTTTCGTTCAACCTTTTAATACGAATCATGCTATGGACCAATTACTTTTCTGGCTGGTTCCGGCCGCTTCCGTTCTGGCACTTTGCTTTGCCTGGTATTTCCACCATGAAATGATGAAAGAGAGTGAGGGTACTCCTCAGATGATTAAGATTGCTGCTGCTGTGCGCAAAGGTGCCATGTCCTACCTTCGCCAACAATACAAGATTGTGGGTTGGGTGTTTCTGGGACTGGTTATCCTTTTCTCTGTTATGGCATACGGATTCGGGGTGCAGAACTCCTGGGTGCCGATTGCTTTCCTTACCGGAGGATTCTTCTCCGGACTCTCCGGCTTTCTGGGCATGAAGACGGCTACATACGCTTCGGCGCGTACTGCCAATGCAGCCCGCAGTTCGCTGAATGCCGGATTGCGAGTGGCTTTCCGCAGCGGTGCGGTGATGGGACTGGTCGTGGTTGGCCTTGGTCTGCTTGATATATCTTTCTGGTATTTGTTGCTGAATGCAGTGATTCCGGAGGATGTGATGACACCCACCCATAAACTCTGCATCATTACCACTACCATGCTGACTTTCGGTATGGGCGCTTCCACGCAGGCACTGTTTGCACGTGTGGGTGGAGGCATCTATACAAAAGCCGCCGACGTGGGTGCCGACCTTGTGGGCAAGGTGGAAGCCGGTATCCCCGAAGACGACCCGCGCAACCCTGCCACGATTGCAGATAATGTAGGCGACAATGTAGGCGACGTGGCAGGTATGGGCGCCGATTTGTACGAAAGTTATTGCGGTTCTATCCTTGCTACGGCTGCCCTCGGTGCTGCCGCTTTTATACACTCGGGTGATACGCTGATGCAGTTCAAGGCCGTCATCGCTCCGATGCTGATTGCAGCCGTCGGAATATTGCTTTCCATTATCGGTATCTTTTCCGTGCGCACCAAAGAGAATGCAAAGATGAAGGACTTGCTGAACTCGCTGGCTCTCGGTACCAATCTCAGTTCTGTACTGATAGTCGTTGCGACTTTCTTTATCCTTTGGCTGCTGAAGCTGGACAACTGGCTGTGGATTTCCTGTTCCGTGATAGTGGGCCTGATAGTGGGTATCATCATCGGGCGTTCTACGGAGTACTATACTTCCCAATCCTACCGTCCTACCCAAAAGCTGAGTGAAAGTGGGAAGACCGGTCCGGCAACCGTCATTATTTCCGGCATCGGCTTGGGAATGCTCTCCACGGCCATTCCGGTGATTGCTGTGGTGGTGGGCATCATTGCTTCCTACCTCTTTGCTTCCGGTTTCGACTTTTCCAATGTAGGCTTGGGGCTTTATGGTATCGGTATTGCGGCGGTAGGAATGCTTTCCACATTGGGCATCACGCTTGCCACAGATGCTTACGGACCGATAGCCGACAACGCGGGTGGCAATGCGGAGATGTCCGGTCTGGGTGAGGAGGTGCGCAAGCGTACCGATGCGCTCGACTCCTTGGGCAACACTACAGCCGCTACGGGCAAAGGCTTTGCCATCGGTTCCGCCGCTTTGACGGGATTGGCTTTGCTTGCATCATACGTCGAGGAAATCCGTATCGGGCTGACCCGCCTCGGGACAACCGAACTGTCGCTTCCTCATGGCGATGCCGTGTCTCTTCAAAATGCCACTTTCTTTGACTTTATGCACCACTATGACGTGACGCTGATGAATCCGAAGGTTCTTTCCGGCATGTTCCTGGGTTCGATGATGGCATTTCTTTTCTGTGGATTGACGATGAATGCGGTAGGGCGTGCAGCGGCCCATATGGTAGACGAAGTGCGCCGCCAGTTCCGCGAAATCAAGGGAATCCTTACGGGAGAAACGGAGCCTGATTATGAGCGTTGTGTGGCAATCTCGACGAAAGGGGCGCAACGCGAGATGGTGGTTCCGTCACTGATAGCTATCATTGTTCCGATTGCTACGGGACTTATTTTCGGTGTTCCCGGTGTGCTCGGCCTGCTGATTGGCGGATTGAGCAGTGGTTTCGTGCTTGCCATCTTTATGGCAAATGCCGGTGGTGCATGGGATAATGCCAAAAAGTATGTGGAAGAAGGCAACTTTGGCGGCAAAGGCAGTGAAGTCCACAAGGCTACAGTCGTGGGTGACACCGTAGGAGACCCGTTCAAGGACACATCCGGTCCGAGCTTGAATATCCTAATCAAGCTGATGAGCATGGTAGCCATTGTGATGGCAGGGCTTACGGTTGCGTGGAGTCTGTTCTAGAAAGAGTTTTTCCCCGTATCCCACCAAAGGCGGGTGGCGCCGTTATCTGCGCCACCCAGTTTTTCCGTGAGGGTGGCGTATTGTGCCGGGTCGGCAGTGGCGGCGTCCGTCGAGAACGGAAGGCGGCGGATCATGATATCCGTATCAATCACTTTTCCGGTGTTGCTTTGGACCTTGAAAAGTTTGGGGTATCCGGTACGGCGTTGCTCAGCCCATGCCTCATAACTTTCGGGCCAGCATGCCAGCCACTTCTGGGTAATAATCTTTTCGAGTTTCGTCTCTATGTCTGCATCTTCTTCCCATTTGGGGGATATGGTAATCAAGGCTTTCATGTCCTTGCCTACCTTGCCGCCCGAGACTACATCTTTATAATCGGCAGGGGTTTTGTCGCTTTCCAGATATTCGGAGGCACCAGCACAGTCCCACTGTGTAAATGAAGTACTTACCCCGTATTCATAGCATGTGCGGGGATTCTCTTTGGTATAGCCACGGAGGGCTGCTTCGGCCCTGAGCAGCCAGACTTCTGCCGCACTCATCAATACGGCTCCGGTCTTTTCGCCGATGGTACTTGTGTTGAGGGAAGAGCAAAAACTGTAAATGTTGGCGTCACCGTCTTTCATGGGTAACCCGATGGGAATGCCTAACAACTGTTTTTGATAACCTTCGAGAAGGGCGGTGTTATACCATTTCTTGCCACGCGGGTCCTCATAACCGTTGACAATGGATTCCATCGAGGCATTCATGTAGACTTCACCCCAACCGGCAACGGCACACAAAGGATTGATATAGTTCTTGCCCATTACAGCGATGGTTTCCCTTGCACCTTCCAGTACACCTTGATTGTCATTCAGTGCTTTGGTTGCTTGGTCTTTGGCAAGTGTTGCATCTACATTGGAGATGCGCATGGCAAGGCGCAAACGTAGTGAGTTGGCAAACTTTAACCACTCCTTCAAGGTCTTGCCGTTGGTCAGCATATCATACTCTTTGAATTTGTTGTTGTCACCGCCCTCGTCCAGGTATTCCCTTATCAATTGCTGCCCTTCGTCCAGGTCTGCAAAGAAGCGTGTATAGGCTTCTTGCTGTCCGTAAACCCGGGGTGTCTCACCCAGTTGATGGTAGACCAGCGGACCGTATGTATCGGCAATGCGGTGCATCAGTTCCACTTTCAAAATTTCGGTAATGCCGAGGTAGCCTTTCAAGTTGTCATTGCCATAAAAGTTCTTTTCTGCCTTCTGCACCTCCGTGTAGACATATCCGTAAGTACATTGCCATGCGGCATTGGTCCAGCCTGAGTTCAGGTTGTAGCAGGCGTTGGATTTCATGAATTTAGGAATAGGGTCCATGAAGTAGCCGGAGAACATGTCATGGTTCAGGGATTGTGTCATCTGCCATACCCAATTTAAGCCTACAGAACCTATATTGAAGTAGATGCCCGACTGTATGGGTTCGAATGGAGCAGTCAGGTTCTGGAAATCTATTTCCTTTTTGTCGTCCGAGAAACCTCCCTTGATTTCGTTGTCGTTCTCAAAACCGCCGGTGCAAGCTGCAAGCAGCAATATGCTATGGCAGAAAAGGAATATGATGCACTTGTTTTTCATAAGGTATTCATTTTAAAAGGTTAATCTTAGGTTAAAGCCGATATTCCGGGTAGTAGGCATGCCAAACACGTCTACTCCTTGATTGTTGTTGCCTACGGACATTACTGCATCGGGGTCGAACGGTGCTTCCTTCTTTAAGAAACACAAGTTGCGCGCTGCCAATGATACGTCGATTCCCTTTATGAATCTACTGTTTTCCAGTATCGTTTTCGGGAAAGAATAGCTCAGTGATACTTCACGGAGTCTGATGCAGGTTGCGTCGTACATATAATATTCGGAGATGGCATTTCTGCCGCCTACTGCGCTGTAAAATGCTCTCGGGTCGTTGAACTTCTGTCCCTGGTATTCTACATATCCCCGGGTGCGGGCATCTTCGGTGACTTTGGTCACGCCGTTGGCATCCAACTCAGACTGTGTCAGTGACATGACTTCGCCGCCAAAGCGGAAATCTATCAGGAAATAGAGCTCCAGGTTCTTGTAGGTAAGTGTGTTGCTCCATCCCATGGTGAAGTCTGGATTGGCATTCCCAAGCAAATCCTTGTTTCCGGTATTTCCCAAAGGCCTTTTGCTGGTTTCATCAACCATGATGCTGCCATCCTCGTTACGGCGGAAAGCATTTCCATAAATATCCCCCAGGCTGCCTCCTTCTTTGACGCGCATCTGATAGCCTGCGTTGAAACCTTCTTCGTAGTAGGAAAATTCCGGATAGTCAGGATGCAGGGTCACTACTTTGTTCTTGTTGGCGGACATGTTGATGAGACTCTTCCACGAAAAGTTTCTGTATAGTAGCGGAGTGGCGTCTACCGTCAGCTCAAAACCCTGGTTACGTATTTTTCCGGCATTGACATACCGGTATTTATAGGTGGAGCCCGTAGGATTGTCCATTCTCAACAACTGGTTCTTGGTATTGGTCTGATACCAAGTGAAGTCTATCCCGAAGCGGTGATGGAAGAAGCGCCATTCTGTACCGAATTCGATGGAGCTGCTGATTTCCGGTTTTAGGTCACCGCGCTGTTCTACGGTATTTACATTGATACTGCCGCCTACCATGATGATGTCTACCGGATTGGTGATTCCTATCGGGAGGTCATTACCGACTTCCGCCCATGAAGCGCGCACTTTTGCAAAACTTATCCATTTGGGCAGGGAGCAGGTTTTGTTAAGAATCCAGGTAGCTCCTATGGAGGGATAGAAGAATCCGGTATTCTTGCTGTCTGTGTGGGCTAATGTGGATGACCAGTCGTTACGTGCGGTAATGTCCAAGTATAGTAGTCCTTTCCAGCCCCACTGCATGGTGGCAAATACTGATTGGAGCGTGCGTTTGCTGTCGATGCTCTGATTTACGGCTGCTTTGGAGTCCATCACTACATTGGGGACGGTAAATACATTCGGTTTGTAGAGGGAAGCAAGCCTTGAGTCTATCGTCAGTGAATTGACTTTACTCATGTTGATGCTGGCTCCCAGTGCCGTATTGAGGGAAAAGTCATCAAATTCCTTGTTGAACAAGACCATTGCGTCACCGTAGACTTGGATTTCCTGGCTGTCCGACCAGATGTAACGTCCGTTTTCCTTGTCCTCGTATTTGCCGGCGATGTTGGGAGCTGTAGTGGCATACATCTTATTGTCGAATTTATCACTGATATAATCCACATTACCCCGTACCTGCAGGTTGAAGTAGTCCGTAATGTGCAGATTGGCTCTGGCCGATGCCACAGCGCGATAACGCTTGTAGCCACTGAGCACGCGGTTTTTCAGCCAGTAGGGATTCTGTCCCCATTCACTGACGGTACCATCTCCATTCTTTTCAATCCAGTTTTGTGTCATCATATTGCGGTCGGCATTCCACGTTTCAAAGTTTTCTCTGTAAGTGCTCATGTCTACGCCACGTGGGAAACTGTACAAGCTGACCAGCGGATTCAGATAATAGCCGCCGGTAGCAGGGGAGTTCTTGACGGTTTGGGTCATTAGTGTTGCAATGCCGTCCAGTTTCAGCTTGTTGTTGAAGAGGCTGGCCGTTTCGTGTAGGTTCAGGTTATTCTTCTGTAGTTTGTTATTGTCCACAATTCCTTTAGCCGTGGTGTTGGCGTATGAGAAATAAGTTTGTACCTTTTCATTTCCGGTAGTGATGGCCAGCGAATTGAAAGTGGTGATGCCATTGCTGAAGAATTCGCCTATGTTGTCATAGTCCGTTACATTGCCTTTTGTACCCCAGCTTGCCGTACCGCCATCTTCGTTCCGGCCGTATGTATTTTGGAATTCGGGGGTACTGATGGCGTGACTTACGGTCAGGTTGGAGGAGAATGTAACGCGCTGCAGTCCGGCCTTTCCCTTTTTAGTGGTGATCAGAATGACGCCATTAGCTGCCTGCGAACCATAAAGCGCGGCGGCAGAAGAACCTTTCAGGATGTTGATGCTTTCTATGTCGTCCGGATTCAGGTTGGAAATCCGATGCGGTTCGTCGGTCGTCGAAACCGACATTCCGATCCGCTGCCCTTCATGCCTGCATGTGCTCAATCGCACCGAGCAGGAGTTCAACGAACAGGTGGAAGTCGTCATGATGTGGGACTGACCTTTCCGAAAACGTCCCGAAAAGACCCGAATCCGGCGCCGAACGCGCATTTTCCGAAAAATTTCACTATCTTTGACTTCGTCTTAGATACTCCGTCCCGGCATAACCAAGCTGACGCTTGCTTCTGCGCTCGACTTTCCGTATCTTTGTAAAAAATAATGCGGCCGCTGGCCGGCGATCCGCTCCGGCGGGCGCGCTCCGGACGCAGACTGGCAGGGGCTAAATTAAAATATACGGATATGAACAGCAAATACGCTTTGCCCAAAGACGGAGGATTGATCGTCGACTCGGCTCCGAGCGACATCATCCGCCGCTATGAAAAGATTCCCGCCTCGGTCTTCGAACACGAATCCGAAGGCGTGGGGTATGTCGCCGATCTGATCGTGCGGGCGATCAAGAAACACAACGAATATTCGCTTTCGAACGAGATTTTCGAGGACGTGCAGCCCTTCGTGCTGGGACTCACGACCGGCCGAACGCCGCTGGGGCTTTACCACGAGCTGGTGCGCCGCAGCGATAAAGTACGTCTCTGCTTGCCAAAAGTTTTCTCACTG
>OHBJ01000769.1_pt1 | contig 21685 bp, 24 predicted proteins | sample 1577241 | NCBI WGS metagenome assembly OHBJ01 (sample SAMEA3541594, study PRJEB24748) | human gut metagenome | biome: human gut; feature: human-associated habitat; material: faeces | place: China | collected 2012 | reverse complement strand
TTACCAAAAGAATCGGCAACTTTTTCAAGCTGCCGATTCAACTTTCTTGGGGGATTGCTTATCCCGAACTCGCGTTATGAACAAGTATGATAAACGCCACAATCTGAATCTTGCCAAGTATGAGCGTCAGCTGAAGGTACTGTTTGATGCCGCGGCAAGTGATGCAGCCAACCTTGCACCACTCATAGGAAAGCTCGGTGAGACGCCCTTTGCGTGGAAAGATTACCCATTGGCACTCATCCAAATGGAGCGTATAATCAAACAGCTCAACCGTGACATTACGGTCTCAATAGTGAATGGAATACGCTCGGAATGGACGCTCGCAAACAGCAAGAACAACGAGCTGTGCAATGTCGTGTTCGGCTCACTCGCAAACTCTCTCCCTGAACGAGCAGCACGGCGCTATTACTCCACCAATGAGCAGGCGAGAGATGCATTCATTGCCCGGAAAGAACAAGGTCTCGGCTTGTCTGATAGAGTGTGGAGGTATACAGGCCAGTTCAAGAATGAGATTGAGTTGGCTCTCGATACGGGCATTCGCAGCGGGAGGTCTGCAGACGAGTTGTCACGGGACGTTCGGGAGTATCTGCAACACCCTGATAAGTTGTTCAGGAGGGTGCGCGACGAGCATGGACAGCTGCAATTGTCGAAAGCCGCAGCTGCTTACCATCCGGGAGCAGGTGTGTATCGTTCATCCTACATGAACGCACGGCGCCTCACGGCAACCGAGACCAATATAGCCTACCGTACAAGCGACCACCTGCGCTGGCAGCAGATGGACTTCGTGGTCGGCATCGAAATCCAGATGAGCAACAACCATCCGGTCGAGGATATTTGTGATGAGCTGGCCGGTCGTTACCCAAAGGATTTCAAATTTACCGGCTGGCATCCGCAGTGCCGCTGTCACGCCAATGCCATACTGAAAACGAAAGAGGAGATGGCCAAGGACACTGAGCGCATCCTTGGCGGCGAAGAACCTGTGGCTGGTTCTGTGAATACAGTAAATGACGTTCCTGCCGCTTTTAGTGGGTGGGTGGAGGAACACGCCGACCGTATCAAAGCCGCCGACGCCAAAGGCACGCTCCCCTACTTCCTCAAAGACAACACAGCACTACTCGCCAAAGCGTCACCGGCAATGGCAGCTGTGGATAAGAGGCGCAGTAAGTCAATACAAGAGCGAGCCGCTGAGCGTCATGCAGCACGCACTCCCGAACAGATAGAGCAAATTCAGACGACATGGAACAGACGCAAGGAGGTAAATCAGTTTAGAGGGAATATATTTGCTCGTGTACTTGATGATATTCAAACAAAATTACTTTCAAGGGAGTTTGTAAATATTGAGACTGCTGAAGAGTTAGCTGTGAAAGCGTCTAAACTGCTTTCAGAAGCTGTGGGCAATGATGTTTCTGTAGTAATTGCCACTGAGCTTATGCCGTTAGATATTGCTAAAGCACACCTGACAGAGTTGTTATCTGTTACAAGAAAATATAACTTGCGCCAAGGGAAGCTGTCGCTGGTCAGACTCGGCTATAAGCCGGTTGACGAGTTGGAACATGGAGTGACTAAATATAATCTGTCTGACAATACCAAAACAGTTAGTCTAACTGATATTATAGACAGCCGAGATGCAGTTAACGCTATTAATAATTCACGTTGCGATAAGTCAAGATTACCATTCTCACTCGCCTCTCATGAAGCAGGACACTTGTTATTCTCTCCCAATACCCCGATGACCAATGACTTGTTGATATTAAGAGAGTCTGTTATACAAATATACCATGAGTACCAAAAGGAATTTAAATCTTTAATATCCTGCAGCAATGTAGAAAATGCAGCTGAAATTATGATTGGCAATTATGGCCATGATGTTCTTTCGGATTTTTGTGCAGAGTGTTTTCAAGAATACCGAAATTCGAGCCATCCATCTAAATATGTTGCCAAAATAGGCAAACTGCTTGATATGTACTTTAAAAAGTGATTATTCAGGTGTCTTGTTTTGTAATTTACGAAGATATTTGGCAAATGGACTTAACTCTTCGAATTTTGCTTCTTGAAATACATAGTTGCCTACTTGGCCTGGTAATACATTCAAGTGATTATGTCCATGTTGTGCTTCTTCAGGAATTTCAGTAGGGAATGCTCGACATCCTATAGTACCTTCTCCATTGTTTAAATGATAATGAATACAATCAAAACACAACGGATTGCCAATATACGCTTCTGAAAACTTTTCTTTATCTGCCATAAGTTCTTGATTGTTTGTGCAAAGGTAGTTATTTTTCGCGAATTTTGCGCTCTCGCAACGAAAGAAACGTTGTTGTGGAAACTTTCAAGCACTGGTTAATGCGTTTGCGAGAGCGCAAAATTGGGGTTTACCGCTTCTGCGGGTTACGTATCAGCGGCTCTGCCGTTATCGTGCAGTGCGCTCCGGTGTAGGGGTTGCCGTCGGACAGCCCGTGATACCACAGGGCGGTTTCGTTTGTCCTCGCCGCGTCGGATAAACCCGAACACGGCCATAACGCGGAGGTCGAGGTCGGCTATTTCGCCGCCTATCAGCTCTTGGTGCATAGCTGTTGTCAATTCTTCTGCCATAGTGGTACAAAGTTAGTTATTTTCGGGGTAATATTCAAAGAACGGGGCTACCTCCATACCCTGTGCGCCCTGTACGAGTGTGGCGCAGATTGAGCAGTAGTTGATGTCGAGTTCCGTGCGCCCTCTCTCGGGGTATGCCGCCCCGAATGACAGACCGAGTTCGTTTACCCGCTCAACAGCCCTGTCGAAAGACAGGCCGTTGAACAGGCGCACGAAAGCGACATAATTGCTGTAAGACGGGTGGCTCGGATTGATTGTCTGTATATATGCCATGATGATAGCGTTTTAGTTATTTTTCTCGAATACGCCGTATGTCGCGTTTTCTAAATTGAGTGGGAGTGTTTTACCATTCAAAAATTCTCGTGGGTATTACGGGCGTTTCTGCCGTTTTCGCCATATAGGCTCACGATAGATGCTGCACTTGCGCCCGACATAGGAGTCGCCGTTGGCTGTACCGAGGTTCCACAGGCGGGTAACCTTGCAGCCGACCTGTTCGGGCGTGAAGATGTCATAAATGGCCGCGAGGCTGTGGAAGAAAAACTCTCGGCGCGGGTCGTTCTTTATGGGCGGCTCTGCGAAAACCACCCGAAAGATATGCCCTGCGCGGGCTGTGTCGGGGCTGTCTGATTGTAGGGGCGAATTTGCCATATAATCTGATTTTATGGGGGTTGCGCCTGTGTTACAGGCGGCGAGCAAATACCTATTGTAAGGATAAATTTATTTATCGGTACTATACTCTACTATACTTTACTATACTCTACTATACTTTACTATACTATATGGGTTATCGCTTCGATAACGCTATTTTCACGGGGTTATCGCCGCGATAACACAGCGATAACTCATTTACCTTTGCCGTCCCACGCGGGCTGTGTCGGGGCTGTTATGTCGGCGAAGTCCTCCGTGATAGCCACACGGAAGCCCGCCAGAACCAACTTCGGGAGATAGCTGTCGAGGGCGTGGTGCGGGAAACCACACAGGGATATTGTCTTTCCGACATCATTCCCGACATTGCTTCCGACATCACGGCGGCACAGGGTCAGTCCGAGAGTGTCGGAGGCGGCTTTCGCGTCCTCCCCGTATATCTCGTAGAAGTCGCCCACGCGGAACAGGAGGATTGCGTCGGGGTGTTTCAGTTTCATTTCATGCCACGCCCTGTTGATAGAGGCGGTTCGGAGGTTCAGCTGAGCGGTGCGCTCGGCCTGTGTGGCGGCGTATAAGGCCGCACGTCGCTGTTTGTCGGTTGTCTTGGTTGTCATCATAACTTGGGTGGTTATAAGCCCGACAGCGGGCTATTATGGCGGGCTGTCGGGCGGTTGTCGTTACAGGCGGTTGATTAGTTGAGCTTAACTCGGTTCATAAGGTTGCCCGAAATCTCGTGCAGCTCGCGGCTGCGTTCGGGAGTGAGGTCGCGGGCGTGGGCTGTTATGGCCTGTGTGAGCTTCCATAGGGTAGCCCCGCCCTGTACGCCGTCTTCGGGGTCGTTGCGCATGAGGATTTTTTCTACCTCCTCGCCCTCGCTTTTCAGCAGCGAGCCGCTCTTTGTGAGGCGCGAGATTTCGCGGTCGAGGTCAACTTCGATTTCGCTCGCACCCTGTATCTCGTAGGCCTTGCGTTCGAGTGTTTCGCGGCTAAACAGCCCCTTGGTAAGGTCGCGGATAGCCGAGGTGGTCGTCTGTGTGTCGAGTTCGTAGGTGCGCTGGCTGAGGGCGAGGTTGTCGGGGAGCTTCGAGCCGAGGTGTACCTGCTTCATCACGCTCTCGCGTACCATGCCATTGAGGCAAGCCCCGTTCAACAGGAAGGCTCGCATATCAACCGAGCCGTTGCCGTAGTCCGAGGTGCTGAACCGCGCCCCCGCGAAGATAACTACGTTGCCGTTGTTGCGGGTGGGTACGATGATAGGCTGCGGGAGGATTGTTTCAGCCCATATCTTCGTGTCGGTCATAAGCGCGTCGGCGATAACTGCGCCCTGTCCCGCAGCTTCCTCAACGAAAGCCGTCAGTATCTGTACGCTGTCGAGGCGGCGGTAGCTGTCCGATAACACGGCGCGAACCTGTGTGCCTACGGCGCGAACCAACACTCGGCTGCGCTCCGTCCATGAGCTGTGTTCGTTCAACACGTGGGCGGCGAGCTGCTTGCTCCATACGTCGCCCGAAGCGAGGGTGCGGAGATAGCGTTGCGGGACCCCCATACGGTCTGCGAGCTGTCCGATAGCGTTGTCGTGGAGGCTGAACTGCCCGTCGGGCATATTCATCGTGAGGGGCGTGTCCCCGCCCGTGAACGTGATCACGGGGTTGTGCTCCTTGCGGCGCAGGTTCACGCCGAGGGGCGCGATATAGTCCTGTTGCAGCTTGCCCTCGTCGAGGAGTCGCTGCATGGTGGCCTGTACGCCGACGGCCTTGCCGTCAATCATGCGCTGAACTTTGTTGATAACTACGTCGTTGAGACCCTGCTGGAGGGTGGTTGCCTGTGCGGAGGCGGTGGGGTTCATAATGGTTGCTTCCATTGTTTTTGGGTGTTGTGGGGCGGGCGCGTGTCCCGCCCCGTGGTTATTGATTTGAGTTGATTATTTGTCGTTGTTCCAGCCAGCGAAGCGCGGGCAAGCTTCACAAAATTTGCGGGCGTTATCGGTGGGACGAAATTTGGCGAGCGGGCGGCAAGGTCTAATGTCCTCGGGGCGCAGCTCAATTACACGGTGGCGGCGGCATTTATCCGCGCAAGCGGCCTCGGCCTGTTTCCTGTCGGAGTAAGCGGGGCAGTCGCTCACATATCCGAGTTCCTCGTTGTAGAGGGCGTAGGTGGGTTTCATATAGGTCAGATTAAACGGGTGAGAAATTCAAGTGCTTCACGATACAGGGCTTCGCCTGTGAGGCCGTCCTGTGAGGGTTCATAGCCCGCGAGATACGCGGCTTCGATTGTCTGCTGTTTCATAGCGGTTATCAGTGGATTTCGATTTCATACTCTACGATGTCATACTCAGCCATTTGCTCGTTGATAATCTCGCGGAGATTGTTCACGTCGCTGCGGCTGTAGGAGGTGGCCTCCCATTCATTTTCAGATACCTGTCGGAGGTTCTCAACGAGTACGGCGCGTTCGCTGATAGCGCGGGCGGCGCGGGAGCCTACATAAAGCTCAACCCATAGGGTCAGTAAAAACGGGGCGTTCATTTCGCTGTTATTTTGGAGGTTATTATTTCCAGTAGAATGTCACTCGGATACCTCGGCGCAGCTTGCAGCAGCATTTGTCATCGCCGTTGTTATAAGCGCGGGTCAAAAATTTGTTGGCAAACTCAACTCCGATAAGAGCTATCAGCCCGCTCACGCCTACGAGGGTGTTAATCTTGTTGCCCTGCGGGTCAACGCCAGCGGCCTTAATGCGGAAGTCGCGGTTGATTGTCGATGTCTTGTATGCGAGTGTCATTTTCGTTCGTTTTTGAGGTTTCGTGGTGTTTATTCCTTAAACACGGTGCAAAGTAAGTGAGGTATTTTTATTATACAAAATGTTTCAGCGAGAAAAATAACCGCATCGGGTTATTTTTAACACTTTTTAAGAAATACTCAGCGAATACCCAGAAATTCTCCTGTTATACACAATTTTCCCACATAGCCAAATTTTATGGTGTTTCTATGATAAACACCTCGGATTTTTTTATTACCTTTGCGCCAAAACAATTTCAAACTAATCAGTTTATCGCAGTATGGATTACAGACAACAGATTCTCGAAGCGTTGCAAGCCAAGTTCAAGGGGGGCAACGCGGGTGTGCTGAATTGGATTGCCGCTCAGTTGGCCAAGACAGTTACAGCCGCCGAACAGGTACAGACCGCCGTTGACGGTATCACACAGGAGTATGTCAGCATGATGGAAAGCTACGGCGACAGCCGCGCCACATCATCTGCACAGACGGCTGTAAAGAACTACGAGACCTCTCACGGCCTCAAAGACGGCAAGCCCGTACAACAGCCCGCCGCACAGAGCGGGGAGAAGAAACCGCCTGTAACAGTTGCAACTCCCGCAACAGGGGGTGCGCCCGCCGAGGAGGTTCCCGCATGGGTTCAGACAATCCTCGATCAGAACAAGACCCTCGCCGAGCGTCTTGACCGTATCGACACCGAGCGCACAACCACAACCCGCAAATCGCAACTTTCGCAGATTATCGCCAAGCTGCCCGAAGCCCTCCGCAAGCCCTACGAGCGCATATCGCTCGACGGCCTCAAAGACGACGAGTTCAACACTCTTGTCGGCGAGGTAACCACCGAGGTGGACGGCATACTCAGCGGAATGCGGCAGAAAGGTGCGACCTTTACCCCGCCCGCAACCAACAACGGGGGCGGCGGCGCGAAAGCCACGGACGCAGAAGTGGACGCTGTCCTGTCTAAACTGAACATTTAACCCGATTTATTAACCCCCAAAAAACGACAGAAATGCCTACCGCAAATCTCACCCGTGAGAAGATTGAGCTGAATGACGGCCTCGATTCTATCGTTGTCGTACAGGCAATCTCCCAAATCCCAGGTGGTCGCACCCTCGACGTGTCGGGGCTTGCCGCTAACGTGGAATCCGTCAAGAGCGGCCATGTCCTCGTTATCGACACCAAGACAAAGGCCGTTTCGCCCCTCGGCATAACCGACGGCGCGTATGAAACGCTCCCCACAGGCAAGAAGTACTACGGCGTACTGAAAGCCTCCGTCCTCAAACGCGACCCCCGCGCCGCTATCATCACGGCGGGTCAGATCAACGTCGCCGCAAGCCCCGCGCCTGTGACCGACGCTATCAAAGCTGGCCTCCCCCTCATTCAGTGGCTTTACGAATAAGCCGCAAGTCATTAACAGAACTAAACATTTCGCGCAATGATACGCTCATTATTCGCTGAATATGTCGACAAGTACTTCGCCCGTGTTATCGGCAAGATTGTCGAGAAATTCAACGGCAAAACACAGGAAAGCAAGCTCCTCCACAAGACTATGCTCACGGAGGAGTATTCGGCCGATCTCAAATGGGGTTCGTCCGAAATCAATCACTCCATCGTGGCCGCTGATGTCGTTGCCCTCGACTCGCCCCTGCCCCTCAAAAAGCGCGACACCATAAGCAACGCCACAGGCGAGCTTCCAAAAATCGGTGTCAAGTACCGCAAGGGCGAAAAGCTCATCAGCGACATCAACGTGGCCAAGGCTCGCAACACCGACGAGGCCACTATCGTTTCCAAGATTTTCGACGACACGACCAAGTGCATCCGCTCTATGGACGTGACCAAGGAAATCCTCTTCCGTCGCGGCCTGTCCACAGGTCAGCTCCTCGTTACCGAGGCTGACAACGACGGCACAGGTGTCCGCGTGTCTTTCGGCTATAAGGACGACCACATCTTCCACTGCAAGGCCGACCCGTGGCTCGGCACCAACCCGACCCCGCAGGACGACGTGCAGCAGCTTTTCGACAAGGCAGACGAGGACGGTAACACTATTAGCCACGTTTACCTTACCAAGCGTTACTTCGACGCTTTTCGCAAGTCGAAACAGGGTCGCCTGCTCGCCGCCAACGCCAAACAGCAGGTTATCACTGACGAGAACCTGCTTCCCGTCGTAGGCCGCGCCGCATTCCTCGAAGCCCTCGAAGACGAATACGGCGCAACATTCCACATCGTCGAGGGCAGCTTCAAGGTACAGGACCCCGACGGTTCCGACCGCCCCGCCGAGGCGTGGAAAGAGGCCAACGTGGTCGGTGTCCCCGAAGAAATCGTAGGCCGTCTTGTCTATGGCACACTCGCGGAGGAAACCAACCCCGTGGCCGCTGTGATCTATCAGAAGGCAGGGTCGCACGTACTTATCTCCAAGTACTCCAAGACCGACCCGCTGGAAGAGTTCACTGCCGCACAGGCTCTTTGCCTCCCCGTCATCGACAATGCCGACGGCATATACGTCCTCCATGCTGACAGCGCGGACGACTTCGCGGTCAACCCCACCTCGCTGTCATTCCCGAAGTCGGCCTCCACAAAGGAGGTTGAGGTTCACGCCGACGGTGACTTCACAGCCTCCGCCAATCAGACATGGGCAACCGTATCCGTCGAGGGCGGCAAAGTGAGTGTCAGCGTAACGGCCAACACTGGCGCACAGCGCACCGCCACGTTGACCGTGAACGACGGCAAGACCTCCAAAGAAGTGTCTATCACACAGGCCGCCGGCAACTAAAATATCTGACAAATGGCAACAATCCTCGATGCACTTAGAAGTGTGAACGCTTATCCGATTCCGATGCATACCCTCGTGGAAACAGCGGAACGATATAAACTGTCGATTTCAGCCGACGCCACACAGGCATGTCTGCATGGCAGGGATTATCTCCTTGCTAAAGCAGACCTCCTGCGTTGGCTCTCCTTTGCCCCGAATATCACGCAGAACGGCATCTCTTTCTCGTTCACGGACGAGCAAAGGCACGACTTCAGGAAAGAGGCAGACCGGGTGGCCGAAGAGTGCGGAGGGGATGAAACACGCATAACCGCCACATACGGTTATAAAGGCTCGAAGCTATGATTATCGAGAACGGTAAAATACAGTTCCTATCCGTCTGTGCAGGAGGTATCGTCAAAGGCATTCCTCACCCCGCTGTTGAAATCCCGGAAGAGCCTGTCGCATGCTGTATAAAGGTCAATAAAGACGACCACCACGGCAACGCAGACGGCTCTATATACCGGCAAGCGAACATGACGGTAATCATAGACGCTGTAATAACCGAAGAAGTGGGTTCGCGGCGTGCCAAGCTGTTTGATACTAAAGGCCGTGAGATTGGAGTTTTCAGAGTCCAAAACGTACAATACCTTGATTATGTCCAAGCCATTGAGCTACAACTGACTCATGCCGATTAAACAAATCACTCCGCAAATCGTCATTCAACGAGCTATCGAGATGCGCATCGAGCGTGTGATAGCGGCCACTGTAAGGCGGTTATGTTCTATCGGCGAACAGGTAGTAACCTATGCGCGTGACCCGAACCGGAAGCGCTATACCGACCGCACCGGAAACCTGACGAGTTCAATCGGCTATGCCGTTATCATGGACGGAGAAATCATGCAGCATAGCGGATTCGGAACTGTGCGCGGTCCCGAATTCAAGAAGAGCAAGGGCAAAGAGTCGGGTTCCAAGTCCGGGCGACAGTTGCTCGCACAGCTCATCTCCGAGTATCAGTCGGGAATAGTGCTGATAGTGGTCGCCGGCATGTCTTACGCGGTTCATGTAGAAGCCAAGGGATTGGACGTTTTGGATTCAGCCGAGATAAAAGCGCAAGATTTAGTGAGGAAGTTCCTTGACAAATTCAATTTGAAATAACAGCTATGGCAGTAAAATCGACACCTGAGATAGAGCAGCGCATGTTTGAAGTGCTGGAGCCTCTTTTGAAACAATACATCAGAGGCGGTTTCTATCCGAGCGACTGCCGCCCCGCCGATCAGCACGCGGAGGACGGCGTGCTGATTGTTTCTACCGCCAATGCTTCGCAAATTCAAGAAGGACGTGCCAAACTGAATATCTACATTCCCGACATTGACTGTGGCGTGGGGCGTGCTGTTCCTGACAAAGGCAGGATTCAAGCCCTCGCTGCTTTGGACAACGCCCTGGTTGACGCATTAAATGAGGCGGACACTGACTATGATTTCTTTTTGTCGGACGCCACACATTCACTGGGCGAACCTGACATGGAGGAACATTTTGTGAATATCAATATAGGTTTCAGACTAATAACATTTTGACAAATATGGCAAAGAAAAAAATAATGGGATGGTCGAAGTGCGGGATACGCATAGCCCCGACCCCATCCGATGAATCGATGGCATCTTCCGCCAACTTGAAGAGCATCGGAACCATCAAAGACAAATCATCGACACTCGAACCCTCGGACGGCGACGTCCTCGAGGCCAAGGCTACCGGCGGAGAGACAGTGGCCAAAGAGACACAGGAGGGCGGTTACCTGCTCAAGACACGGGTAATAGAGCCGGACGACGAGCTGTTGAAACTGCTCGGCCTCGGGGAGGCGGACACGAGCTCCGAAGAGTTCAAGGTGAAGACCCACGTCGTGGAGGGTGATTTCTCCCTTGAAGTCGACCCCAAGAACGTCGGGGCAAAAGGTATCCGCGCCCCGAAAACCAACATCGCCTACAAGCCCGGCTGGAGCGAGGAAGAGGGTAACTATGCCGACCTCGAATTTGAGATTGTGAAGACTCAGAAAGAGGACGGCTCGGATTACTGGTATTCCCGCTACACCAAGAAAGCAGCCTCTGCCGGGAGCGGGAGCTAAATTTCATCTTTCATATTCCGCCTCTATCCTGGAAGTGCGCCGCGCCGTCAATGGCAACGCGCATTTCCGGATATGAGGGAGGAAACCCAAACCGATGATTCCACTTAACCAAGAAAAAATGCAAGAACCACCCACGATAGAGAAGCGCGTTGCGGACGCAGTGCTTGAACGTGAGTCGGACACCCTTACGCTTGACGGTGTCATATACCGGATTGCATCCCCCACGCTCGCGACCCTTATAATGACCTCCGAACTGATTGCCGGATTGCCCCCGATGAACCCGGAGGCGGAGAACCCGTTGGAGGAAGTGTTGAAAAACGCCCGGCATTGCAAGCTCCTCGGCAAGATAACGGCGGTGCTGATACTCGGCGCTAAAAGGGTTGGAGAGAACCGTCAAGTCCCTGCCGACAGACAACAGGGCGCAGGTTTCTTTGCGCGCCTCATGCAGAAGATTGCACCCTCCCGCCGCCGGACAGTTGCGGAGGTTGACAAACTCGCCGACATGATTCTCAACGAGGTAAGGCCGTCAGTCTTGCAGCAGGTATTGACGCGGCGGCTCATAGACATGGAGATAGGCGATTTTTTCGGGCTTACCACTTCCCTGACCGCAGCAAATCTGCTGCTAAAGCCGACAAGGGAGGTGGACGGAGCGACAGCATCTGGGGAATGATTTACGCCTGGACACAGGCATTCCACACGACACCCGAATACATCCTGCACGAAATCAGCTACAAGAACCTGATACTGTACAGCAGCGCTGCCCCGAGTTACGGCGACACCAAGGACGGCGGCGATGAATGGGACGACAGCATAGACGCCAATAATCCCGATAATTTCAACAACACCAACGACGAAGAGGAATTTATATGAACGGCAGCGGTTCACAACATTTCGACATCAGCCTTTCCACCGAGCGTCTGAAACGCGACGCACAGACGGCCATGCAGCAGTTCAACCGCATAGGTCAGGCAGCCGCCATGCAGGGGCAACGTATAGACGCTCAGTTCGCCTCGGCCGGGAAAGGTATAACCGGAGCATTCACAAAGGGTGTGGAGGGAGCCAAGTCCGCCCTTATGGATTTATCCAAGAACATCCTCGGCATAAGCGCCCTGATGTCGAGCGGCTCGTTCATCAAAGACATATACAGCTCCGTCGGCGCATTCAACAAGCAGATGCGCATCGTCTCCACCATCTCGGACGATGTGGCCAATAACATGGACAACTACAAGAACAAAGTCCTCGACCTCTGTACCGAGATTGCCGTCGCTCCCGAAACAGCCGCCGCAGCCCTTTATCAGATAAACTCTGCCGGCCATTTGGGAGCGGACGGTATGAAAGTGCTCGAAGTTTCGGCAAAGTCCGCTGTCGGGGGCGTGACGGAGACCGCCGTTGCAGCAGATGCCATCACTACCATCCTTAACGCTTACCGCATGAAATCGGAAGAAGCGGAAGCGGTGAGCGACAAACTTTTCACGACCGTCCGGCTCGGCAAGACAACGATGGACGAACTGGGACGGAGTATAGCCTACGTGGCACCGTTGGCCGCGACCTATAAAATCAGCATAGACGAGGTGCTGGGAGCCGTGGCACAGCTCACCAAGCAGGGTAACTCCACGCAGAATGCCATGACCCAAATCTCCGCATCGATAACCGCCATCGCAAACGAACTCGGCGACGATGCGTTCAACAACGGCCTGTTGGCTGCTGTTGAAAACATCGAGAAAATGGCCGGAGGCTCCAACCAGGCGTTGAAAGACCAGCTCGGCAACATCCGGGCTGTGCGTGCCGCATTGGGTCTTGCGAAAGAGAATGCCTCGGAGACGGCTTCGATGATTAAGGAAATAAAGAACTCCGCCGGAGCTGCCGATGCAGCGTGCAAGAAAATGAACACCTCCGGTTCGGCTGAAATGACGAAGCTCAAGAATAACTTCATCAAGGAGTTTGCAAGCATAGCGACCGCCGGGGCGGGTGTCTTGGGCGGTTTGGCCAAAACGCTGAACCAGGCGTTCGAGAGCGGCAACATGCAACGGATGCTCAGCCTCTTGAAAGACATAATCATCGTATATGGCATTTACAAAGGAGTCCTAATTGCGTTAATGGCAATCGGGAAAGGTTGGAACGTAATACAAGCCGAGTCTGCGGTGATAAAAAGAGCGGCAGCGATACATCAGACGTCTTTAAATACGGCACAGGCGTTCGGAGCAGCCATGACCATGAACCTGAAAAGGGCATGGCAAGCACTTAACGCGACGATGAAAGCCAATATGTTCGGCATTATTGTCGGAGCGGTCGCCGCAGCCGCTTACGGCATCTACAAGTTGTGTAAATACGAGAGCGATGCCGTAAAACAACAAAAACGCCTTACAGATACATATTCGGAATTCCGAACCACATTGCAATCAGAGCAGCAAGAATTGAGGTCGTTGTTCGATGCCTTGGAAAAGACGAAAGTAGGAACAGAGGCCAATGCCGAAGCCAGGCAAGCTATCATCGACAAGTATGGCAACTTACTCGCTAATATGGATACGGAAAAGGCCAAACTTATAGATGTAGCAGGCGCATACGCTGCATTGACTGTCGAAATAGAGAAAGCCGCGAGAGCGCGTTATATGCTCAAAGCCATAGAGGATGAACGGACTAAATATGATGAGTTATATCAAAAAGAATACAATAAGGCGTTCGATTTAATCGCCGGTAAATTCGGTATTGACTACGCACGGCGGAATGCCGCAGCAATTGGCCGTGTATTGGAGGGTAAAACAAAGGCAAATCCGGAATTCCTCAAAAAATTCAACCAAGATCATAGCCTGTTTGTAGACAGCAGTCCGGGTGGTAGTATGCACAACTATACCACGAATGATTTGCAAAAGTCAATCAATAATGTAGTAAAGGCAAAGCATGATTTAGATATGGCAAGAATCAAGGTCGAGGGGATGTATGGGATGACCGAAGAACAAGCCAATAGAATTTCTAACACAACATTAAAAGCCCCGGCTTTGCCTGACACTAACAAGATTTACGCTGGAGGAAATACAAGCGGTAAAGGTAGCAAGGGCGGTTCAAAAGGGCGTGAGGGCGGTTCGACTGACACCGGTAGTAAGAATCCCGAAGAGCAAGCCCGCGAAGTGGAACAGGCCGACCTCGAAATCCGGGAGATAGAAAGACGTCAGGCCGAGGAACGCGCCCGCGAACAGGAAGACCTCGAAATGGAGAAATGGCAGCGCCGGATCGACGCGATGGACGAGGGGGAAGCCAAAACCCTTGAACAGACCCGGCTCGACAATCAGAAAGAGCTTCAGGAGACCCAACGCGCTTATGAGGACGCCGTAAACGCCGAAATTGAACGGCAAAAGGAATTGTTCGAGGCCAAAGAGAGTGCCAAGAAAGCCGAAAACTCAAAGTACGTCGAGAAGAACTTCAAGCCGGAGGACGTTGACAAGGCTCCCATTGAAGCTATAAAGGCGCAATATAAAGAACTTGCCGACAGCATTTACACGGTAAATGAAAACGCGCAACAGCGTTATATCCAGTCTCAGACCGACGCCATGAACGAATATCTCGTTCAGTGGGGCAAAGGGATGGAGAAGCGCAATGCCATAAAAGCACTCGCCGACAGCCGCCTCGCACAGGCACAGAACGACGGCGAGAGGAACGCCATCCGGGCGCAGCTCAACAAAGACCTCTCGGACTTCGACATGGACGCCAATAAGAAAACAGCGGCCATAAGCACCATGTTCGAGGATATGACCGAAAGGACATTGGCCGACGTGCGCGCCATCTTCGAGCAAGGGCAGAAGAGCATAGACTTCCTTAAAGCAGGGGTTTGGGACGCCGCCAAAGGTGAAGAACTCGGCATATCGGAGGAAACGTTCAAGTATCTTTCCAACAGTCCCGAAGAGTTGGAACGCCTCGTTGCCGGCCTCAAGAACCTCAAGAAAGAAATCGACGGTTTCGACAATGGGTTCAAGAAGTTGGGTAAAGGATTCTCCGATTTGTTCAAGTCAGGTAACGACCCTAAGAAATTCCAAGCTGCCCTCGCCAAGATTACCGAGGGGATGCAGTCGGTGATACAGGTCGCGACATTCCTCCAAAACTCGTTGTCCCAACTCGGCGAAGCGTTCGGCAGTGACACTTTGGGCGACATAGCGCAAGGAATCGGAACAGCACTCGAAGCGGTGAACGGCGCCATGTCCGGGGCACAGGCCGGTGCCGCATTCGGTCCATGGGGCGCCGCTGCCGGTGCAGCCATAGGTCTGGTATCGTCGCTCGGCTCCGCCCTCGCAAAGCTCCATGACGCGAAACACGAGAAGAAAATCACGGAACTGCAAGATGAGATAGAGGTGCTGGAAGAGGGATATAACCGGCTCGGCGACGCCATAGAGAAAGCCTACTCCAAGGATGCGAGCAATCTGATTGACCAACAGAACGAGCTGCTCAAACAGCAGAAAATACTCATTCAGCAGCAGATTAACGAGGAAAAGGAGAAGAAGAACTCCGACGAATCCCGCATAAAGGATTGGGAGAAGCAGATTCGCGACATCGACCGGCAGATAGCCGACAACAAGGAGAAAGCCATAGACGCCATCTTCGGCGAGGACGTGAAATCGGCGATCGATAATTTTGCGGAAGCCTACGAAAGCATGTTTGACGGCGGGGTAAGCCGCGCCCGTGCGAGCAAAGACCTCGTCAAACAGATGATTAAGCAGATGATTATCGAGGCTATGAAAGCCGACATAAGCGAGCCGATGAAGCGTATCCGGGAGATGCTTCAAAAATTTTGGGAAGACGGCTATATCGACGCCAACGAGCAGGGTATCATCAACCGGATGGTCGAAGACGAAATGTCCGAATTGGAAAATAAATACGGCTGGGCAGACGGATATTTTAAGGGTAGCACCTCGCAAGGGGGCAGCAAGGGTGGATTTACCACCATGAGCCAAGACTCCGCCGACGAGCTTAACGGACGCTTCACGGCGTTGCAAATGGCCGGTGAGGTGATAAAGACAACAACCCTCGAAATCAACGAGCAATTACGTGCCGTCGCGGCCAAAAGCGCGGCGACCTCGAATGCCGTCGAGGAAATCCGCGGGCTATCGCTTATAGCCATCGACCACTTGGAACGAATCAGCAAGCACACCGCAAATCTTGAAGAGATGAACGAACGGTTAGGTAAAATCGAAAAATATACGAGCAGGTTATGAGCAACACAACACTTGATAAGATAAAAGCAGTGGCGGCTTCCATCGGAGCTTGCAAAAAGATTGGAGAGCCGGTGACATGGGAGGAAATGTCGCGGCTGTTTTTCAGCGCGCAAGGCCGGGAGTTCTGCGAACGCCATGAGTTCCCGGGCATTGTGTGGTGGAATAAAATCAAACGGGACTGCAATCTTGCCAAGCTCGGCATCTTTGTGGATGCAGGGCAGATAAAGCGTACCGGTAGTGTTGACATCGCTCTCGTCGGCAACACTACGGGAGTGCTGAAATACGAGACGCCGGCATCGATACACCGGGTAATCCTCATGCACGGCGCCAAGGCACGGATTACAGTCCGTAACCATGCTGTCGTGCTGATTACAAAAATAGGATTGGCCGGAGAAGTGGATATTGACCGTGACGAAACATCGACGATACTATGGTAGGAGAAGTGTACATAAACGGCAAGGATGCACAGACGGAATACGGCGTCATCTTCGGCGAGGACAGCTTCACGGCGTTGCTGACCCCGGCGCCGGTGAAGTCGTACATCACCAACAGCAGTGCGCTCATACACGGCAAGCGGGTGCTCGTGAGTGCTGAAATACATCCCAAAATGAACGATCGTGACGTACAGTTGACATTCTACCTCAAAGCCCGCAACTTGCCTGAGTTCCTGAACAGATACTCCAAGTTCACGCAAATGCTGCAGAACGGACGCGTGGACATCCGCACGAAGTATCAGCCCACGGTAACGTACCGGTGCAATTATGTGTCTTGCGCACAATTTACACAGTTCAATGGCAGGTTGGCCAAATTTGTACTGAAACTGAATGAACCCGACCCAAACGACAGAGTAACGGTATGATAGATATAAAGTACAAGGAAGGCTCACAGGAAAAGGTGAGATTATCTGTTGAAATCAGCGAGAAAGCCATCTACCGCAAGGAGTTGATGGCCGATGAATATGTATTGCTGACATTCAACACGGCCACTCTCGTACACTTCCGTAAAGGGGACTATATCGACACCGGGTTCGGGCGGTTTGAGATAGTACAGCTCGACAAGCCGAAACAGGACACCGGCAACACCGGCGGCTGGTCGTACGAATTGAAATTCCACGCGCCGTGGTACCGCTGGACTACCCGCAAGCTGTTTTACGCCCGGCAAAAAGGGTTCGAGAAAGAGTGGCACATGACCCAGCGCCCGGGATACTTCATGCAGATAGTCATCGACAATCTCTCGGAGGCCGGGTTCGGTGAATTTACCGCGCAGATAGACCCGGAGCTTACAGAAATGAAGTTGGTGCAGTTCGACGGCGACAACATCGTGGACGGCCTCACGAAGATAGCCGAAGCATGGGAATCGGAATGGTGGATAAGCGACAATGTCATACATCTCTCGAAATGCGAATACGGCACTCCCGTAAAGTTTGAGGTCGGCGATGTCATAACCGAGATGCAGCCGGGGGGCAGCAAGGACGATGAATATGCCACGCGCCTGTATGCGTTCGGCTCGACGCGTAACATCCCGACAAACTACCGCAAGAACGAGGATGCCGAGGCCGTTATAGAGGGTGTCGTTGAGCGGCGCCTCAAACTACCCGAGGGTACAGACCATATCGACGCATGGCCGAACCTCGATGACAAGGACGTGGTGGAAGCCGTCGTCAGCTTCGACAAGGTCTATCCGCGCCGTACCGGAACAATCGACTCCATTTCTACCGAGATTTACCGTGACGAGGTGGCTGACGATGAACACCCCGACGGCGAATTGGTGGAATGGGAAGCCGTAAGATTCACGGACGCGGGAATCACATTCAAGTCCGAGTACATTCTTCCCGATACCGAATTGCGGGTCACATTCCAGACCGGAGCACTCGCAGGGATGGATTTCGAGGTAAGGTTCAACCCCGACGGCGCCGATGAAAGCACGTCCGATGCGCAGGTTTGGGAGATAATCCGTAATGATACTTACGGCATAGACCTCCCGAGTGAACAGTTCCGGCCACAGGCGGGCGACACTTATATCCTGTATGGTTACGACCCCCGAATGGTATCCGATTTGCTCATCCCGGCGGCTGAACAAGAATTGCTGGAAGAGGCAAAGAAATGGCTTGCAAAGAAATGCCGGGACAATGCCAATTACAGCTGTCCCACCAATCCTATACGTTGCGCCGGATACCGGTATGTCAACCATCAATGGGAACACTATCCCGAAGATGAGATAGACCTCGATGTCGGGCAATTGGTGGAGTTGGTTTCAGATAACTATTTCCCCGACACCCAGGGACGACGGAAAAGCCGGATACGCGCTTTTGAGAAGCGGCTGGACAATAAGTACAATTGCACTTATGAAATAGGCGAGACGGCCGATTATAGCCGCACGGAGGAGCTTGACGCCAAGGTTGACGCTCTCGCCGTGCAGAATAACCGATTCATCAACGGAGGAGGAAACGGGGCATATATCATCACGCGCCATGATACGACACCGGCCACCGACCATAACCTGTATTCCGCTCTCCGTTCGCGTCTTGAGTTCGCCTTGAAAACCGCCGCTCAGAAGATACGGTATATATGGACGTTCCTAAAAGGTCTGAGATGTGGCGAATTTGTTTCGGGAGCGTCCGGCGCGCAGATAGACGGTAACGGCAACGCCGAGTTCGAGAGCATCATTTCCCGGAGTTATCTGAAAGTCTATGAACTCATATATAACCGACTGAACGCGCAGGAGGGCGAGGCGTCGTTCTCCGATTCCGGCACGATCGAGAGCGTCACAGACAACGCAGACGGTTCGCAGACCGCCGTCATGCGGCGCCGCTGGGAGGGGGACTTCACCGCCTTTCAGCCCGGCGACGTGGTGTACGGTTACGTGAACGACCTCGGCAACAGCAGTGCAAAGGAGTACGGTAAAGCATGGGCGTGGGTCGAAAGCGTAGACCGGGAAGCCAACACATTGAAACTGCGTCCCTATCCCGATGCCGGGACTCCCTCCGGCCACAACATGGCCATGACCGGCTCGATGATGATTGCCCGCTGGGGCAACCGCATCGTGCCATCGGAACAGACCGCATCCGAGTATTATTTCATCAAGAAGACGGCACAGGGGGCGTGGTACAACACTCGCCAGCGCTCTGTAATGATTTCATGCGAGGGAGGAAACATCTGCGAGCTGACCGGCGTGGACGCCCCGATATTGCGCCCCTCGAATTTCGGTACAGTCCTCGGAGTTTTGCCCGAAGGGTTGATAGACGAGGAGACGGCCAAATACATGAACCTCTCGCAGCCTTACCTTTACGCTCGCGGAATTGTGGTTCAAGACCTTATCCGTATCGGCTACAATGGCGAAGAAATAAAGACGCCCCGCTTCCGTGGCGAATGGGATGCGACAATCGCTGCCGATGAGACGGAGTACTACCGTGATGCCGACAGCGTGACGGACATCGTGACCTACGGCGGGTGTCTTTGGCAATGCCTCGTGGCGCACGCCTCCGCCGAAGCCCCGGCGGAGGGTTCCTCCGAATGGATGAAGCTCACCTCTCGCGATTACTCGGATTACCGGATAATCCCCTCGGTCAATGTGGTATATATCCGCGAGGGTTCGCACTCCACCGACCTCATAAAATGCACGGTGCGCCACTTCAATGCCGACGGTTACAGCGATTACGCGACACCGGAAGCTCTCGACTCGTTGGGCGTGAAGCTGCTATTCTCGCTCGACGGCACGACATATAACGAGTTTTGGGTGCGCGAGGGCGCAGTGCTTGAAAGCGCCGACGGCGAAACGCTGGAGCTCTCCGCCGGAGACTCGCTCGAAATCGGAGGCAACAACGTGCCGTGGGTGGAAATCGGCGACAACATACACTTCTATGTCCGCCGTAACGAAGACGGCAAAATCCTTGACGCCTACACCGTCCCGGTCGTGCGCGACGGAGAGAAAGGAGAGGCCGGACACCATACGGAATACCGCTACAAGACATATTCCGACTCGCTCGCTAATATCCCGATGCAGTCGGGTTACGAGAGCCAGCGCTTGCCGTCGGGGTGGACTGACACAATCCCCACAGTGGGAACCGGGCGTGCTCTGTGGATGATATGCGCCACCATAGACGCCGATGATAAGCTTGTGGGCGAGTGGTCGTGGCCTGTACGCCTCAGTGGGCAGAAAGGGGCGCAGGGTGACAAAGGAGACCCCGGTACACCGGGCTCAACAGGCCTTATGGCATATCCGGCAGGGATATATGACGACCACACCGTCTACTCCTCCACCGAAACCACCACCCCGGTAGTCATGGACGGTCGCGACGCAGAAGGAGTGGCGCAATACTTTGTGCTGAAACCCGGTCAGACCTACTGCGGCCTGACGGCCACTTATGCCACACCTCACGAGGATGCGGCATACGGAGGAACCGCAGCGCAGTGGGAGCGGATGGACAGGTTCAACTCCATATTTGCCGACATCGTAATGGCGGAGTTCGGAAAACTCGCAAGCGCGGTATTCAGCGGCGACCTCATGTTTTCGGAGCAGGGCGTGGATGCGGACGGAGAGCCGAGTACGGATTACCGGCTTATCAAGACCGGCGGCTTCATCCCTAATTTGAAACTCGACCTCAAGACCGGGGAAGCCTACATAAAGAGTTTCACCGCCGGCAACACCCGGTTCAGCGGTGAAATCATGTACGGCAACTCTACACCATTCGGCAAGGGGTTGATTAAGGGCGAGATAACCGCTCCAAACGGCAGACGCGAGAGCAATGCTCCCAACCAACAGGAGCACCAAATAGCCGAGATAGTGGTAGACGCGCCGGCATCGGTAAAAATAGCGCTCAACCTCGGCGCACACTCATCTAACGGCTTCATCGCTCCCGACAACAAAGGCATAACTGCCTCGATAGCGATACGCCTCTATGCGGCTGACAACAGCTATCAGACCTTGCACACGCTTGAAGCGAACACCCCGAAGCAAGACCGCACGTACAGCTACTCCGACACTCTCTCGCTCGCAGCCGGAACCTACCGACTCGCAGTGGTGATTGATTTCGAGCAAAGCACAAGTACATGGTGGGAGGCTGTACCCCCGATGCAGAACCGCACCTACGCCGAAGTTACGTGGGATGGAGCTGCAATCAGCGCCGACGGAAGCGGATACATTTCATTGCGTTACGGCAATGGCTGGGTCATAGGCGACTCCCCCTCCAACTACGCCATGGCCTACGAGGACGAGGAGCAGAACATGGTCTTTCAAGTGCAGACGAAGACCGGCTACGGTCTGAAACTTTGCCCCGGTGGCCTCATGGTCATGCCGGAGAAATACTCGGGATGGATGACATTAGAGAACTACATTAAAAAAATAGCGCAACAATGACGATAGACGAACTCACCCACGCAACCGTAATACACGAAGATATGCGGATTCCGGTGTCGCTCTTCGGACAGATGATGCGCATCTCGATTTCGCAGATTCAGAGCGCAGGTGGCGGAACTCCTGCCGGGGTGGAGTGCATGACCCCGGCCGAAGTAACCGCCCTCTGCAACAATATATTCAACACATAAACAACATAAACCCACCACCACAATGGCAAACAAATTAGTAGACGAAAGCGCGACTCCGGCGATGAGTG
>OHBJ01000766.1_pt1 | contig 21727 bp, 21 predicted proteins | sample 1577241 | NCBI WGS metagenome assembly OHBJ01 (sample SAMEA3541594, study PRJEB24748) | human gut metagenome | biome: human gut; feature: human-associated habitat; material: faeces | place: China | collected 2012 | reverse complement strand
AGAAGAAATGTATGCTGCATATTCCCATACCTATAATCGGCGACAAAGCTGTTGCCAGTGCTGCACCTTCCATTCCCAGATTCATCGGGAACATGAGAATATAGTCAAACACTATATTAAACAGACTGCTAAAAAGTGTTGCACTCATGGCAATTCCCGGGGCTCCGTCATTTCTCACAAATGCATTAGTCACATAGTTACACATAAACATCGGTGCAAAACACATGAATATCTTAGTATAATTATTCCCAACTGCCACAATATGTTCATCAGCTCCTAGAACACGCATGATATCTGCCGAAAAGAATATTCCGGCAAAAACGAATAGCATGCTTGACAATATACACCATATTAATGCATTCCAGAAATAATCATCTGCATCTGCATCTTTTTTAATCTTACTGATTGCATACCTTATAGCTGAACCAACACCAATCATCTCACCAATTGAGAATATTATACTATATAATGGCATAACAAGATTTAATGCTGTAAGTCCGTCTGCTCCCTTTGCTATAGATATAAAATACGAGTCAGCAAGAACGTAGCATGAAAACCCTATCATTCCGAGAATATTCTGCGATACATATTTAAAAAAATTCTTTCTGTTTTCCTCCTTGCTCATCGAAATCTCCTTAATTAAATAATATAAGTTACAAAAACGGCTCCCGTTGGGAGCCGCATTTTACACACTATCATATCTCTTAACGCAAAGCAATTACATGCCCATAATTATTTACTTAGTTCCGAAGATTCGGTCTCCGGCATCCCCAAGTCCTGGGCAAATATAAGCATCTGCGTTAAGCTCTCTGTCAAGATGTCCAATGTATATCTGAACATCTGGATGCGCCTTATGAAGCTTTTCAACTCCCTCTGGGGCAGCTATGATACACATGAACTTAATCTGCTTTCCGCCAACCTTCTTTATCTGGTCAATTGCATCAACTGCCGAACCTCCTGTTGCAAGCATCGGATCTGTTACAACAATAGTTCTTTCCTCAATTGGATGTGGAAGCTTGCAGTAATATGGTACCGGCTCATGTGTCTCTTCATTACGGTACATTCCGATATGTCCAACCTTAGCAGTTGGTACAAGTGAAAGTACACCAGGAACCATTCCAAGACCTGCCCTTAAAATAGGAACAATTGCAAGCTTACGGCCTGAAATCATAGGTGTCATACAAGTTTCAATAGGTGTCTCAATCTCAACATCTTCTGTCGGAAGGTCTGATAAAGCCTCAAAGCCTTCAAGCATAGCTATTTCTTCAACGAGCTTTCTGAATTCATTAGTTCCTGTTTTCTTATCTCTAAGAATTGAAATCTTATGCTGGATAAGTGGATGTGTAAATATAGTTATATTCTTCTCATTCTCAAAATCCATCATTATTAAGTACCTCCAAATTATATAATATAATTACTCAATGTATTTACTCAGCCTCTTCTGGCTTTTCCTCATCAGAGTCTGTATTCATAACATAAACTCCACGGCTGCTGTCACCTGCTGGATTCTTACCGAATTCATAATCATTACCAGGTAATATAGCATTAAGAAGAATACCTGCTATAGCAGCAATTGCGAGTGCTGTAAGTGTTATAGATGTTCCACCGATTGTAAATGTAAGTCCATCACCGAAGCCTAAACCACATACAAATATAACACCTGCAATAATAAGATTTCTTGACTTAGTAAGGTCAACCTTGTTCTCAACAACATTTCTTACACCGATAGCTGAAATCATACCGTAAAGCATGAATGATATACCACCGATAATTGCTGTTGGCATAGTTGATATAACTGATGAAAACTTAGGTATGAATGAAAGTATAATTGCAAATACTGCTGCAATCCTGATTACTCTTGGGTCATATACCTTAGAAAGTTCAAGAACTCCTGTGTTCTCACCATATGTAGTATTAGCCGGACCTCCAATTGCTCCTGCAAATGCTGTTGCAACACCATCACCGATAAGTGTTCTGTGAAGTCCCGGATCCGCTAAGTAGTTTTCTTCAACTGTAGCTGAAATAGCTGACATATCTCCGATATGCTCCATCATTGTTGCAATAGCAATCGGTGCCATAACAAGGATTGATGTAACATCAAATTTCATAAACTGGAACTTCGGAATTCCTACCCATGAAGCAGATGCAATTGATGAGAAATTAAGTATCGCTGAACCATCAGGATTATGTACTCCGCATGCATTAAGAATAAGTGCAAATACATATGAAATTACTACACCCATAAGAATAGGGATAATCTTAAAAAGTCCCTTGCCCCATATATTGAATATAATAATTACAGCAAGTGCAACAAATGCAAGTAACCAGTTAGCTGATGCATTTGTAATAGCTGAACCTGCAAGTGAAAGACCGATACATATAATGATAGGTCCTGTAACTACAGGTGGAAGGAATTTCATAACTCTGTTGACTCCAACAAGCTTAATTATAAGTGCAAGTACAAAGTAAAGCATTCCGGCAACAAATATACCACCACATGCATAAGCAGCCTTATCATTAGCTGACATTCCAGCATACATACCGCTGTCAAGATTAGCTACTGTGTAGAATCCACCAAGAAATGCAAAGGAAGATCCTAAGAATGCAGGTACTTTGAACTTAGTACACAGGTGGAATATCAATGTACCAAAGCCTGCACAGAAAAGTGTTACTGATACAGACAGACCTCTGGTAAGCTCCTCACCGCAGGCAGCCTGAAAATATCCTGATACCAGAATAGGTACAAGAATAGTTGCGCCAAACATGGCAAACATATGCTGAATACCAAGAATCAGCATCTTCGCTTTACCAAGCTTTCTGGCATCACGAATAGGTTCGATTTTCTTTTGTTCCATAATACGCTCCAATCAATATATATTTTCATATTATTATAGAACATATTATGATTTAGGGCAATGAAAAAATATTCCATTTTAAACATTTCGGGGCATGAAAAGCTTTCGCCTTCCATGCCCCGAAACTCGTGTTATGGTCAAAAATTGGATTATTTCTCTTCCGCAATAGCAGCCTGTGCTGCAGCAAGTCTTGCAATAGGTACTCTGAATGGTGAGCAGCTCACATAATCAAGACCAATCTTGTGGCAGAATGCAACTGATGAAGGATCTCCACCATGCTCTCCACAGATACCTATGTGAAGATCCGGATTAACCGGTCTTCCAAGCTTTATTGTCATCTCCATAAGCTTGCCTACACCATTCTGGTCAAGCTTTGCAAATGGGTCATTCTCAAATATCTTAGATTCATAATATGCATTAAGGAACTTACCAGCGTCATCTCTTGAGAATCCGAATGTCATCTGTGTAAGATCGTTAGTACCAAAGCAGAAGAAATCAGCTTCCTTGGCAATCTCATCAGCAGTAAGTGCAGCTCTTGGAATCTCAATCATAGTACCAACCTCGTATTCAAGGTCGATTCCTGCTGCCTTAATCTCTTCATCTGCTGTCTCAACAACAGTCTTCTTTACATACTTTAATTCCTTAACCTCACAGATAAGCGGAATCATAATCTCCGGCTTAACATTCCAGTCAGGATGTGCCTTCTTAACATTGATTGCAGCTCTTATAACAGCTCTTGTCTGCATCTTGGCAATCTCTGGATATGTTACTGCAAGACGGCATCCTCTGTGTCCCATCATTGGATTAAACTCATGAAGACTTGCAATAATATTCTTAATAGTCTCTACTGACTTGCCCTGTGATTCAGCTAACTTCTTAATATCTTCTTCCTCTGTAGGAACAAATTCATGAAGAGGTGGATCAAGGAATCTGATAGTTACAGGATTACCTTCAAGTGCCTCATAAAGTGCTTCGAAATCTCCCTGCTGATATGGCAGAATCTTATCCAGTGCTGCTTCTCTTTCTTCTACAGTATCAGAACATATCATCTCTCTGAATGCTGCAATTCTGTCCTCTTCAAAGAACATATGCTCAGTACGGCAAAGTCCGATACCTTCTGCTCCAAGTTCTCTTGCCTTCTTGGCATCCTTAGGAGTATCTGCATTAGTACGAACCTTTAACTTTCTATACTTATCAGCCCACTCCATAACTCTTCCAAACTCTCCTGCAATCTTGGCATCAACCGTAGGAATCTGTCCATCATATATGTTGCCTGTTGTACCATCAATAGATATATAATCTCCTTCATGGTATTCCTTGCCTGCAAGTGTGAACTTCTTATTAGCTTCATCCATTGCAATATCACCACAGCCAGATACACAGCAGGTTCCCATACCTCTTGCAACAACCGCTGCATGGCTTGTCATACCTCCTCTTACAGTAAGAATACCCTGCGAAGCCTTCATACCTGTAATATCTTCTGGCGATGTCTCAAGTCTTACAAGAACAACCTTCTCGCCTCTTGCATTCCACTCTTCTGCGTCTTCTGCTGAGAAAACAATCTTACCACATGCAGCGCCAGGAGATGCTCCAAGACCTCTTCCTGCTGGAGTTGCAGCCTTAAGTGCAGCTGCATCAAACTGAGGATGAAGAAGTGTATCAAGATTACGAGGATCAATCATTGCAACTGCTTCCTTCTCTGTTCTCATCCCCTCATCTACAAGGTCGCATGCAATCTTTAATGCTGCCTGTGCTGTTCTCTTACCATTACGTGTCTGTAACATGAACAGCTTACCATGCTCTACTGTAAATTCCATATCCTGCATATCTCTGTAATGTTCTTCCAGAGTTGCACACACATCCTTAAACTGCTCAAATGCTTCCGGGAACTTCTCACTCATTTCCTGAATATGCATTGGAGTTCTTACTCCGGCAACAACATCTTCACCCTGTGCGTTAGTAAGGAACTCTCCAAAAAGTCCTTTAGCACCAGTTGCAGGATCTCTTGTAAATGCAACACCAGTTCCACAGTCATCCCCCATATTACCAAATGCCATAGACTGTACATTAACTGCTGTTCCCCAAGAATAAGGAATATCATTATCTCTTCTGTATACATTAGCTCTTGGGTTGTCCCATGAACGGAATACAGCTTTTATAGCTCCGTATAACTGTTCCTTAGGATCATCTGGGAAATCCTTGCCAATCTTAGACTTATATTCAGCCTTAAACTGTGTTGCAAGCTCCTTAAGATCATCCGCTGTAAGCTCTACATCAAGCTTAACCCCTCTCTCATCCTTCATCTTGTCAATAAGCTCTTCGAAATATTTCTTGCCAACTTCCATAACTACATCTGAATACATCTGGATAAATCTTCTATAACAATCCCATGCCCATCTTGGATTACCAGATTTCTGTGCAATTACATTAACAACATCCTCATTAAGTCCAAGATTAAGAATTGTGTCCATCATACCCGGCATAGAAGCTCTTGCTCCAGAACGAACAGAAACTAAAAGTGGATTCTCCATATCTCCAAACTTCTTGCCTGTAATCTGTTCCATCTTCTCGATATGTTCGTTAATCTGTCCCATGATCTCATCATTGATCTCTCTACCATCCTCGTAATACTGGGTACAAGCTTCCGTGGTAATAGTAAACCCCTGTGGAACCGGAAGACCAATATTAGTCATCTCTGCCAGATTCGCACCTTTACCACCAAGAAGTTCACGCATATCTGCGTTACCCTCTGTAAACAAATAGACCCATTTCTTTCCCATAACAAAACCTCCATAATTTAATATTCAGTTATTTAAGTAGTATGTTTCTTAGCTTGTTAAAATTATAACATAGTAATCGTTTTCGTGCAACCATAAATGTATTTATTTTAATACAATTTTATATACAAGCCTTACATTTACAGAATATGCTTAATATGGGAAAATATTCATGCTGTACTAAATAGTACAACAATAGAGCCATCACTGAAAACACAATATAAGGAGGATTTTTCTATGCCTAAAGACCCTGTTATGCTTTTAAGCTTTGTCAATACACAACTTCGAGACAATTACAATTCATTAGAGGAACTGTGCAAATCTTATATGGTTTCTGAGGAAGAAATAACCAATAAGTTAAAATCAATTAATTATGAATATAATACTGAAAAGAACCAGTTTATCTAGTTCTGTATAAATATGTCTTAATCTGATTATTGATTCGTTGTTCATTATACCTATAGGTAGTCGCATTATCACTTGATTTATAGGACATATCCAGGCAGAATCCTTATTCAACATTAACTTTTTCTTCCAATCTGCCTATAGATAAACTTCCTCGTGCCTGCCTGATAGGTATATTCCTGCAATTTCATGTGATTCTGCCTGTATTTTACCTATATAGCTTGACTATTTTTTGTTCTTATAGGAACACATCGAAGTATGTCCCTGAACAGAAGCAGGCTTCTCCAAAAAAAGAAAAGCAATGCCAGTATCCACTCTTCCTAACATTGCTTTATCTTTATATATTATATTGTTATTCTGTCTTTCTTATCAGCTATCATTCCATATCCGGACAATTGTATCCCGCATTAATCATATTAGCTCGCAGCTTTTCTACACTTATTCCAAGCTTTTGCGCGCCCTTTTCCATACTTATGCTCTTATCTTCGACCAGTGAATATATCATCTGGTTGCCGCCAAGACTAAGTCCTTCTTCTCTTCCCTTCTGAAGTCCTTTCTCAATTCCCCTGTCTTCAAGCCTCTGCGCTACATCACACATATTGCTCACCCCTTCCTTATCTGACAATATCTCTTCATATCTGTTATCCCCTGTCATAACTGATAAAAACTTTAGTATCTCATCCACGTGCTTAATTGTTGTCTTATCATCTGGTATGTAATCTTTGTTCTTTCTCTTGTTCACAAAAAAATTAGCAACTATCTTATAATCACTTGTAAACTTTGCTATCTGTTCATCTGTCAGCCACGCTATCTCAAATACATTAGCTTTAGTGTCATTAACATACTTATCCAGATTATCCGGAACTTTAATAAGAGACTTAAGATTCTTTGGTGCTGTCCATTTTCTGTCTGTACCATAATACAGCACCATCGTTATTACAGGCACTATTGTTTTCTTATCATATTGTCCTCTGTATGAAGCACCTTCATATCCCGATATCCTTGCTGGCATTCTTTTCTCAACCTTTGTCTGATTCTCTATGCCATACAGGACTATGTCTGTACCTCCTCTTTTCCAATACTTAGCAATATCGCGTTCCTGTTCATGAACTTTTCCATCTTCAGCCTTATATTGTGAGTGAACTGTCGTATTAACAAGTTCATTCTCTTCAACCTCCGACTCCCCATCAAATAACAGTACATTAACAATATCCGCAAATATATCATTATTATCTTCTAGTACCTTTTGTGTTATATCTTTCTCTTTCATTCACATACAAGCAGTCTGTCATGAATCTTTAACCATAAATCATTCTTAATATACAATTAATATATCTTGTTGTCAATACCGCAATTGCGGTATATTGCACATTATATTACCTGATACCTATAGGTAGTCGCATTATTGCTTGACTTATAGGACATATCCGGGCAGAATCCTTATTCAGCCTCCACTTTTTCTCCCAATCTACCTATAGATAAGCTTCCTCGTGCCTGCCTGATAGGTAATTTCCGGCACTTTCATGTAATTCTGCCTGAAATTTGCCTATATAGATTGATTATTTATTGTTCTTATAGGAAATCCCAATAATAATAATGGCATGATTAACAGTCCCCAATAAAGAAAAAACAATGCCAGCACATCACCAGCATTGTCATCTCTTCAATCACTATTCCCCAGACTTTCTTAAAGCCTCCATATATCTTTCCAGCTTTAGTCTTGCGTCATCACTAAGCTCCTGATAAGTTTCTATCAATGTGTATTCCTTAGAATCTTTATCAACATATGCATAATCCATATACTTTCTTGAATTATCCATATCTTCTGTGCCAGTCAGCAGTTCATACGGAGAAATATCAAGTGCCTTGCATATTACCATTATCTTATCTGCTGACGGATTATTCTTCTTTATCTTCCAATCACTTACTGTACTCTGAGAAATTCCTGTTCTGCTGACAAACTCTGCCTGCGACATTCCTTTTTCTTCAAGATACTTATATATTCTCTCACCTATCTGCATATTCCACCATTAATAAAACTGATTAACTCTCTTAGTAACATAATTGACGTCCTGTGCATATCCAATTGCATTATCAGAATCAATCACTCCCTTATTATACAGATCAAGAAGTGCATCGTCCATTGATATCATGCCCTCTTTTCTTGCTGTCTGTAAAACACTGGATATCTGATATGTCTTGGCTTCACGGATAAGATTCTTAATTGGAATCGTTCCATGCATAACTTCAAATGCAGCAACTCTTCCACTTCTGTCTGCTGTTGGTATCAGCTGCTGTGAAATAACTGCTTCAAGAACAACAGCAAGCTGAATTCTTATCTGCTGCTGCTGGTGCGGTGGAAACACATCAATAATACGGTCAATTGTTGCCGCCGCTCCAATTGTATGAAGTGTAGAGAACACGAGGTGACCTGTTTCTGCTGCTGTTATAGCAGTAGATATAGTTTCCAGATCTCTCATCTCTCCTACAAGAATTACATCAGGATCTTCTCGCAGTGCTGCACGGAGTGCATCAGCATATGAATGCGTATCAAGACCGATTTCTCTCTGATTAATCATTGCTTTTCTATGCGAATGAAGATACTCAATCGGGTCTTCAAGTGTTATTACATGAGCATTACGTTCATCATTAATTCTGTCTATAAGAGAAGCAAGTGTTGTAGATTTACCGGAACCTGTTGGACCCGTTACAAGAACCAGTCCTCTTTTCTTGGCATACAAGTCAACAACAGACTTTGGAACGCCAAGGCTTTCCGGCTTAGGAATCTCTGTTCCTACAATACGCATGGCACATGCCACAGACCCTCTCTGTCTGAATACATTAACTCTGTATCGTCCAATATTAGGAACAGAGAATGAAAAATCAAGTTCTCCTCTGTCTTTGAACATTGCCTGCTGCCTGTCATCCATAATATCAAGAATAAGCTTTTCACAGTCATCTGGTGAAAGCTTAGGATAATCAAGATCCACAAGTTCACCATTAATTCTGACTCTTGGTGGAAGTCCTACAGTGACATGCACATCACTTGCCTTCTTTTCTTTAGCTATCGAAAGTAATTGCTCTACAGTAAACATTATTAAGCCCCCATATATCTATAATTGTATATCTGGCAGATTCTTAGTCAATCTGCTCAAGTTCAATTTCTTCTACTCCGGAAGAAACTGATATTCCAGAAGAAGCTGATGTATCTGCTGCTTTAGGTCTTGAATCATCTTCTTCAGCTTCATAAGTTGCTTTAACCATCTCAGCTATAGTTGTGACACCATCTTTAACCGCATTAACCGCAGCCATCTTAAGCGTATTCATACCCTCACTTATAGCCTGCTTTTTAATCTCTTCTGCTTCTGCATGTCTTGATATAAGTCTCTTTATAGACGGTGTTATCTTCATAATCTCATATATACCAAGTCGGCCATAGTATCCTGTTCCATTACATAACTTACATCCACATGGTTCATATATAGTAAATGGCTCATCAGGATTAACTCCAAGCATCTCCTTCTCAGCTGTACTTGCCTCTTTTGGCATCTTGCAGTCACACAGCTTTCTTACAAGACGCTGTGCAATAATACCAACAAGTGAATCAGCTATGAGGTATGACTCAATTCCCATATCTTCAAGACGGGCAACAGAACTTGCAGTACTGTTAGTATGCAGTGTACTTACAACAAGATGACCTGTGATAGATGCTCTAACCGCAATCTCAGCAGTCTCACCATCTCGGATCTCACCAATCATGATGATATCCGGATCCTGTCGTAAGATTGATCTTAATGCAGTTGCAAATGTAAGATTTGCTTTATTATTAACCTGAACCTGATTAATACCATCAATATTAGCCTCAACTGGGTCTTCAACAGTAATAATATTAACATCTTCTGTATTAAGTTCACTTAATGCAGTATAAAGAGTTGTAGATTTACCAGATCCTGTAGGTCCTGTTACAAGAATAATTCCATGTGGATTCTTTAATATATCATCAAATACCTTAAGATCAGCCGGTGTAAGTCCAAGTTTTGATTTATCAATGTTAAATCCTTCCTTGGACGCAATTCTCATAACGCATTTCTCGCCATATACTGTAGGAAGATTAGATACTCGGATATCGTACTCTCTTCCATCTACGTTAATGGTAATACGTCCATCCTGTGGTTTTCTCTTCTCAGAAATATCCATTCCTGACATAATCTTGATACGGGTTGTAATAGCACCAAGAAGTGTATTATCGTACTGGATAATTTCACGAAGATTACCATCTATTCTGTATCTTACACGGATATCTCTTTCCATCGGCTCAATATGTATATCAGAAGCTCTCTGTCTTACAGCCTGCTCAATTACACTATTGATAAGCTGAACAATAGGCGCATTCTCAATCTCTTCTCTTCTCGCCTTGTCTTCTTTAGTTTCTTCTCTTACAGTCTCGCCCTGCTCTTTCTTATACAGATCCACAATACTCTGTGCCTGTTTCTGTCCAAACGCCTTATCTAAAAATGCATTAATATCAGTTGCATTAGCAAGAACCGGAACAACCTGTTTACCAGTTACAATATTAATGTCATCCATGGCAAGAATATTAGTAGGATCAGCCATGGCAACCCTGATTGCTCCAGGATTATCAGGTGCATCGCCTAATGGTACGAGAGTGTACTTTCTCATAATATTCTCATCTAACATAGACAGAACATCATCACTTATCTCTGTCTCTCGCATATCAACAAAATCAATTCCCAGACTGTCGCAAAGTGCCTCATTAATATCTCTCTGGGTAGCATATCCCAATGCTATAACCATCTCACCGAGCATCTTACCCTGCTCTCTCTGTCTTGAAAGTGCAGTCTGCAACTGGTTCTCATCTATAATTCCCTTTTTAACAAGAACATCACCCAATCTAACTTTCTTTCTGTAATTCACCTTCAACCTCTTTCCGCAGGCAGTCTCCCCTCCTGCTATTGCGCATTTATAGTAAGATTATATCACATCAACATACAATATACAAACAGCTATTTAACCTCTTTTATAGTATAGTTGTCACTTTTACTTCCAATACACTCACTGTAAAGCGAGTCATAATCCGTACTGCAGACATACCTCTTTTCTTCATTATCATGGTTCATATCAAATGTTCCATCTGCATTTATATAAGTATTGCTATATGAAAATGCAAAATAAACCGTTTTGCTGTCTTCCGGGTCAGATATTGTCGCTGAAGCAGTTATATATATGTAATTATTAACTTCTCCCGAATTTCCTTTTTTCTGTAAATAATATATTCCTGTAATCTTTGCATCACTGCATGTTTCCTCATTAACGTGATACAGATAAGTAGTATCCTTTGTTGCTTTATATAACATATGAAATGTAATGTCTGCCGTTTCTTTATTAATTGTCTCCAGAACTTCTTTGCCAACCTGTTCTATAACCTTTTTATCAATCAGCGATACATCACCAACATATTCTGGCAGCTTGTCTGCATTATAAGAAGTTTCTATATTATTCACAAGAAATCCGTGTCTTGCAATATCTTCATAAGAAGTATTGCATGTTATCTTCACCGAATCCCCAAGACTTATATTGTCTTTTTTATCAGGAGTAAATGTAAGTCCTGACAGATACTCATCTTCCCAGTTATTAGTGATAACAATGCCAGCCTGCGGACTTACACCTGTAAATGTAACATCAACCTTATCAAACAATTCCACAGATGTTCCTTTTGATATTCCTGATGCTTTTATCTTCTTATTGCCGCCTCCCATGCTGACTCCTGCCGCATCCTCATATTTTTTATCAACCTCAAGCCTTACTTTATAAGTATCACCATTGGCAATATCTTCTTCATCTGTACTTGTTTCTATAGAAGCAATCAGCATTTTAACATTGTATGATTTATCTGAATCGGTACTTTTACCCATAAGCTCCTTATACAGCTTATCCTTATTAAGAGTAAACACTGGTTTTGCATATCCGTTAGCACCTTCATAACTTATAGTTATATAATCCCACACATCAAACTGCTGTGAATGGATAAAAAGTGCAACAGCAATTACCGCTATCACTCCAGCCGCCGCGATAATCAGTCCTACGCGGCGTTTCTTAATTGTCCGTCCCATAAACTGGAACTCCTTCTTAATCTCCTTTTCAATTGCTTCACCCTTATGTGAAAATTCTTTTAACTCCATATTATACTCCTACTGGTCTGGTTGCCTCTCTTAACATATCCTTTTCTTCACCCTCAAAATACGGTTCAAGCGTCTTATATACTCTTTCCTGATAATTGTTCAGCCTCTCAGCATCCACAGAATCAAGATAATTAACATCAACAAGTTCTAAGTCTATTGGAACAACAGTAAGCATGTCAAACTTTAAAAATGTGCCATATTCATTGTCGAAGTCTTTCTGACATACTATTTCATTTTCAATTCTTATGCCGAACCTGCCCTCAATATATACCCCCGGCTCATCAGATGTAACCATGCCTTCTTCAATAACGGCAAGGTCATTCTTGCCCGGATTGTGCTTCCATCGGAATCCGTTAGGACTCTCATGCACATTTAAAAGGTATCCTATGCCATGGCCTGTTCCGCAGCGGTAGTCCATTCCGACATTCCACAGTGGTGCTCTGGCAAGAATATCAAGACTGAAACCGTTACAGCCTTTCAGAAATTTTGCATTCGCCAGGCTTAACATGCCTTTAAGTGTAAGTGTGTAATACTTCTTCATCTCATCAGTCACGGGTCCAAGTGCTATTGTTCTTGTTATATCAGTTGTTCCACGCATATACTGTCCGCCAGAATCCACAAGCAGCATGCCTTCCGGCTTTAAGACAACCGCATTGGTTTCATCTGCATGGTAATGCATCATTGCAGCATTTTCATTATATGCACTGATTGTGTCAAAGCTTAGTTCTATGTAATCTTTTATATCGCTTCTTAAATTATCAAGATATGCCGCTGCATCTGCTTCTGTTATATTACCTGATACAACATTTTTCTTAAGCCAGAATATGAATTTTGTTACAGCAACGCCATCGTCAACATGTACACTGTATAGATTCCTTATCTCTGTCTTATTCTTTATTGCCTTAAAAAGCATTGCAGGATTGTCAGACAGTACTGCTTCCACATCTGTTCCAGACTGTATAAGCTCATATATACGCATATTCACACGTTTCTTATCAATAAGTACTTTTCCATTCATTCTGGTAATGTCTCCATATATGCTGTCATATGGCAGCACCTCTACACATGCCTCCCCGAATTTTGCCAGCGTCTTATCATCAAACCTGTCCTTATCAGTATATATGTATGCTTTATCCTTAGTTATCACTGAATATGCCATAATAACAGGGTTGCACTCAACATCGCATCCTCTTATATTGAATGTCCAGCATATGTCGTCAAGCGTTGCCATAATATGTATATCAGCATTTTTATTATCCATGTACTCTCTTATTCTTGAAAGCTTGCTTATTATGCTTTCTCCTGAGTACTCTTCATCAAGATAAAATGCTTTGCTGTGTGGAAACTCTGCCCTGTCCTCATATATTTTCTCAATTGCATCAAAATCATACAAACAGCCTGCTCCTGCTTTTGTACATATATCAGACAGCTCAATTCCTTCTTCAGCCGGCATAGTTCTTCCATCAAATCCCATGCGCATTCCATCTTTAACTATACTCTCACAGTACTGTGCCACATTCATAACACCCGGAGCACCAACCTTCATGAGTGAAAAGCCTGTCTCTTCAATCTGCTTTTCAGCCTGCACGAAATATCTTCCGTCAGTGAAAAGCCTTGCATCATCCTGTGTTATAACAGCCGTTCCGGCAGAGCCTGTGAATCCGGTAATGAATTCTCTTTCCTTAAAATAATCTCCTGCATACTCTGATATATGGTAATCACCTGTTACTACTACATATATATCAACGCCTTCTGATTTCATGATATCCCTTACCTTAGATAATCTGCCCGCTATTACCTTTGCATCTGTAATCTGCATTACATGTCCTCCTGACTATATTATCATATAAGTTTCCGCTCAATAAGCACTTCTCTTAATTTACCAAGTGCCTTTTTCTCTATTCTGCTCACATAGCTTCTGCTTATTCCAAGCCTGTCAGCAAGTTCATTCTGTGTGCATTCTTTTGCACCAAAAAGTCCATACCTGTATTTTAATATCTCTATCTCTCTTGGTGCAAGTACCTTTTCTATATTACCATATATACACTTAATCTGCTCATAAAACATATAATCTTCCACAGCATCCGGCTGTTTCTTCTCCGAATCTTCTCCGATAATATCCTTAAGGCTTATCTCATTTCCCTCTTTGTCCTTTCCTATAGGCTCATTAAGAGACACTTCCCGTTCCTTCTTTTTATCCTGACGGAAAAGCATAAGAATCTCGTTGTCTATACATTTGGCAGCATATGTTGAGAATCTCACATTTCTTTCTATGTCAAATGAATCAACAGCCTTAATAAGTCCTATTGTTCCCACTGAAATAAGGTCTTCATTAATATAATCACGTTCAGTAGAGGTATATTTTTTGACTATATGTGCAACAAGACGCATGTTCTTTTCTATAAGAGCATTTCTGGCCACACTATCGCCTTCGCGTAATTTTATCAGCAATTCTTTCTCTTCCTGTGCCGATAATGGTTTTTCAAACGTTTTCAAAAAGGCACCCCTACACATTTTTATATATCATATGTGTAAAGGTGCCTTTAATTGCCTATCCAACTGTCTCTTTAATTTAACTGTTTACTTCTGTTTCTTCTTCCTGGCGTCTTAAGATATCATACTTATCAAGCTGGATTCCTAAATCAATATAGAGATTCTGCTTAGGATGTGGACAGCTCTCCATATCCTTACCATTCTCATCAACAATACGTTTGACTGTAACCTCTATATTCTGTCCGTCCGGTTTCATTACCTCAATTGTCTCTCCAACTGAAAACTTATTACGCTGCTCAATATGGTAAAGTCCCTGCTCGTTAGTATCTCCTACGATACCAAGATATGTGTATTCCCTGATATATGTGTTACTGTCATATATCTGTGTATTCTCGTCCGGCTTTCCAAAGAAGAAACCTGTTGTATACTGTCTGTAAGTACATTTGCTTATCTCACTCTTATAGAATGGGATTCTAGCCTTGTACTTTTCAGGATCTTCTATAAAATCATCAATAGCAAGTCTGTATGTTCTCGCAACAGTTGCAACATACAGAGCTGTCTTCATACGTCCTTCAATCTTAAATGAGTCAATGCCTGAACTTACCATCTCTGGAATATGCTCTATCATGCATAAATCCTTAGAGTTAAATATATATGTTCCTCTCTCATTCTCATATACAGGCATGTACTGTCCCGGTCTGTTCTCCTCAACAACAGCATATTTCCAGCGGCATGGATGTGTACATGCTCCCCTGTTAGCGTCTCTTCCTGCAAGGAAGCTTGATAACAGGCATCTGCCTGAATAAGATATACACATCGCTCCATGCATGAATGTCTCAATCTCCATCTCATCAGGAATATGCTCTCTTATCTCCTTAATCTCCTCAAGAGATAATTCTCTTGCTGAAACCACTCTCTTAGCACCCTGATTCCACCAGAAATTATATGTCATGTAATTAGTATTATTAGCCTGCGTGCTTATATGTATATCAATATCCGGAAGTACTTCCTTTGCTATTGTAAACATTCCCGGATCCGATATAATGAGTGCGTCAGGTCCTACTTCCTTAAGTTCCTCAAAGTAAGCTCTTGCGCCCTCAAGGTCATAGTTATGTGCCAGAATATTAGCTGTAACGTATACCTTGACATTTCTTTCATGGGCAAACTTAACGCCCTCTTTCATATCTTCTATTGAAAAATTCTTAGCCTTAGCTCTTAATCCAAATGCTTCACCACCGATATATACGGCATCTGCACCGAATATTACTGCTATCTTTAAAACTTCAAGACTGCTTGCTGGTATAAGAAGTTCTGTTTCTCTGCCATTATACATATGTCCTGCCATATTATTCTCCTTTACTGTTTCACACTGAGTGTAATTCCATCGCCGATAGGAACAATAGATGTCACAAAATCCTTTGTATGAGTAAGCTCATACACATATTCCCTTATCCTTGTATGAATTGTTCTGTTTCTTCTCGTAACTGCATAGCGGGATTCCACTATTTCTCCCTCCTGCAGAATATTATCCGATATAAGAAGTCCGCCTTTTCTAAGGACTCTCTTAATATCAGGAAGATAATTAATATACTGTCCCTTGGCAGCATCCATGAATATGAAATCATATGGACCTTCCAGAGTCTTCAGCACTTCCAGCGCATCTCCCTCTATAAGTGTTATAACATTCTCTTTTCCTGCCCTTTTAAAATTATTTCTTGCCACAGGTATTCTCTTATCATAATTCTCTATTGTAGTAATTGTGCATTTTTCCGGCATATTCTCACTCATAAGAATAGATGAGTAACCTACTGCTGTTCCAACTTCCAGAATCCTTTCAGGCTGTACAAGCTGTAACAGCACCTTCAGCAAATTACCCATCTCTTTTCTAATGATTGGGACTTCATCCGCAATCGCTTCTTTTTCAATTGTATTACATATATCAGAATTACCACAATCAAGAGAATTAATATAGGCAACTACTCTTTCATTGACTATCATATATTCCCCTTACAATTAAGTTATTCTTCCTCACTGTCTGACTGTGCCAGCACTTGCATAATCTCAGTAGGTGTCATTCCCGTGTTAAGCTCATAAGTTCCACCTATAAACTTATCCTTATAATCTGAGAACTGAATCTGAAAATATGCTATCGTTTTATCATGTACAAGTCCTTTATCATAAAGCATGCCAGCAAGCTTCTTAGCCTGTATGTCTGTTGTTATAGTAACCTCAACTGTACGGGCATTATCATCTGAATCAACTGCCTGTTCATTAAATATCTTCTCACCAAATGAATACGCCTTGCTTCCCATAAAAAACACGAGATATATTCCTAAAACAATTATTAAAACATTCAGCGATACCGATACCAGCATCCTGATTGATTTATTGCTCATAAAACCTGATTCTCCTCTTCTTTAATAAGCTACACTATATATGATTCACCCTAAAAAATCAAGGTCCATGTCTACTGCCTCGGCAATATCCTTATATATATCTCTCATAAATCTGCAAAATGTAATCTCTGTCATAAGATATCTGTTTACAATGTCCTGATTCCTCATGTCGGCATATTCCTTATTAAGATTCTCCATTGCTGCAAACATGTCTGGAACATTTTCTGAATTCTGTAATTCAAAATTTCTCATACGGAATTCATCCACCTGTCTCTTCAAGTCAGGCGTCCTGTCTATTTCAGACTGAAGTCTTCTGTATTCCCTATATTCTTCACTGTTAAGAATTTCATGTATAATCTCTTTCTTAAGTTCATCAATTCTACGCATGAAAAACACCTCTCCAACTGTCTGCAGTAATATCCGGCAACATATATTATATCTGTGCCTCCATAATGATTGGAAGTATCACAGGATTTCTCTTAATCTTCTTCCAGAGATACTCGCTCAAGTCATCTTTAATAATATTCTTAATCTTACTCCAGTCAGTAATATTCTTATCAAGACATCTGTCAACTGAATCAGACACTATTGCTCTTGCCTCATCAAGAAGCTCTTCAGCCTCTCTTACATACACAAAACCTCTTGTAACAATATCTGGACCTGCTATAAGCTGTCCGGTATATTTCTCAAGTGTAAGAACAACAATGATAATACCATTCTCTGCAAGGTTCTGTCTGTCTCTTAATACAATATTTCCTACATCTCCTACGCCAAGTCCATCAACAAAAATAGCTCCTGTCTGTACATGGTCAACAACCTGTGCATGCTCATCATTAAGCTCAAGTACATCTCCAGATTTTGCAATAATAACATGATCCTTGTCATATCCAAGTGACATAACAACATCTCTCTGTGCAACAAGGTGTCTGTATTCACCATGGACAGGAATAGAATACCTAGGCTTTACAAGAGAATATATAAGCTTAATCTCTTCCTGACATGCATGTCCTGATACATGTGTATCCTGGAATATAACCTTAGCTCCCTTCATACCAAGTTCATTAATAACCTTGGCTACTGACTTCTCATTACCAGGTATAGGAGTTGATGAGAACACAACGCAGTCACCAGGCTGGATAGATACCTTTCTGTGAAGGTTAGCTGCCATTCTTGAAAGAGCTGCCATAGACTCACCCTGACTTCCTGTTGTGATAAGCACAATCTGCTCAGGTGTGTAATTCTTCATCTCGTCTGTCTCAATAAGAGTTCCGTCCGGAATCTTAAGGTAATCAAGGTCCTCTGCAACCTCAATAATATTAACCATGCTTCGTCCTTCAACACAGACTTTTCTTCCATACTTAACCGCTGAATTGATAATCTGCTGCACTCTGTCAACATTAGATGCAAATGTAGCTATGATTATTCTGCTGTTCTTATTGTCATTGAATATCTTTTCAAATGTAGCTCCAACAGTTCTCTCTGACATAGTAAAACCAGGTCTTAAAGCATTCGTACTGTCGCACATAAGTGCAAGTACACCCTTCTTTCCAAGTTCACCAAGTCTTTGAAGATCAATAGGATCACCATATACAGGTGTATAATCAACCTTAAAATCTCCTGTGTGGACAATAATTCCTGCCGGTGAGTATATAGCAAGTGCTGCGGCATCTGCAATACTATGGTTAGTTCTTATGAACTCAACCCTGAAATCGCCAAGAGTTACAGATTGTCCATACTTAACAACCTTTCTCTTAACTGACTTTAACATATTATGTTCCTTAAGCTTTGACTCTATAAGTCCCATAGTAAGCTTAGTAGCGTATATAGGAACATTGACATCCTTTAAAACATATGGAATTGCACCAATATGATCCTCATGTCCATGAGTAATAACGAATCCTTTAACCTTATTAAGATTCTCCTTAAGATAAGTAACATCCGGTATAACTAAATCAATACCAAGCATATCTTCCTCTGGGAAAGATAAGCCACAATCCACAACAACAATACTGTCATCATACTCAATGGCAGTAATGTTCATTCCTATCTGCTCAAGACCACCCAATGGTATAATCCTGACAGACGCATTCTCTGCTTTTTTCATAAACACCTCATAATAAAAATAAAATATAAAATATGAATAAGGCTCACACCTTATTTAAGTTCAACATCATCATCCATTAATTCAGAAAACACCTTGCCTACCACTTCAAGTTCACTGTCTTCCTCTACAAACTCATAAACAGCTTCTTCACTTGCCGCATCAGATGTATCCTTAAGAATATAAGCTTCTGCTTCCTCGTCCTCATTATCTGACTCTGATACAAGCAGGTAATTAATTCCGTTAATTCTAGTTTCTTCAATCACATAAAATTGTGTCTTCTCACCATTCTCGTCAATAAATTCAAGCTTTTCCATGAAAAACAAATCCTCCAAATATTACTTCTGTTTAGATTCCATATATCCACGCAAAATAAAAACAGCCGCAAGCTGATCAATAACTGTCTTGCGGTTTTCTCGCCTCATCCCGCATTCTTCAAGGACTTCGTCTGCTTCAACTGTAGTAAGTCTTTCATCCCACAGTGTAACAGGTAATCCTGTTCGTCTCTCCAGTGCTGCTGCAAATTCTTCACAAGCCTTAGCCCGTTCCCCAATAGTATCATCCATGTTCTTAGGATAGCCAACCACGATTTCAGTTACATCATATTCGGATATAATCTGTTCTATCCTAGCATAAGTTCTTCGTAACTTATTATTCTCTTTTCTTGTTATCGTTTCGAAAGGCTGTGCAGTTATCCCAAGCGGATCGCTCAAGGCAACTCCAACAGTCTTCGTTCCGACATCTAAGCCTATAATTCTCATATTATAAGCCTTTACCTTCAATGAAATATCTTACAACCTCTTCAACAAGCTCGTCTCTTTCAGCCTTCATAATAAGGCTTCTTGCATTGTTATGGCTTGTAATATATGTTGGGTCACCAGACATAATATAACCTACTATCTGGTTAACCGGATTGTACCCCTTCTCTTTAAGTGCAAGATATACCTGCTCAAGTATTCCTTCTACTGAAATTGTCTTCTCTGGCTGAGTTTTAAAAAATTGAGTGTTGTTATCTACCATATCTACCACGCCCTTTCGTATATTGTTTATAATATAATAAATATGCGAATTATACAAGTGCCTGACATAAAAAAGATTGTAAAAAAAATGTAAAACTGCCCGGACGGCATGAATTTGTCCGGGCAGTTCTGTTATTATATAATATGATTAATGCATTAATTAAGGTATCCGCCATCCGAATCCGGCATCATCCCCATTGTAATATTAAGATTACCGTTTCTAACTCTTAACTCATCTATGAACTGCTTCTGCTCGCTCTCGTATTTCATCCTGCATTCATAGGTAAGTTCAAACATTGTACCCATATTAGTTGTCTTTACTTTTCTAAGTACATTTTCACTAAGATACTTATCAAATATATCATCAAATACTGCCATATAGTTAAGATTCTCTGGAATTGTGATTCTTAACTGTTTTCTATGTGCATCTCTTGTTCCAAATCCTGTTACCGATAACACTACAAATACAAGAAGAATAACTGCTGCCACTATTGCTGGTAAAAGAGCAAGACCTATTATAAAGCTTTTATTATATCCATCCTTCTTTGATACAAGTGTATACACAAAAGCAATCACTAAACCAATAACAACTGCTACTAATATTCCTAACATTGACTGGCTAATGCTGATTGTATTCTCTGATGTTGATGTAAAGATTGATTCAAACATATAAGGGAAAGGCCCTCAAAGCCGGGCAGATCCTGAAGCTGCCGGATCATGCCCGTTCCCTGCGTTTGCTTGCCCAGAGCCGGTGCCGTGATTTTTATGAAGGCGAAATGGCTGAGGCTATGGACGCGTGGGCAAAAAAGACAGGCGGCTATCTGCGTCTGGCTGACCTAAAGGAATATAAGCCCCAGTGGGTAGAACCGATCCATACGTCCTACCGTGGCTACGATGTTTGGGAAATACCGCCTAACGGCCACGGACTGGTCGTCCTCATGGCCCTCAATATAGCCCGGGGTCTGGACTTTGCACAGCGTGATTCTGTAGAGACCTTCCACCGCCAGATCGAAGCCATGAAGCTGGCTTTTGTAGACGGTAAGGAATATATTGCCGACCCGCGCTTTATGCAGACCTCTGTAGAGTACTGGCTCTCTGAAGCGTACGCTGCCAAACGGCGCAGCGAAATAGGCCAGGCTGCCCTGCGGCCAAAGCCGGTCGATCCCAATTGTGGCGGTACGGTATATCTTTGTACGGCCGACGGAGAAGGCAACATGGTTTCGTATATACAGAGCAACTACACGGGCTTTGGCTCCGGTATTGTCATTCCCGGCTACGGTATTGCCTTGAGCGACCGGGGCCATAACTTTACGTTGAATCCGCACAGTGACAACTGTGTGAAATTTTTGTCAGCGATGGTGCAAAATCTGACTGCGGTAATATCCAAGAAATTTTTGGCGTAGATAATACTATTGCTATTACTGACCCTGTATATCCTGTATATCTCGATACAAATATCATGGCTGGTCGTACAGGTCTTG
>OHBJ01000762.1_pt1 | contig 21752 bp, 18 predicted proteins | sample 1577241 | NCBI WGS metagenome assembly OHBJ01 (sample SAMEA3541594, study PRJEB24748) | human gut metagenome | biome: human gut; feature: human-associated habitat; material: faeces | place: China | collected 2012 | reverse complement strand
AAATGCGCTTATGTAAGCGAGCTTACAACACGCATTTCGATTCTTCAAGGTTTACGAATAGCAGTTATCTATTCGCATACATCTTCTCGTAATAGTTCTGGTACTCTCCACTGATGATTGTCTCCCACCACTCACGGTTATCAAGGTACCATTTGATTGTCTTCTTGATTCCGTCCTCGAACTTGGTCTCAGGAAGCCATCCGAGCTCGTTGTGAATTTTTGTTGGGTCGATTGCGTAACGCATATCATGACCCTTACGGTCTCCTACGAATGTGATAAGGCTCTCCGGCTTGTTGAGCTCCTTGCAGATAATCTTTACGATTTCAAGGTTTGTCTTCTCATTGTGTCCACCTACGTTGTAAACCTCTCCTACACGTCCGTTGTGGATGATAAGGTCGATTGCCTTGCAGTGATCCTCTACATAGAGCCAGTCACGCACGTTCTCGCCTGTTCCGTATACCGGGAGTGGCTTATCATTAAGTGCATTTGCAATCATAAGTGGGATAAGCTTCTCCGGGAAATGGTATGGTCCGTAGTTGTTTGAGCAACGGCTGATTGTTACAGGAAGTCCATAAGTGCGGTGGTAAGCAAGCACGAGTAAGTCTGCTGCTGCCTTTGATGATGAATATGGGCTTGATGTATGGATTGGTGTATCCTCATGGAAGAAAAGGTCAGGGCGGTCAAGTGGCAGGTCTCCGTATACCTCATCTGTTGATACCTGATGATATCTTTTAATACCATACTTGCGGCATGCGTCCATAAGTACTGATGTTCCGATGATATTTGTATCAAGAAATACCTGTGGGTTTTCGATTGAACGGTCAACGTGTGACTCTGCTGCGAAGTTTACAACTATATCAGGATGCTCTTCCTCAAATAATTTGTATACGGCGTCACGGTCTGTGATGCTCTCCTTTACAAAACGGAAGTTTGGATTGTCCATTACAGGCTCAAGTGTTGAGAGATTTCCTGCATATGTGAGACAGTCTAAGCATACGATACGATAATCCGGATATTTGTTAAGCATGTGAAATACGAAGTTGCTTCCAATAAATCCTGCTCCACCTGTTACGATAATTGTCATTTTAATTTCCTCCTTAATATAACTGCTCGCGGTATTTTCCATCAAGTACATCCTTTAAGTACTGTCCGTACTGGTTCTTCTTTACGAGCTCATATGTCTTTAATACTTCATCCTTTGTAATCCAGCCGTTTAAGTAAGCGATTTCCTCAAGACATGCTATCTTGCGGTGCTGATGTGTCTCGACTGTCTTGACAAAGTTTGTGGCATCTACAAGACTCTCATGTGTTCCTGTGTCAAGCCATGTGAAGCCCTGTCCTAAAAGCTCTACATTGAGTGCCTTTTTCTCGAGATAGATTCTGTTAAGGTCTGTTATCTCAAGCTCTCCTCTTGCTGATGGCTTAAGGTTCTTTGCGTACTCTACTACATTGTTGTCGTAGAAATAAAGACCTGTGACACAGTAATTGCTCTTTGGATGCTCCGGCTTTTCCTCGATTGAAATAGCCTTTCCCTCTTTATCAAACTCTACGATACCGAATCTCTCTGGGTCATCTACATAGTAGCCGAATACTGTGGCGCCCTTACCGCCCTCTGCGTTTTCAACTGCTGCTCTTAGTCTCTTGTTGAGTCCGTGTCCTGCGAAGATGTTGTCTCCGAGAACCATGGCTACTGTATCATCACCGATGAATTTCTCACCGATAACGAATGCCTGCGCAAGTCCATCAGGGCTTGGCTGTACCTCGTAGGTGAGGTTGACACCAAACTGATGTCCGTCTCCTAAGAGCTCCTTAAATCTTGGTGTATCCTGTGGTGTTGAAATGATCAAGATATCTCTGATGCCGGCATTCATAAGCACTGACATAGGATAGTAGATCATTGGCTTGTCATAAATTGGAAGTAACTGCTTTGATGTTACCATTGTGAGTGGGTAAAGACGTGTGCCTGAACCTCCCGCTAATATAATACCTTTCATGTTGTTCTCCTTCAAACTGAAACTACGTGCTGCATTTGATGCTTTCGGTCTGTAGAATACACTGACCTGATTCATCATTTACCTGCATTATAAAAGGTGCCCCAAGGGCACCTTCAAGTATTATTTTAAATTTTATGTATTTTGTCCAAAACAATTATTTCTTTGCAATAAAAACACCGGCATCTTTGGTTATTTTTAAGCCTTTATCAGTCTTTTCCTTTACAAATGCAACAAATTCCTTATATCTGTCCACAATGAAACGATTCTGATTTCCATGGCAGGAAAGCACATACTCCACAACCGGTTCATAATCCGTCACATAAAGCGAATCATCATACTGCAGCCAGCTGACATCTGAAAAATACTTTTGCAGCTGCTTTTTCCCATTTTCTTTTCCAAAATGATCATACAGTCTGTCAGCAGAAAGCTCAATCCTGTCATCAAACTCTTTCACCAACGAGCTTATCTCCTTCATATGCTCTGAACCATATGTACTGCATATAAAGATGCCCTCCGGCCTGAGCACACGATGTACCTCACTACACACCATATCCAGATTATCACAGTAAAACAGCACATGATTGGCTATAATACGGTCAAAGCTGTCATCCAGCTTATATATTTGATGAGCATCCATTACCTCATATCTGAACTGGCTGCCATTATCCGATAGATTTCTGACGGCATCTCTTATCATGCCATATGATATATCCGTCAGCAATATATCCATATTTGCCGGTATGCGCTCAACATTCCGCGACCATAGAGATGCATCTCCGCACCCCAGTTCCAGCACACTATAGCCCGATTCAAATGCACATTGATTAAAAATCCACTCAAACCAGCTTACAGGGTTTAGAGAATAATCCCTGTGAAGATTAATACGCGCAGAGATATTTGACGCATCCTTGTATTGTTTCTTAAGCTTCTGCTCCATCTCATTCATATTGACCAGGTCAAGCATATGGCTCCAATCAGCGTCCGCTCCACGCTCTATGATATCAGAAGCATCCTTAAGAGCTGACTTCATCAGCTCCAGCTGCTCCATACGCTCCTCAATAAGCCCCATCTGCATATGAAAGGAGTCAAGTATTGTCTTGCTGTCGACCTCACGCAGAGTCATTTCCTTTATATCATCCAGCGAAAAACCAAGATACTTAAAAAACTGAATCTGTTGCAGCTTTGCAAAATCATTATCATTATAGAACCTGGCTCCCTTATCAGTGACATAGGACGGTTTGAAAATATTATGCTCATCATAATATCGCAGTGTCTTCTTTGTAATATGAGCCTTGTGGGCAAATTCTCCTGAGGAGTAGTAGCCGGGTAGTTTCATCGTTGCGTTGCCTTTCCTCTTATTTTCTTACTTTTATATCTAAGTATATCATAATTTTCTAATACAGTATTTATTAATATTTACTTATTTTCACTGTTTATGCTTGTTTTTCCGGAAAATGTACTTATAATTATATTATCACTATGTAACAAGGAGAATACAATGAAATACGATTATTTAGTAGTAGGTTCCGGTCTCTACGGAGCCATCTTCGCCCATGAGGCAAAGGCCAAGGGCAAATCAGTGCTTGTTGTGGACAAGCGTCCTAACATAGCAGGAAATGTCTACACCGAAAAGCAGGAGGGCATCAATGTACACATGTACGGAGCCCACATATTCCACACCAATGACAAGAGGGTCTGGAACTACATCACACAGTTTGCTGAGTTCAACCGCTTCACAAACAGCCCTGTGGCAAACTACAAGGGCGAGCTGTACTCAATGCCCTTCAATATGTACACCTTCAACAAGATGTGGGGTGTGGTTACACCTGAGGAGGCTGCTGCAAAGATTGAGGAGCAGAAAAAGGAAATCACCGGTGAGCCTAAAAATCTCGAGGAGCAGGCTATCTCACTCGTTGGCCGTGATATCTATGAGAAGCTCGTGAAGGGCTATACCGAGAAGCAGTGGGGCCGTGATTGTAAGGAGCTTCCGGCTTTCATCATCAAGCGTCTTCCTGTGAGACTTACCTTTGACAACAATTATTTCAATGCTCTTTACCAGGGTATTCCAATCGGTGGCTACACCAAGATGGTTGAGAATCTGCTCGACGGCATTGAGGTCAGACTGAATACCGACTACCTTGAGCACAAGGCTGAGCTTGATGCTCTTGCTGACAAGGTTGTATACACAGGTCCGATTGACGCATACTTTGGCTTTAAGCTAGGTACTTTGGAATACCGCTCAGTGCGCTTTGAGAATGAGACCCTCGATATTCCTAACTTCCAGGGCAATGCCGCTGTCAACTATACAGACCGCGAGACTCCATGGACACGTATCATCGAGCACAAGTGGTTCGAGTTCGGTAAGGATGAGGATGGCAATGATCTGCCAAAGACTATTATCAGCCGTGAGTACTCTTCTGAGTGGAAGGCCGGCGATGAGCCTTACTACCCTGTAAACGATGAGAAAAACGGACAGCTCTACGCCAAGTACAAGGAGCTTGCCGATAAGGAGACCGGTGTTATATTCGGTGGCCGTCTCGGCGAGTACAAGTACTATGATATGGATACTACCATTGCTTCTGTACTTGATATGTGTGAGAAGGAGCTTGGCTAATAATTTAGCTTCCCACAAAAGGCTTTGTTTATGTCATATTCAAAAGCGCCATGGCAATTTACCATGGCGCTTTTATTTACAATTTTTTTCCGGCCAGATTTATCTCAGCCGCAGGAATATGCTCCCTAAGACACTCATATCCATACTCCTTCGAATACGCATATATAGCCGGAAGCTGTCTTGACAGAAAGAGCGCCGGTGCTTCTGTCACCGAGTATGCGCCACAGTGCCCGAACTCAAGAACATCACCAAGCTCAAGTTTCTTGAGCTTCACCTCGCGTACCAGCACATCTGCCACTGTACAGAGGCTTCCGCAGAGTGTATAGTCTGTGTCCGGCAATTGTGTTAATTCCACACCGGCAGCTCTATATATACTAATCGGCGGCACCTGCATAGCCATTCTCTGTCCAAAGTAATTCAGATGGTGGATTCCTCCATCCAGAATCGCATAATTGGCATCGCCTGTCGATTTAAGATCCTTTACCTGCGTGTAATATTTACCGCATGAGGCCGCGAGGAAGCGTCCCATCTCAATGCCAAGCGGATATTTCTCGGCAAATTCTCTAAGCACCTCTGCTGCCTCATCAAGTGATTGTTTTTCCTTTTCCTGCCAGTCATCCTCGAAATACTCCACGCAAAGTCCCGGGCCATACTCTACAAGCTGTGGCTCAAAGCCATATTTGTCCTTTAACACGGTAAGTGCAGACTTTATTTTTTCCAAGTCCTTATTTATTTTGCGCAGGCTCTTCTGTGTGCCGGAATAGTAGTGAATGCCCATTACCGTGATGCCTTTAAACTCATCCGGATGCGACATGATGTATTCAATATCATCAATCGACATGCCAAACTGATTGCCACTTGTCAGGCGCAGTATGACATGTGCTTTCGTTTCGGCAAGCTCGGCTTCATGCGCACCTTCCGGCATACCTTCAAGCATCACCTCTGATATCAGCGCCGCATGTCTTATGCTTTCACAGGTCAGTATGCCGGCGCCATATGAAACTGCTCGCTCTATATCGCATTTTTCCTTCATCACACCTGAATAGATGATGCTCTCCGGCTTCACGCCAAGTGCTATACATATCTCAAGCTCTCCCGGGCTGCACACCTCCACATGGTCTAAGCCCTCCGGCAGCCTGTGAAGCAGGAATGGATTTGCCTTTATCGAAAAGCAAAGCGGTATCCTACGTCCTCCTTTACAATCAAGAGCAGCCCTTATCATGGCTGCTCTTTTTGCAAACTCGTCCGTATCAAATACATAGTACGGTGTCTGTCTCATATGCTTTATTCCTCCACAAGCTCTTTCACAAGCTTCTCGATTGCATCTACTGAGTTGAAATTCTCAGGAACCAGATCCTTTGGTCTGATTGTGATGTCAAACTCATCAGTCAGCTCCGATACGAGTGAAACTATATCAAATGACTCAAGAATTTTGTCATCGATGAGCTTTGTCTCCTTCTCAAAATCCACATCCGGTCTTAATTCCTCTAAAATCTCTAAAATTGTGTCTCTCATTTTACATTTCCTCCAGTTTTTTCATATCATATTTTCCGTTTGGAAGCTTAGGAAGCTGCTCCAGTTTCTTGATTTTCCTTGGCACCATAAAGCCCGGGAGCTCGTCCCTCAGTGCCAGCGCAAGGCTTCTCCTGTCACAGTCACCTGTATAGAAAAGTATCAGCACCTCTTTTGCTTTATTATATATAACGCAGCTTTCTGCGACTCCCTCGACCACATTGGCGGCATGCTCCACCTCATCAAGCTCCACACGGTGTCCCATGTGCTTTATCTGGCGGTCCATACGTCCACAGAAATGAAGTATGCCATCCTCATCGAGCCTTCCGTAATCCCCTGTGCGGTACATACGCTCAGGATAAGTCTTGTTGAGTGGATTGAGTGTAAATGCCGCAGCTGTCCTCTCCGGATCATTATAATAACCCAGCGCCAGGATTGGTCCACATACGCATATCTCGCCCTGTTCTCCGACAGCCGGCTCATTTCCATGCTCATCTATCAGGAAAACCCTATAATTGTCATAGGCTTTTCCTATAGGAAGCACCTCGTCATCTTCCACTGTATGATCCACGCTATAATATGTGCATGATGCTGTGGCCTCTGTCGGTCCATACTGGTTCACAAAATGTGCTTCCGGTAGATTTTCCTGCCATTTCCTGAGCACCCTGCACGGCATCACTGAGCCTGAAAAGCAGATTTTTCTAAGACTCTTAAGCCCTACTTCCTCAAATGCTCCAAGCGATGTGAGGATGGTAAATGCCGAAACGCTCCAGCCGACACTGCTGACCTTCTTATCATTCATGTAATCAAACAAGGCATTTGGCTCCATGAAATACTCTTTTGGAATAATCGCTGTGCTGCAGCCGGTCTTTAGCGGCAGATAAATGTCCCTGATTGCCGCAATATAGTCAAGCGGTGACTGATTGCCCAGCACATCACTTTCCTCTATATGCATTACATCACAATATGCATTGATGTATGTCATAAGTGACAGATGCGATGTCATGACTCCCTTTGGATTGCCGGTGGAGCCTGACGTGTAGATAATATACAGCGGGTCTGTCATGGACATCTGCCTGCTGACTGCAGCGAGCATATCCAGTGAGCTGTCATCTGTTTTTCCTACACAGCCTGCCACCTGCTCGAAGCGCGATATATCCTCAGCAACAAATATCTGCGGTCTATCGAAGCCTTCTGCCTTTGCCAGCCCATCCACTATGCTCTCCACATGCTCAAGGCTTTCCCTGTCAGCCACAATAGCCCTTGGACACAGATTTTCAAGTATTTTTTCAATTCTCTTGTCAGGAAGCGATGCATCAATCGGTGCATACGGTCTGCCTGCATATACTACACCCAGGAAGTATGCCGGTGTCACCATTTTCCTTCCGGCAAATACTGCAACAGGGGTTCTGTCCACTCCAAGCTGTTCTATCAGATATGCTCCTGTATTTCTTGCTATATCATATACCTGCGCAAACGTAATACTGCATTCAGTATCCGAAAATGCAGGCTTGTCAGGGTATTTTGCCACTGTGGCCTCAAGCCACTCCAGTACGTTTTTCATCTTAGTCCTCTTTCATGCATTAATAAACGTTGCCGAAAAAATTATAGCACATAACATCCGAAAAAAATGTCATGTGCTATCGAATTAAGAATTCTTAAGAAAGCCTTAATTTTTTTCTGTAGGTTTTTCTATATTTGATTCTCCTATTAAATATATCGGTCTGTCCTTTGCCTCGAGATAAAGCTTTGACAGATATAATCCCAAAATGCCTATGCTAAGCAGTTGTATCCCACCTATAAAAAGTATGATAACAACGGTCGAAGCCCAGCCTGCTACCGGATCACCGAATACAAGTCTCCTGATAATGATAAAGAGCATTGCAATTATTGCGACAATAAAGCTGAACATTCCGGCTATTGAAGCCATGTATAGCGGAGCGTTTGAAAATGCTACTATTCCATCTAAACTATAGAGAAACAGCTGCCAAAATGACCACTTTGTCTCACCTGCCACCCTGTTTACATTCTCAAACTCAAGCCATTTGACCTTGAATCCTACCCAGCCAAACAGTCCCTTTGAAAATCTGTTGTATTCCTTAAGCGAAAGCAGTGCATCCACGTATTTCCTGTTCATCAGCCTGTAGTCACGTGCCCCATCAACCATATTGACCTTTGATATTCTACTCATGAGTCTGTAAAATTTTCTTGCAAAAAAAGATCTGATCGCTGGTTCACCCTTGCGTGTCACTCGCCTCGTACCTACTGCATCATAGCCCTCTTTTGTAAGGACCTGATACATTTTCGGAAGCATTTCCGGCGGATCCTGAAGGTCTGCATCCATTATTGCCACATATTCACCCACCGCATGCTGCAAGCCTGCATACATGGCTGCCTCCTTACCAAAATTACGCGAAAATGATATGTATTTCACACCGGAATCATTTGTGGCGAGCTCCTTTGCAACATCAAGCGTACCATCCATGGAGCCGTCATCCACTATAATCAGCTCATATGACAATCCCGATGTCTCACTCTCTTGGCTCATCTGATTAAACACCTGAGTTATTTTATTATAAAAAAGAGGCAGAGCCTCTTTCTCGTTAAAGCATGGCACCACAATGCTTATCTTATTTTTTCCCATATAAGCCACCCTGCATATAATATCAAATAAATAAAAAATCCGATTGCTGCTCCTGCCGTATTTGTCACAAAATCATCAAGCTGACAATATCCCCTACCTGTAACCAGCTGCGTGTACTCAATTGCTGCGCTTATAAAAGCTGCAACAGGTATTGTAAACCATCTCATCCAATTTTTAAAAACCAGTGGAAATAAAAGCCCAAATGGTATAAACAATACTATATTTTCTATAAAATAAGCGTGCATCTGAAGTGTCATGCCCCATGTGCTCCACATCACCATATCAGCGACGCCCGTTCTGCTTCCCGGCTCCCTTGAATAATACACTATCATTATAAGCGTATACATATAAGCCACAAAGGTGCCGCAGAACAGCATATGCCAGATTTTGCCCACTATCTTTTTTCTTCTCTCATCTGCCTGTGATACCTCTCTCATTGTGAAAAGATATCGCAGCAGACATACAAAAATATACATCGCAATGCAGATTAAAGCCAAATATACCGCTGACGGAAGATATTTGAACTTTTCCTGTACGTCTCTTATTATATAATCCTTTAAACTCAATGTCCTTTTTTATGCTCCTTGTAGGCACGAATGAACTCCAACTGTCGTTCATCGTCCTTTTTCTGTTCGTCATCAGACATATGACTCACTTTAATAATTATACACAATATTATGCCAATTACAATAATACCGGCACATAATATAAAAATAATTAAGATTTCAGGCATAGACTATTTCCTCCGGCAGAATTTAATTACTATTCTCTCTACAGATTAAATTATATCCACTTAATTTATCTTAATTCACTCATTTATGAACCCTGATAACAGCAAAAGCTGCATGATATTCTCATACAGCTTTTGTATATTACATGTATTATCTTTGGCATTAACCTTTATTTTAATTTTGCAACAACCATATCCACATATTTCTGACAGATTTCCTCGCTCTCAGCCTCAACCATGACACGGATAACAGGCTCTGTACCCGACTCACGCACAAGTATACGTCCTGTATCGCCAAGCTCTGCAGTAACCTGGTCGACAGCCGCCTGAACCTCAGGATTGGCAAGTGCCTCAGCCTTGTCAGCTACGCGCACATTCTGAAGCACCTGTGGGTAGATACTAAGTCCCTCACAGAGCTGGCTCATTTTCTGTTTCCTAGCCATCATGACCTCCATCATCTTAAGGCTGGTAAGGATACCGTCGCCTGTTGATGCATACTTAGAGAAAATGATATGTCCTGACTGCTCTCCGCCGATGCGGCAGCCGTTCTGCTGCATGTACTCGTATACATATTTATCACCTACTGCAGTCTTTGCGTAGCCGATTCCCAGCTCATCAAGTGCCTTATAGAGTCCAAAGTTTGACATAACTGTTGTGACAACAGTATTGTTATCAAGCTTTCCTCTCTCTTTCATGTACTTTCCATATATGTAGAGAATATGGTCTCCTGTGATTACATTGCCCAGTTCATCTACACAGAGACATCTGTCTGCATCTCCATCGTATGCGAAGCCTACATCAAGACCATTGTCCACCACGTACTTCTGTAAGCCCTCGATATGTGTAGAGCCTGCATTATTGTTGATGTTTAGACCGTTTGGCTCATTGTTGATGACATAGCACTTTGCTCCGAGTGCCTCAAAAACAGACTTTGCCATGTTCCATGAACTTCCGTTGGCACAGTCAAGACCTACCTTCATGCCCTTGAATGAGTAGACACCAAGCGATATGAGGTATCCCATGTAACGGTTACGGCCTGCTACATAGTCAACTGTGCATCCGATAGCATCCTTATGTGCATAGGGCAATTCCTTCCACTCCTGACCAAACAGGCGGAGCTTGCCATCTATATAGTCCTCGACAAGGAGAATTGTCTCCTCATCCATCTTCTCTCCATTGCTGTTGATAAGCTTGATTCCATTGTCATAGTATGGATTATGGCTTGCCGAAATCATGATACCACAGTCAAAATCATCGGTTCTTGCTACATATGCCACTGATGGAGTTGTGGTAACGTGTAATAGATATGCATCTGCTCCCGATGCTGTAAGTCCTGATACAAGGGAATACTCAAACATGTAGCTTGAACGTCTTGTATCCTTTCCTATTACTATCTTCGCCGGCTCGTCGAGCTGCTTCTGCTTCTTAAGCTCTCCATAATACCAGCCTAAAAATCTACCAATCTGATATGCATGCTCTGCTGTTAAATTGACATTAGCCTCTCCACGGAAGCCGTCTGTTCCAAAGTATTTTCCCATTATTGTCCCCTTGTGAAATAAATTTTTCTTATATTATACACTTAACAAATATGTTTGTGTAGTAAAACAGTATTATTTGTTAAATTATTCGACTTCATAAAATCAATTGTTTATAAATATAATAAAACCAACATATGTATATAAACCAAAGCTACATAGATATCTTATGACACTCCATATAGTATCTCTTCTCATTCGCTTCTCCAATTGAGAATGTCTTTCTGGGCAGCACCCCGCCCGCATTTATTGCAGGGAACAATGTGCTCTTGTCTATCGACTGAAGAAAAATTCCACATCCCTTAGTCTCCTTAACCAGTCCGTGAAGTGCCTCATCACCATGGATATAGTCTATTTCCACATTGCCATGTGTCTCAAGATACTTATCTAAAATACCCTGGAGTATCTCAACCGGGAGGCGGTCACCTCTATTCGTGATATTAATTCCGGAATTCTTTATTGCGGTAGCGCCTGATTCAACATACTCAAATACTATCTCATCACCCTCAGTGCTCTCAAGTCCTTGTTTTGTGATTTCAGCTTCGAAAAACGACAGCATGTCCTTTACATCAACATTTGTAAGCAGTCTGTGAATAGGCTTAAACTCAAGCGCCTCACTGTGCAGATTACAGATTTCCACAAGAGCATGCCTTGCAGGATGAGTTTTCAACTGCTCCTCTGTGAATTTTCCGGATTTTTTGATATTTTCCCAGCAGGTCTTCGCTGTTGCAAGGGAATGGTTTCCATCACCTACTGCAAACAAAAAGCCTCCACAGCTATTCTGTTTTGCTGCGAATGCCTCTGTCACCTGCTTTGCTGCCTCACCCTCAACAGCATAGCCGCGGATATGTCCGCCTCCCTGCATGAGCTCTGTATCGTAAATCTTACGAAGAGTGTCCCTGATGGCATACACATACTCGATTATTCCATGCTTTACAGCTGCTATATTTACTGCATCTTCCTGTGTAGCACCCTGGCATCCATCAATCTTTTGTCTGTCTATAGGATCATCAACAAGCAGCATAACATGTGGCAGCTCAATAGCTGCATTCTCTCTTATTTTCACTCTCGGAGGTATACGTGAGATTACTGTTCCCTCTGTTGCTCTGATGAGAGTCTTCTTTTTCGGGTCGAAATCATAGTCATCCAGATCAATAAGTCCTACTATTCCAAGACGCACCCCTGACTCCGTAGTACGCTCAACAAGCACATAGCCATCTGCCACCGCTTGCTTTAAGGTTCCATCTGTGAGATATGTCTCCATAGTGGTATTAATATATTTGATTCTCTCATCATCCCTCATTGAAGCATATTTTGTTTTTCTGCCGGTTTCTTTGTCATTTTTGACACCATCCCCTGACGACTTGCAATCATTTTCCTGATTCTCAATTGTTCCCAGATATATCTCAGGAAACACAACATTAAGCGTTGACGGTGCATCAGCCACATGCTTTTCCACAGCATCCCAATAATCAGCCTGACTTGTGAACTGGTCACAGGCAATAACTGACCATTTTTCCATATCTATACAATCGTTTGGCAAAAGAATATTTGCCGGATTGAAACAATTTGACATATCAACAATTCTCCTTTAAATATACAAAATATATAACAGAAATCCGCTATACTCTATAGTATAACGGATTTACTTTTATTTGCATATATTAAATTCCTTTTGTTGTTAGAATTCTTCCCACTGCATCATCTAATTTTTCTGCCGGTATCTCGCCACTGTTAACTGCAGACAACACTGCATTATAACTGCTCTCAAAGCCTGTTGAAACATAAAGCATGCTCATTCCTGCCTTAACAGCTGCCACAGCCGCCTCATCCTGTGTACATACCTTATTAAGAGATGCGTCTGATAAATCATCTGTAATCAAAAGGCCATTAAAGCCCATGGTAGTTCTCATATAGTTTACGGCACCTGCTGATGTAGAGCATGGCGTGGTTTCCTCTCCTGTCACACTCTGGCAAATCACATTTCCCATCATGACTGCCGGAACACCTGCTTCAATTGCCTTCTGATATGGCACAAAATCAGATGCCTCAAGATCCTCCAGCTTGTCTGTCATCCAGAGCATTCCTGTCGCTGAATCTGTAGTAGCCTTTCCTTTTCCCGGAAAGCTCTTTGCTACAGAATTGATTCCTGCACCATTATAGCTGCTTACCTGTGCTGCAACACAGTCACCTACAGTCGCTGACTCGCTGCCAAATGCATATGTATCGTTATCTGCATTATCACCATATGCTATATCCGCTGTCGGTCCAAAATTCATATTAAGGCCATTGGTAGCCATATATGAGCCTATCTTTCCTGCAATGCTGCCCGCTGCGTCAGCATCTCCAAGCTGTGATGGTGCCTGCTGTGCCTCATATCCATTAGCTGAAGCAAGAGGAAGTCTTTCTCCACCTTCTTCATCAATTGCAAGAAACAGATTCACGCCCAATCGCTCCTGCGAAAATGACTGCAGACTGCTCATCATCTTTATAACTGCAGCCTCTCCTGAGAAATTCTCCTGTCTGAAAACAAAACCACCAAGAGGATATGTACCAATAGCTGCCTTTGTCTTGTTACCGGCCTGAGTGAACTGTGATACACCTGTAATCTCCTCAGGTCTCGTAATGAATAGCTGGGCTACCTTTTCCTCTGTTGTCATAGAAGACAGCTTTGTCTTGACAGAATCTGACGGAGTAAATGCCGGTGCTGCCTGCTGTCCATCAGCTTGTACCTGCTGAATTCCATCCGTCTCCTGAGTAGGATTCTGTGTCTCCTGCTGGCTTTCTGTTATTTTCTTATTCGCCTTATTCCCCGGCATCACAAAATGCACTGCTCCAAATACCAGCACAACTATCAGTGCAATTACTTCTATTATGATGAGGTACTTATCTCCATTTTGTCTGAAGTTCATATTTAATCCCCAAAATTTGTATTTGTTAAATCGTTATTAGGCCCGCTTACTTTTCCTGATAATGCACTGCTGTATTCGTTTACAGTTGCACTAGGAGTATAGCCTGTATCACCTTCAAGGAACTGATGCACTCCTGTAGCCATGTCTGCAAGTGTAGTAGGCACCTCAACCCATGCACCATCAACCTTTCCACCATAGAACACCTGTGGATATGCTGTAGAATCCTCTACTGTATAGTCTGCAAGATTTTTAAATACTGAAAGAATCTCATCAGTATTATAGTTAGTATTGACATGTCCAATCAGATCTGATACCATCTTAATCTTTGCCGCTGTATTCATCTGCTTAGCTGATTCAAAAACCTTGAACAGCACTGTTCTCTGTCTTTCAGCACGCTTATAGTCTCCTCCGGCTGTATAACGTATTCTGGAATACGCAACTGCCTGAGTTCCATCAAGTGTATATGTGCCGGCTGAATCAATATGGGATGAGCTTGTTCCACGAACCTTATTGACCTCATCAATATATCCGTTTATCACCTTTGCCTCAGATGCATCAATATCCTGTACAATGCCTCCTACCTCATCTACAATCTCACCGACTGTATTGAAATTGACTGTAACATAATTCTTTATGTCTAAATCCAGATTTTTGTTAAGTGTATCTACTGCAAGCTCCGGTCCGCCAAACGCATGTGCATGTGTCACCTTCTGGTATCCATGACCATCAATATTCATCATACAGTCTCTGAAAATAGATACCATGCGGATTTTCTTAGCATCATGATCAACCCTGACTACCATAATGGAATCGGAACGTGTTCCTTTATCAAGCTGATCTGAGCGGCTGTCAACACCAAATAACGCAAACTCCTCAATACCTGATTTGTCTGTAGTGCTGTCATCCTCAGTCTGAGTATCGGCTTTTGTCTTAACTGCCTCTGTACCCGGCTTTATGCCTTTAACTTCTTTATTCTTAACATTACTGCTGTTAACCTTTACAAGTATTATCGCTATAATAGCAATAAGTACAATCATTACTGCCGTAATAATTATATTTTTCTTTTTTTTCATCTGCACTTATTCTCCGTCATTCATATGTGTCTGCGCCTGCTACTTTTCGTCATCGTCCCTGCCATAGTAATTACCATAGTAATTACCATAATAGTTTCCATAGTAATGACCATACTTAGACTCCTCAAACCTGCACTTATTGAGCACAGCTCCAAGAATCTTGACTCCTGAGTCCTCAAGTGTACGCTTTGTATTGATGATTGCACGGCTGCTTGTAACATTCTGGGCAGCAACTATTACTGCTCCGTCTACATTCTTTCCAACTACGGCTGCATCAATCGCAGCGCCTGTAGGAGGTGTGTCAACAAGCACGTAATCAAAATTTTTCTCTCCAAACTCGATAAGCTCTTTAAACTCTTTTGTTTCAAGAAGCTCTGTCGGATTAGGCACCTCATGACCTGCAAAGAGGATAAACACTCCTTTGATGTTTGTCGCATATACTACTTTGTCCAAAGATACCTGACCTGAAAGATAATGTGAGAGTCCGTATATCTTTCCACCGCTCTCCACTTTCGCTCTGAGTCTTCCTACAAGGACTGACTTACGCATATCGGTATCTACTATAAGGACTGACTTCTTAGAGTCCGCCATCGAACGGGCCAGATCCATAACTACGGTTGTCTTTCCCTCATTTGGCACGCTGCTGGTAAAAAGGATAGACTTCACACCCTTTCCACTAAAGCTGATGCTTGTTTTAAGAGCTCGAAGAGACTCCTTCATTGTATAACTCTGGTCTTTTATCTGATTAATAACTACTGTTTCCATTAAACTGCCCTCTTCTTATTCTTGCTATCGTCTGATTTAGATGATTGAGTTTTCTTCTTTTTTCTTCTCTTTGTCTTGGCTCCATCATACTCTGTCTCATCAACAGGAAGTGATGCAAGCACCTTGAGGCCTGTTCTGGTCTCCATATCATCTGCATTAGAAATTGTATCGTCAAGCATATATCCAAGTACAACTATGCCGGCAGCAAGAATCAGTCCGAGTACAGCTCCTATAACTGTATTCTTAAGGATATTATTATTCACCGGTGTCTTTGAAGCATATGCTGTCTGGATAATCTTTGGCTGTGACTGTTCCATATTGTCAGCGATATACTGTGATGAAACCTTTGCAATCTCATCTGCCACTGTTTTTGAAGCTTCTAAATCAGTGTCTGTAACCACAATCTTGAGCACACGTGTATCTGTCGGATTCTCTATTGAAACCCTCTTGCTGAGCTGCTCATATGTCTCGTCCATATCCAGATTGTCAATTACCTGTGATAAAACTGTCCTGCCTGTGATAACGTACTCATAGTCGTTTGTCAGACTCGAGCCTACCTGAATATCGGCAAGACTGGTGATAGATGTTGACTTGGTCAGTACATACATCTCTGCAGATGCCTCATACTCCGGTACAAAAGTAATCTTGGAGTATAATCCAAATACTGCTGCAAGAAGCACCATTGATGCCACAAGTGCCTTCCAATGCTTCACTAATTCGTGAAACAGCGCTAATAAATCGATTTCAATTTCCTGATCTCTTATTGGTTCGTTGTTTTCCATTTTCCTACCCTTTACATATTGTAACATTATTTTTCGGTTTAATCCTATGTTATATTACTACACTTCATTTCTTTTGTCTATTTTTAGAAGTCACAAAAAAATTATTAAGAATATGTCATATTTTGTAAATAATTATGCAATATAATAGAAAAGTGCCGTTTCCGGCACTTTTCTTTGTTGTATTTTCATTTGCTATATTTTATTTGTTCCTGTTCTATTGTTGCTGTTCTAGTTCTGCTGTGGCTGTTCTGATGGTTCAGTCGGTGCCACCGGCTGTGGTTGTGGTTTTGAATTTACTGTAACGGTTATTGAACTGCTTGCGCTATTCCAGCCTGCCATTTCACCTGCTATAGCTGTAATCTGTACGCTACCAGCCCTGTAAATGGTCACATTTCCGGCGCCATCTACTGACGCAATCGAAGGATCACTTGACTGGTAAGAAAGCGCTGCTCCGTTTGAAGCACTTGCTCCGAGAGAAAATGGTGCATCTCCCTCTGTTACAGTTTTATTACCGCAACCTATTGTCACAGATGGTGTCTGGTTTGGCTGTGGCTTTGCATTTACAGTGATTGTAATTGTCTTGCTGCCGGCCTTATAGCTTGTAGTAGCCTCAGACTTGACAGTGATTGTTGCAGTTCCGACACCTGCTATCGTCACATTACCGTTCTCATCCACTCTCACTACACCATTATTATCACTTGAGTATGTGAGCTTTGCATTATCCTCTGCTGTCACACCGAGATTGAATGCTCCGTCGCCCTCTGTCACATTATAAGAGTCAGCTCCGCCAAGACTCTGTGCTTTGCCGGTCACCTTGTCAACACCACCATATACAATTACTTTTTCATCTAATGTTACATTCTCATATAGCTTCTTTGCAGCTGAATAAGGCATATTTATGCAGCCATGGCTGCCGCTGTACAGGTAGATATTTCCACCGAAAGTACTTCTCCACGAAGCATCATGGAAGCCAATTCCACCATTGAATGGTATAAAGAAATTAACCCATGACTTATATCCGTCTCCCCTTAAGTATCTATCCTTATCTCTTGAGAAAATAGAATACACTCCGGTAGGTGTTCCGTGTCCTTTTGAAATACATCCTGTAACACACTGACTTGATACAACAAGCTCTCCATTCTTGTATACATATACCATCTGGTTGGTAAGATCCACTTCACAGTAATTGCCACCATATGTGACATATTCACCTGTTTCTTCTTCCTTTGCCTCACTGTAAACTGCTTCCACTGTTGCAGACTTTTTATTGTTTATTGCCTCAGCAATCGCCTCATACAGCTTGTTTCCATCTACAGTCTGTCCTGATGATGCTACAGGCACATTTATTATACTTCCGCCTGTTGTCTTAAACTGTCCTGTTTTCTTCTTTGACACATCATGCTTTTTGGCTAGCTCTGTACAATATGTAGCCATATTCTCGCCATCAAGCGAAACTGACAATCCGTCATTGTCCACTATAAGCCACTGGGCTATCTGATCCTTTCCTACAGCCTCTGTAGCAGCTTCACCTGTTGCCGGTGTGAAATTACATGTCACCGTCACATCAAGATATGCATTGGCTTCTTTTAAGGCATTCTTTACCTGCTCGCTGTCTGCAGCCTTTTCTCCATCAACATATCCTGTTGTGGATGTAAGCTCCACCTTATCCTTCAGCTTCTTTACAGCACTTGTAAGATTTGCAGCTGCATTGTCATACACAGGCGCATCTCCTGATACACCGTCAACACCCTCAAATTGTCCTGCCTCTGCATTGTAGGCTATTGTAGCACGATATGGAACAATTGATCTTATATCAAAGGTCTGTGTGTCTGTCGCAGCCTTCTTTTGTTCGTCATCATTTGCATCTGTATCCGTATCACTCTGAGCCGTAGCATCAGACTGTGACTGCGTTTTTGCAGTGATATAAGAGTCTACAAGAGCCGTCTCCAGCTCATCAGACTTGTCCATTTTAAAAAGCTTCACTTGCTTTTCCGGCTCCTTATCCTTATTAGCTGCATTTATCAGCTCCTGAAGATCTGCTTTGTCATTGTACTTGAGTCCCAAATCCTTAGCTGTCATATCAAATGATGCATCGTCAAGCTTCACTGATATCTTATACTTGCCTACTGCAGTCTTTATGGCTTTCTTTGCCTCGTCAGCAGTCATTCCACCTACATCAACTGATGCAAGCTTGTACTTTTCAGGGAATGTCTTGTATGCTTTCTTTCCACAGCCTGCCATTCCCAATGCCATAAGCACACAGGCCAAAACTACCAGGAGTTTTATACTTTTCTTCTTCATCTTTGTCCTCTTTATCTTAATTTATATTATTCTCACAGCACCATATTTTATCACTTTCTTATATATGCCTCAAGTGAGATTTGTCACATATTTTCCGATTATTTAAACATATTATTCATCATTATGATAACAAAAAGCTTGCTAATGACGCACAATATGTAACAGGCGTATAAAATAGTTCTGATAAACCTTATCGCTCATATGCATTTTATTCAACATACAAAATACTTTATAATTCTTATTTACACATTTATACATATCTGTATTCTTTTTTTCGATTTGACTGACAAACAGCTTCATCCTTTTTCTAAGCTGTTTTTTATCAGTGTTTCTAATCAGACAAAGCTGCAAATAATCGTTGATAAATTTGCTTGTTTTATCAAACCACAGCTGCTTTCCGCCTATACTAAAGTGCTCCGCATCCCGGCCTGCCTCAATCAATTTCATGATAACCTTCTCATAATGGTCAAGCCTCTTCAGTGAGCTTTCTATCGAAACGCTCTGATTTACGTCACCGACTCTATACTCATAAAGTGCCTTATCATATGCATAGATACTTTCTGCATATGCCATTGGGATTATTGAAAACTCCTGATCCTCGTAAAATACCCCCTCAGAGAGTGTCAGTCCTGTATTTCTATAAAACTGCGTATTATATATCACCCCATGCAGACTCAGCCCCCACCAGAAATCATACAGATGCTCGTCCACATATCCTGCATTATATGGTCCACCATTTTTTGTTATATATTTATCGTCGTATGGATACTCATCAGTATTTTCTCTCTGCAGCACATATGATCTATAGCTCATCAGCACTGCATCTGCGAAATTCTCATGTTTATTTTCATTATCTTTAAGATAACAAATAGTTTCTTTCAACACATCAGTGTTTACCCAGTCATCAGCGTCTACTACCTTAAAATAGCTTCCTTTTATTATTTTTACTCCTTCATTAATTGCCGAGCCATGACCACCATTTTCTTTATTCAGTATCCGGTACACGTCAGGATATTTATTTACATATTTTTGTGCAATCTCCACACTATTATCGGTAGAGCCGTCATTCACAACAATAATGTCCAGCATATTTAAAAGAGAGTTATCATCAATAATAAATGATGATAACCCTTTATCCAAAAACTTTGCCGCATTATATGTCGGTATTATTATTGATAGTATCTTTTTATTTTCTGTTTCCATATCCTATCTAATTCCTGTTTCTATATGTTAATTTCCACTTATATCGCTGTCTGTCACCATATTTGACAATGGTAGTCAGTATTATTTTCTGTATAGTCTGTCTGCTCTGCCAACCCTTTTGGCAAGCTCAAGCAGCTTTGCAAATTGATTCTCGTAAAAGCTGTTGCTCACATGTAGCTTATTAAACAGCCGAAATACTTTATATTTACGCTGTACTGCCTCATACATAAGTGCACTTTTTTGAGCGAGTCTCATGTTAAACTGCTCTACTATCGCTCTGCCGGATTGTCTGTCGGTATTTTTTATCAAAGCTATTTGATAATAGCTTGTGATTATGCCCGACGTCTTTCTGATAAAGTGTTCCTTTCCACCCTGTGGCATTTTTGCAAAGCTCTTCTCTGCCTCAAGTACATTAAATATAACCTGCTCCAAATCCGGAAGACGCTTCACCTGACTCGCTGCCGAAACACTTTGATTTACATCTCCAACTCTGTATACATACAACTCTTCCTGAATAAATCTGACAGTTTTTGCATACGAAAACGGAACGGTTGCATACTCCTGGTCTTCGTAAAATACATGCTCTGTGAGCTTATATCCAAGTGCTTTATAGAACCCTGTGTTATATATCACTCCGTGAAATGATAGACCATCATATACATCATCCCACATATTTACTATATCCTTTAAATTGTACTCTCTTGTAAAATCAGGCACACTCACATCTGCCGGTCTGTACTCATCCTTTGATATGTCATAATACCTGAAGCTTTGTATCACCGCATCCGAATCTACATGCTCGAGATATTCAACCAGGTGCTTTAGCGCAAGCGTATCTACCCAGTCATCTGCATCGACCACCTTTAAATACTTTCCTCTCACATGCTCCACGCCTGTGTTGATTGCAGAACCGTGTCCACCATTTGTTTTATTTACTATGACAAAAGTATCCGGATACCAGTCCACAAATTTCTGTGCCACTTCAACACTTCCGTCAGGTGTGCCGTCATTTACGACTATCACCTCAAGCTTATCGAGTATAGCCTTGTCAATATCTATTTCCTCAAAGCGGCCCTCCGTTGCCATTTTACAGTTGTGCTGTGCTGTCTGTGCATCTGTATCCCTGCATACCAGAAATGACGACAGCCCCTTATTCAGAAACTTTTCTGCATTATATGTTGGTATTATGATTGATAATATTTTACTCATTAACTGTTCTATCCGTCCTGATTACTATTATTAAAAAGAGTATTGCATACTCATTAACGCCTATTCATGAAATTAATTACCACGCAGTCTGCTATAGACCCATGCTGCCATCGGAAATATCTTAAACCCTGTTTTTCTAAGCATCCAGACGCTCTTCCTGCTGCACGCCCGGTACACTCCCGGGTGCTCCTCACGCAGCATCTCGTCAAACCTCTTCATCTGCTCAACGTTCCTTGTATCATTGCCCTTTGCAAGAAAAATCTGGTACTCATCATCGACTGCCTCGGCTATACCGCGCTCAAGGTACTGCTTCTTGTAGGTCTGCAGATTGCCGTGCACGTTGTTGTACTCAAACAGTGCATCAAGCACCTTAAGATGCTGGTCATGACGCTTGATCATCATCTTTATGTCCACGCTCTGACCACTCCTTCCAAGTCTGTACTGATACAGTGGCAGAGGTGAAAACGTGATGCTTGTG
>OHBJ01000758.1_pt1 | contig 21797 bp, 17 predicted proteins | sample 1577241 | NCBI WGS metagenome assembly OHBJ01 (sample SAMEA3541594, study PRJEB24748) | human gut metagenome | biome: human gut; feature: human-associated habitat; material: faeces | place: China | collected 2012 | reverse complement strand
GACATATTTTGAATTATCTCTGAGATATTTTAAAATATGTCTGAGATAATTTTCCGCATATATTGAAGCGACAATAAAGTGGATATGAATATTTATTCATATTCCGGATTACGAACAAAATTTTATTACGTAAATTAACAGCGTACTTTGCAAATTATGAAAGAAAACCACGTAATTGTTTTTCATAACATATGTTTTCTGCTCTAAAATAGATATAAATTCCTATATTTGTGACAACTTGAATTTTAACGAGTAGTATATCTTTATGACAAAAGTCATCAATCTGCGAAAAGGATTGGACATCAATCTCGAAGGCACTGCAGAAAACAAAGTAAGCGACATTAAAAAAGAAATAAGAAATGTTGCACTATGTCCGGACGACTTCACGGGTTTCCTGCCACGTGTGGTAGTAAAAGAAGGCGATGCCGTAGAAATAGGAACACCTATATTCGTCAACAAACGCAATGAAGCGCAAACGATAACTTCTACGGTGAGCGGAAAAATCCTGTCTATAGACCGCGGAGAACGACGTAAGCTCCTTGCTGTACAAATTGAAAACGACGGAAATTACAAAGCTGTCGATTTCGGCAAGTCTGACATATCAGAACTTACTTCGCAAAAAGTCATCGGCATACTCAACACTTCTGGAATTACCGCATACATGCGGCAACGCCCTTACGACATAGTGCCTGATACGAATATATCTCCGAGAGACATATATGTATCCGCATTCAGTAAGATGCCGCTTGCCGCAGACTTCAACATCGTAGCAAAAGGACGAGAGGATTTCTTTTCAGCAGGAATAAAAGCACTTGCAAAAGTAGCACCCGTGCATATAGGCATATCACCGGAGCAAGAAAATTCGTTTCTGTCGCAAATAAAAGAGGCGGAAATAAACATCTTCAAAGGTCCCAATCCCTCAGGAAACGTAGGAGTACAGATAAACAACACATCGCCTATAAACAAAGGCGAAACAATCTGGACTATAGGAGCCGAAGAAGTGATATTCTTAGGAACACTGCTTCTTACAGGCAAACTCGACTTTACACGAAGAATAGCACTCGCCGGAGCAGAGGTGAAAAGCCCACAATATTATAATATCATTGCAGGCGCAAGCCTAAAGCCGTTGCTTGAAAACCGGCTCAAACACACGGAGCACATAAGAATAATAAACGGTAATCCGCTTGTAGGTAAAAAAACAGAAGCCGACGGTTTCCTTTCGGCAAAATCGACAGAAGTAACCGTTATCCCCGAAGGCGACAACGTGAATGAACTGTTAGGTTGGATAATGCCGCGCACAAACCAGTTCTCAACAAACCATTCATACCTTTCATGGCTTTTTCCGAAAAAAGCATATAATCTCGATGCCCGCATAAAAGGAGGAGAACGCCATATAATAATGAGCGGAGAGTACGACAAGGTTTTCCCTATGGACATTTACGCAGGTTTTCTCGTAAAAGCCATAATTACAAAAGACATCGACCGTATGGAAGCCCTCGGAATATACGAAGTGGCTCCGGAAGATTTTGCAGTTGCAGAATTTGTGGACTCCTCGAAGCTTGAATTACAGCGAATAGTTCGCGAAGGTCTCGACTTTTTACGTAAGGAAATGGAGTAATATAAGTTTTAATTTGAAAAACAACGAAAAGCAACCAAGATATAACAAACAAGCTCTTCACAAAATGAGTAAACTGAAAAATTATATAGACAAAATACGACCGCAATTTGAAGAAGGAGGAAAGCTCAAGCCATTCCGCTCTGTATTCGAAGGATTCGAGACATTCCTTTTCGTTCCGTCGGCCACTTCGAAGTCAGGCGTTTCGATTCATGACGCAATCGATTCCAAACGAATCATGTCGTTCGTTGTAATTGCGCTCATGCCTGCTTTACTTTTTGGAATGTACAACGTAGGATACCAGAACTATCACGCCGCAGGTGCGGAAGGTTCGTTTCTGGAAATGTTTTTCTACGGTTTCTTTGCAGTACTTCCCAAAATAATCGTATCCTATATCGTTGGCCTCGGCATAGAGTTCGCCGTTGCACAATGGAAACATGAAGAGATACAGGAAGGTTTTCTCGTTACAGGTATCCTGGTTCCCATGATCCTACCTGTAAATTGCCCGTTATGGATAATTGCCGTAGCCGTTGCCTTTGCTGTTATCTTTGCAAAGGAAATATTCGGCGGAACAGGCATGAACATATTCAACGTTGCTTTAGTTACACGCGCATTCCTGTTTTTCTCCTATCCGTCCAAAATGTCGGGCGAAGAAGTATGGGTTGCAAAAGACACAATATTAGGGTTGGGAAATACATTGCCCGACGGGTATTCGGCAGCAACACCTCTTGCACAAGCCGGATTAGGACACGCACAGACAGTTTCCCTATTCGATTCCGTAGTAGGCCTTATACCTGGCAGCATCGGCGAAACAAGCGTAATAGCAATAGCCTTAGGCGCAATCCTGCTTTTAGTTACAAAGATTGCCAGCTGGAAAACAATGGGAAGCGTATTTGTAGGAGGTATATTGACAGCCGCAATATTTCATGCAACCGATATGACACCAATTACGTGGTATGAACATATATTCCTCGGCGGATTCTGTTTCGGCGCCGTGTTCATGGCAACAGATCCCGTTACAAGCGCACGGACAGAAAAAGGAAAATATATATATGGATTTCTTATCGGCGTCATTGCAATAGTAATCCGCGTACTGAATCCAGGATACCCGGAAGGAATGATGCTTGCAATTTTAATGATGAACATATTTGCTCCGGCTATAGACTATTGTTTTGTCCAGAACAATATACGTAACCGCATGCGTAGAGTGAAATCAAAATAATTCGTATATCATGAAATTAAATACAAACAGCAATAGCTACATTATAATATATTCTTCGATTGTAGTAATCATAGTAGCTTTCTTGTTGGCGTTCGTTTCTAAAGCTTTGGAACCGACTTCACAGGCTAATGAGCGTATCGATAAAAAGAAACAGATACTCGCCTCTCTTAATATACGTGGTATCGACAATAAAGAAGTAGAAAAAGAATACAAAAAGTATATTTCATACGACAAAATCATTCGTTCCGACGGTTCTGTTGTAGATGAAGGCAATAATAAAGACGAATCCGGCTTTAAAGTAAACCTTAAAGATATAACAGACAACAATCTCCCCATATATTACTGCTACATAGACGGACAAACCAAATATGTGATTCCTCTTAGCGGAAAAGGTCTTTGGGGCAGCATTTGGGGATACATCGCTCTCAATGAAGATAAGAATACTGTATACGGCGCTTATTTCAGCCACGCAAGCGAAACAGCCGGATTAGGTGCAAGAATCACAGAAGAGAAATTTCAGGACCAATTTATCGGAAAGAAAATATTCAAAGAGGGAAACGACAATGTTTTGCTCAGCGTTGTAAAAAAGCGAGACGCGGGACAGGAAGATTTCCAATGCGACGGAATATCCGGAGCTACGTTTACAAATGTCGGCGTAAGTGATATGTTGCACGATTGTCTGGAAAAATACAAATCATTCCTTTTGAATCATTAAAAGTTTACGTGATTGAAATGCACTTGTATTATATTTTTGTTAATACATTCATATATAATAATCTGATTATAAAGTAATAAAATATGGCCAAGTTGTTTTCCACAGAAAACCGAGAAGTTTTCACCGCTCCGTTCGGAAAAAACAATCCGATAACAATACAAGTACTCGGTATATGCTCTGCACTGGCAATCACATCGCAGTTAAAGCCTGCAATAGTCATGGGACTGTCGGTTATAGTTATAACATCATTCAGCAATCTAATAATATCACTGCTCAGAAAAACCATTCCAAATCGCATAAGAATAATTGTACAGTTAGTTGTAGTCGCTACTTTGGTTACAATGGTTAGTATGCTGCTTAAAGCCGTTGCCTACGATGTCAGCGTGCAACTATCCGTTTATGTAGGCTTAATCATTACAAACTGTATATTAATGGGACGTTTGGAAGCGTTTGCAATGAGCCATACCCCGTGGCCAAGTTTCCTCGACGGGCTCGGCAACGGACTTGGATATGCATTCATTCTTGTTATAGTGGGAGCCGCACGAGAAATTCTGGGTGCAGGAAGTTTATTAGGCTTCAAGTTTGTGCCTGAAGCTGCTTACAATGCCGGTTATATAGACAACAGTATGATGACGACGCCCGCAATGGCATTGATAATATTAGGATGCGTGATTTGGGTAAGCAATGCAAGACAAAAAGATGAATAAATCCATAGGCGAAGCGCTGCTTAATTCTTTTACATCTAAGAATGCTTGACAGAGAGGTTCATTTTTGACTTGTACTAACATTAAGGAAATTACTACATAACGTAATATGGGACACGAAATAAGTTTATTTATCCGCTCTATATTTGTGGATAATATGATATTCGCCTCGTTTCTGGGCATGTGTTCATACCTGGCTGTATCCAAAAACGTAAAAACATCATTCGGCTTAGGCGTAGCCGTAATATTTGTGCTGACAGTAACAGTACCTATAAACTATCTGTTGCAAACAAAAGTATTGAGCGCAGACGGGATATTCGGGATAGATCTCTCCTATTTGTCGTTTATCCTTTTCATTGCCGTTATCGCGGCTATCACGCAATTAGTAGAGATGATTGTAGAACGTTTTTCTCCGTCACTTTATGCAGCGCTCGGCATATTTCTTCCGCTTATAGCAGTCAACTGTGCCATAATGGGGGCCTCACTTTTCATGCAGCAACGCATTGAAATGGATCCGATGAGCGATTCACGCGCAATAACATGTATAAGCGATTCTATTGTATATGCTATCAGTTCGGGAATAGGCTGGCTGCTTGCTATTGTAGGACTGGCTGCAATACGTGAAAAAATGGCATATTCCGATGTTCCAAAATCATTACAGGGATTGGGTATTACATTTATAACAGTCGGATTAATGGCAATTGCTTTCATGTGCTTCTCTGGGCTTAAGATTTAAAAACAAACAGCTGAAAAATGGACATTTCATTCATAATATCAAGTATTGAAGTATTTTGGTGTATCATCATTCTGATGGTGATACTTCTTTTGATAGCCAAAAGGTATCTTACCCCGAGCGGTAACGTTACAATAACTATCAACGACAAGAAAAAGTTATCTGTTCCGCAAGGTTCGTCCCTTATGTCATCACTTTCCGAACAAGGAGTGTTTCTTCCTTCGGCCTGCGGTGGCAAAGGTTCGTGCGGACAATGCAAATGCCAGGTGATTAAAGGCGGCGGCGAAGCCGTTGATGTGGAACGTGCGCATTTCTCACGCCGCGAGTTGCGCGACCACTATCGTCTGGGGTGCCAGGTTAAAGTAAAAGAAGACATGAGCATTGTTGTACCGCAGTCGGTACTCGGTGTAAAGAAATACGAATGTACTGTTGTTTCGAATAAGGCCGTGGCCTCTTTCATAAAAGAGTTTATTGTTGCATTGCCGGAAGGCGAACACATGGACTTTGTGCCAGGATCGTATGCGCAGATAGAGATACCGGAATACAATATTGATTACGATAAGGATATAGACAAGGAATCGCTCGGAAGATACCTGCCGGCATGGGAACACTTCGGACTTTTCTCTTTGAAATGCGTTAACAAAGTTCCTACAACGAGAGCTTATTCAATGGCCAACTATCCCGCCGAAGGCGACCGCTTCATGCTGACGGTAAGAATCGCCACTCCGCCATTTTTACCCAAGCCTCAGAAAGGTTTCATGGATGTAATGCCCGGTATAGCGTCATCGTATATTTTCAGCTTAAAACCAGGTGACAAAGTAACAATGTCGGGGCCCTACGGTGACTTCCACCCGCGCTTCGACTCCAAGCGCGAGATGATATGGGTAGGCGGAGGAGCAGGAATGGCGCCTTTGCGCGCACAGATAATGCACATGACACGCACTCTCAACACCAGAGACCGGCGTATGTCATATTTCTACGGTGCACGTTCGCTGTCTGAAGTCTTTTACTTGGATGATTTCCACCGGCTGGAAAAAGATTTCCCGAACTTCAAATTCTACCTTGCACTCGACCGTCCCGATCCGGAAGCCGATGCCGCTAATGTAGAATACACACCAGGATTCGTTCATCAGGTTATGTACGAAAAATATCTTAAAAACCATCCTGCACCGGAAGATATCGAATATTATATGTGCGGCCCCGGACCTATGTCCAAAGCTGTTGTTGCCATGTTAGACTCACTCGGAGTTGAACCGGAAGATATCATGTACGATGATTTTGGAGGCGGAGCTCCCTCTTCAAAAAAATAAAAGAATACTGTTTTCAAAGCATAAAAGCAAAGCTATCGGCTTCATTCGCGGAGTTCTTCCAAAAATGAAGCCGATTTCATATAAATTCTCCGGCAACACCACACAAAATAATATCTCGGCATAACAAATCCGTAGGAACAACAATATCGTTTTCAGAGCAGAACCGTATATTGTCATTTCCGAATAAGTTCATCAGAGAATTTTGTTGTATCGGGCAAAAAAGCCTGTTCTGAAAAAAAATATTTTTTCTGTACGGTTAAAAAACTTCCCGCAGATAATTGAAATTACATAGGAGATAATCGAAAATATGTCTGAGATATTTTAAATTATCTCAGACATATTTTTTGCTATATATACATATGCTGATTTTCAAGTGCTTGCCAGCTGACCGTTTTTGTCTGTTTTAGACAGGTGAAAAGCACGGAAATATTATTTAGTTGCCATAGGCCGGACATACCTCAAAAATGTTTTAAAATACCTCCGATTGTTTTCTGAAATTTCACTTAGTCTATATTAAAACATAGCAAAGAATACATAAATAATTGCATATTAAGTCCGAATTTTACATTTTTTCGAAGTAAAAAAGGCATACTAACAAAAGCACCGTTAACAAAGATGTTTTAATGACATTAATTAACCAACAAAACAGGTGAAAACTTTTTAAGAAATATCGTTTTTACGTAACTTTGCAGCCGGATATTATGCTCTAAAACAAATATGTGATTTAACCGGATAAGTATAAACTATATTAAAACAACAATCATAAAAATGAAAAGTAGAATCGTCTTAGCATTGACTGTATTCGCATTAGTAAGTTGCGGCAAAAAGTCAAACAGCATGATGGGCGACACAGGTGCGCCTGAATTTGCAGTAGAAACAATCACCACAACAAACAGTGAACAATCGACAGCTTATCCCGCGACAATCAAAGGTAAGCAAGACATAGAAATCCGTCCCAAAGTGGCAGGATTCATAACAAAACTGTGCGTTGACGAAGGCAGTACCGTACGGAAAGGACAGACATTGTTCCTGATAGACCAGGTGCAATACGAAGCACAGGTTAAAAATGCCCGTGCATCAGTCAATGTAGCCGAAGCAAACCTGAACACTCAGAAACTCACGGTCGAAAACAAAACGGAACTTAATAAAAAACAGATAATCAGCGATTACGACCTGCAGATGGCCCGTAACACCTTAGCCTCTTGCGAAGCACAGCTGGCACAGGCGAAAGCATCGCTCACAAACGCGCTCGAACAACTGAGCTACTGCACAGTTGTAAGTCCCTCGGACGGTGTAGTTGGAACTATCCCCTACCGTGTCGGTAGCTTGGTGAGCTCTTCCATAACAACTCCCCTCACAACAGTTTCCAACATATCCGAAATGTACGTTTACTTTTCGATGACAGAAAAACAGCTACTTGCCTACAATCGCGAAGATGGAAACGTAAAAACCATGCTTGAAAAATTTCCTCCCGTGCAACTGGAACTTTCAGACGGTTCAATGTATAATGAATCCGGCAAGATAGAAACCGTAAGCGGAGTTATCGATCTGACTACCGGTTCTGCCCAGATGAGAGCCACGTTCCCGAATCCGAACAAACTGTTACGCAGCGGTGGAACCGGAAACATTATCATACCAATTACATACAACGACATTGTAATCATTCCGCAAAAAGCCACATACGAAATACAGGACAAGAAATTCGTATACGTTGTTGGCAAAGACTCGAAAGTATCTTCGCGCGAAATAAAAATCGCCAGTCAGGACAACGGACAGGATTACATTGTAACATCCGGTCTTTCCAAAGGCGAGCGCATTGTTATTGAAGGCGTGACCACATTACAGGAAGGAATGCAAATCAAGCCTATAACCGCGGCCGAAGCAGCAAAAAACAGAGCAAAAGCCAACGAACAGAAGTAATGCTTTCAGAAACTCAAACTCCAGAATAAAAAATCTGCATACAGTTATTTCCGACAAAGCAACGCTCCTGATATCACGGTTTGTCTGAACCCGCACAAATTACACATATATCATAAAAAGAGAGTTGCACGGATATAATTACCAAAACAAAAACAAATTCATAAATCGAAAAATCGATGAAATTAGATAGATTTATAAACCGCCCTGTGCTATCAACGGTGATCTCGATTATCATCGTAATATTGGGCGTTATCGGTATGGCGTCATTGCCTATCACGCAATATCCCGACATTGCCCCGCCTACGGTTTCCGTTTCGGCTACATATACCGGCGCAAACGCGCAGACTGTGCTCAATAGTGTTGTAATACCTTTGGAGGAAGCTATAAACGGTGTAGAAGGTATGGACTACATGACCTCTACATCTAACAACAACGGCGAGGGAAGAATATCCATTACCTTCAAACAAGGCGTTGACCCCGATATGGCCGCTGTAAACGTGCAGAACAGCGTTTCAACAGCACAAGGATTACTGCCGGCCGAGGTTACTCGAGTTGGTGTAACCACGAAAAAAAGGCAGAACAGTATGCTTCTCGTATTCGCCGTATATGACGAAAGCGGAAAGTACAACAATGAGTTCATTGAGAACTACATGAAGATCAACATCATCCCGCAGGTACAGCGTATTCAGGGTGTGGGCGAAGCTATGGTGTTCGGTACCGACTATTCAATGCGAATATGGCTCGATCCCGCGCGCATGGCACAATATCACTTAATGCCTGCCGACGTTTCGAATGCACTTGCTCAGCAAAACATCGAAGCCGCACCGGGTACGATAGGCGAACGCGAAAATCAGACATTCCAATACACGCTACGCTACAAAGGACGCTTGCAGACTGAAGAAGAATTCGAAAACATCGTTATACGTGCCACCAACGACGGGCAGATACTTCGCCTCAAAGACATCGCTCGCATAGAGTTGGGACGTCTCACTTATAGTTTCTCGAATAAGGTCAACGGAAAACCAGGTGTTTCTTGCGCCGCATTCCAGGTTGCAGGAACCAATGCTACTCAGATTGTAGAAGACATAACAAAACTTCTTAAAGAAACAGAGAAGTCAATGCCCGAGGGGCTGCACATCAACATCGCACAGAATGTGAACGACTTCCTGTTCGCTTCGATCGAAGAAGTAATAAAGACTTTGATTGAGGCATTTATTCTCGTGTTCATCGTTGTGTATGTGTTCCTGCAGGATATGCGCTCAACGTTGATTCCCGCCATTGCTATTCCTGTTGCGCTTATCGGAACGTTCTTCTTCCTGAAAATACTTGGCTTCAGTATAAACCTGCTTACACTTAGTGCACTTGTGCTTGCCATAGCCATAGTGGTGGACGACGCCATAGTCGTGGTGGAAGGCGTCCATGCAAAACTCGACCAGGGATACAAGTCAGCACGAAAAGCTTCAATCGACGCCATGAGCGAGTTGGGCGGAGCAATCGTTTCTATCACGCTTGTCATGATGGCGGTGTTTATTCCGGTAAGTTTCCTGCCTGGAACGTCTGGTATTTTCTACCGGCAGTTCGGTCTTACTATGGCTATAGCGATTGGTCTTTCGGCTATCAATGCATTGACGTTAAGTCCCGCATTGTGCGCAATATTCCTTAAGCCCCACGACACGGAAGGAAAGCAGAAGAAAAGTACATTCATCGACCGTTTCCACACAGCATTTAATACCACGTATAATACCATTTTGAACAAATACAAGAAGCGTGTGCTCAGTCTCATTCAACATCCTTATATTACAATAGGAAGTGTTGTTGTCGGCATAGTACTTCTTGTGTTCCTTATGAAAGTAACTCCTACCGGCTTTGTGCCCAATGAAGATACAGGTACTATTATGGGTACAGTCGACTTGGCTCCAGGTACTTCCCAGGACCGTACCGAGGCTGTTCTTGCGCAAATCGACAGTCTAATATCTGCAAATGACGCCATTGAAAGCCATACGCAAATTTCCGGTTATAACTTCATAAGCGGAGCGGGCGCAAACTACGGTTCGTTCATTTGCAAACTCAAACCCTGGGATGAACGTTCTATCGCTCAAGCTTCGAATTTCGTAGCTGGTATGCTGTATTTAAAGTCTCGGGATTTGTTTAAGGACGCGAAAGTTCTGTTCTTCGGTCCTCCGATGATTACAGGTTACAGTGTGACCAACGGTTTCCAGCTTAACTTGCAGGATAAGACCGGCGGCTCGCTCGACAAATTCTACGACATTGCAAAAGTGTTCATCAATGAACTTCAGGCGCGTCCGGAGGTTGCTTCCGCTCAAACTTCGTTTAACCCTGCTTTCCCGCAGTATATGATCGATATTGACGCTGCCGAATGCATGAAAGCCGGTTTGACGCCGAACGATATTCTTACTACGCTTCAAGGATACTACGGAGGTTTGTATGCTTCAAACTTCAACCGTTTCGGTAAGTTATATCGTGTAATGGTTCAGTCGGAGCGCAGCGACCGCACAAATCTCGAATCACTCAAGAAGATTAAAATACGCAACGGTAACGAAATGGCGCCGATCACGCAGTTTATAAAGATTTCTAAGGTGTACGGCCCTGATACTATCGAACGTTTTAATATGTACACTTCTATGGCTGTAACCGGAACCCCTGCCGACGGATATTCCAGCGGACAGGCAATCAAGGCGGTAGAAGAAGTGGCTGAGAAATATCTTCCGGAAGGTTATGGCTATGAGTTCTCCGGCATGACGCGTGAGGAACAATCCACCAGCGGAAATGCAACGACAATTATCTTCGTACTCTGCTTTATGTTCATCTATCTGTTGTTGAGTGCCCAGTACGAAAGTTACCTTCTGCCGTTGGCCGTAATTCTATCCATTCCATTCGGATTGGCCGGAAGTTTCATATTCATTCAGTTGCTTGGTGCGGCAAACCTCGTACTTCCGTTCCTGGGCGCAGCTTCAAACAACATTTACGTTCAGATTGCGCTTATCATGTTGATCGGTTTGCTTGCGAAAAATGCAATTCTTATCACAGAGTTTGCCCTCGACCGTAGAAAAATGGGTATGAGCATTACTTGGGCTGCCGTACTCGGCGCCGGAGCCCGTTTACGTCCTATCATTATGACTTCGCTTGCTATGATTGTAGGTCTTATGCCTTTAATGCTGGCTATGGGCGTTGGCGCGAACAGTAACCGTTCACTCGGTGCTTCAGCTATCGGTGGTATGCTTATAGGTATGATTTGCCAGATATTCGTTGTACCTTCCTTATTCGTTATTTTCGAATATCTGCAGGAAAAGATCAGACCTATGGTTTGGGAAGACATCGATAATGCCGACGCAAAAGAAGATATTGAACAATATTCAAAATAAAAAGCAGAACGCAATGACTATGAACAATAAAATAAAATCATCCGGCATGTTTACACGCTTGGCCGTGTTCTTATTAGCAGCCTTAACATTAAGCAGTTGCCGCATATATAAAAGTTATGAGCGCCCTGAAGATCTGCCCACCGCCGGTTTATTCCGCGACACGCTTTCTGCTACCGGAGTGCTCACTTCCGACACAATAAACTTCGGAAACACTCCGTGGCGGCAGGTATTCACGGATCCGGCCCTGCAAAGTCTGATTGAACAGGCTTTGGAACGGAACACGGATCTTCTTTCAGCCGAAGAAACAGTGAAGCAGGCACAAGCTTCACTGCACGCTGCCCGACTGGCCTACCTGCCTTCACTAAGTTTAGGCGCACAAGGAACGCTTAACAGTTTTGACGGCGCGCGGGCAATAAAGACCTACAACATTCCTATTACAGCTTCCTGGCAGCTTGACATTTTCGGAAGCATTCGGAATGCCAAAGAGCAGTCAAAAGCCGTATTGCTTCAAAGTAGTGCATACAAGCAAAGCGTACAGACACAGTTGATTTCCAGTATTGCGAATTTATACTACACACTGTTAATGTTAGATGAACAGCTGCGTATCACCCGTGAAACTTCCGAAATATGGAAAAAGAACGTAGAAGCCATGCGGGCAATGCAGAAGGCGGCAATGACCAACGCCGCTGCCGTAGAGCAAAGCCAGGCAAACTACTTACAGATTCTGTCTACTATACCTACGCTCGAACAGAGTATCCGCGAGAGTGAGAATGCGCTATCCATGATTCTGCGCGAAACGCCGCAGGCTATAACCCGTTCCACATTGTCAGAACAAAGTATGCCTGCAAACATGTCGGCCGGAGTTCCTTTGCAACTATTGGCAAACCGCCCCGACGTACGCGCCGCAGAGTTCAACCTTCGCCAGACATTCTATGTAACAAACGCTGCTTATTCCGCGTTCTACCCGCAACTCACAATCACGGGTTCAGCCGGATGGACCAACAGTAACGGAATAGTTGTCAATCCTGGAAAAATACTTACTACCCTTGTAGGCCAACTCACCCAGCCACTCTTTGCACAAGGCACGTTGACGGCACAGCTGAAAATTGCCAAATCGCAAGAACGCACAGCTCAGTTGAATTTCGAGCAAGCGCTTCTCAATGCAGGCCAGGAAGTAAGCAATGCGCTCTACTCTTACAAAACCTCAATGGAAAAGTCCGATATAGACAAACAGCAGGTTGAGGCACTGACAATAACACGCGACAGAACCAACGAACTTTTCAAGTATGACGCTTCTACCTCATATCTTGAAAAACTGACAGCCGAGATGTCACTGCTAAATGCCCAGCTTACACTTGTCAACGATGATTATTCGAAGTTGCAGGCTATGGTAAATCTTTACGCAGCACTCGGCGGAGGCCGCGAATAAAATAACTTTATATACTGATATCTAAAAGGAAACATCATGATTAGCAATTTAGCATTCGTTGACCCTACCGCTAAAATAGGCAACAACGTAACGATAATGCCTTTCGCCTATATAGACAAAGGCGTGGAAATTGGAGACGACAACATAATCATGCCCTACGCAGCCTTATACAAAGGCACCAAAATAGGAAATAGAAATACTATTTACAGCAATGCAATGATAAGCGTGGAGCCGCAGGATTTCCACTACGAAGGCGAGGAAAGCTCGGTAATCATCGGCGATGACAATAAAATTCGTGAAAACGTAGTGATTGCCCGCGGTACACACACAGGCGGAGCCACTCAGATAGGCAACGGCAATTTTATAATGGAAAAGGTTCATATCTGTCACGACGTAAAAATCAACAACAGATGCGTCATCGGTATCGGAACAATCATAGCCGGAGAGTGTACAATCGAAGACAAAGTAATTTTGTCGAACCACGTAGTTCTTCATCAGAAGAACCGCATAGGCAGGCTCTCGCTTATCCAAAGCGGCTGCCGCGTACAGAACGATGTCCCCCCATACATCATAACAAACGGCAATCCTGTTGTATACCACGGAGTCAATGCTATCGTGCTGAAGCAACATGAAAATGTAGGAGACCGCATACTACGTCATATAGCCAACGCCTATCGCCTTATTTTCAAAGGCGATACAAGCCTTGAGGATGCAGTTCTGAAAATTGAGGAACAGATTCCCAAAAGCGATGAGATAAACAACATTGTAGCATTCATACGCCAATCAAAACGAGGCATTATAAGAAATTAAACAGATATTCATAAAAAACAGAACCAAGAACTCGCGACAAAAATTTTGCCGCGAGTTTTTTTGTCCACTGTCGTTTTCTACAATAAAACAGATTCCGCCAAAAAAACAACGGAAAAAGTTTTTTTCAGTTCATAACAGTTTTTACGCCAAAAAGCATTCGATGTAAAAAACAATACGTAGCCATGTAATAGCAGCAGTGCCTTGCAAGAGGGTTTTACAGACAAAAACGGTCACCCGCCAAGCACTTGAAAATCAGCAGGTGTATATGTAGCAAAAAATATGTCTGAGATATTTTAAATTATCTCAGACATATTTTCGATTATCTCCCTTGTATTTTCAATTACCTGCGGAAAGTTTTTTACCACACTAAAAAAATATTTTTTTCGTGTGGAAACGTTTTTTAATGAATCGGCTACCCTTTGATTTTTTTCGGGGAGTGCTTCAATTTACATTCAACTCACGTAAATCTATTTCAACGCCTATTTTAAAGACGAACAAAAAGCTCTTGTCCTTCATATATCTGTGCATCCGGAGAAAGATTATTCATCCTGTAAAGATTCTTAAGACGTATGCCATACTTCTGCGATATGGAATAATACGACTCTCCTGCCGCAACTTTAATAAGTTTACCTTTAAAGCTCTTATCGGCTTTTTTCTGTTTCTTCTCAAGATATATGATATCTCCGCTCTGAAGCTTGTAGTTCTTGTCGAGCTCGTTATAGTTCAACAACCTTCTTACCGAAACGCCCATTTCTTTAGAAATTTGTTTGAATGTATCTCCCGAACGAGCCACTATATAATAATTCTTATTGCACGAATATACATTGTGCTCGGTGGCCAATTCCAACGGAGTAGTCTTATGATTCTTAGAATAGTGTTTCCGGTCGAATCTGTACAACTCATATCTTTCTATCAAATCTATAAGCAAATATGCATAACGGGGATTAGTTGCATATCCCGCCTTTTTCAAGCCATGAGCCCAACTTTTGTAATCTGTAGTGCTATAACTGAACAAAAATGAGTATCTACTGCGATTTGCAAGGAATTTAGAATGGTCTATATACGATTCCATTGCATTTTTATAGGCTCGGAAACGCTCATTGGCATAATCATCATCCTGTACATAGTATGGCCCGCTCCAATCAGAGCTGCACTTTATTCCGAAATGATTGTTTGCTTTTCTGCACAACGCGCTGCGTCCTGCATTCGATTCCAGCAATCCCTGGGCAAGCGTTATACTCGCAGGAATACGATAAAGCCTCATCTGCTCAACCGCTATTTTATTGAATCTGTTTATATAATCCTCGTATGCACTGGTTTGGGCTATTGCAGCAACCGATATTAAAGAAAAAAGAAACGCGACCTCTATCCTTTTTAATATTCTCATCTCGGAAAAATAATTAAGCGAGGTAAATTTAAGAAAAACGCTTTGAAAAACACTACGAGGCCAAAGTAAAAAGCTAATTTTGCACATACTTAAACACGAACTGCGATTTATCATGGAAAAATACAGTATCGAACTTTGTTTTGAATATAAAAAAACCGAAGAGCTCTCCCCCATTCAGCGGAAAATTGCAGAAGCTGCATACAAGGCATGCGACAGCAGTTACTCTCCATACTCTAAATTCGCAGTGGGTGCAGCCGTCGAAACCGACAGCGGTGAAATTTTCCATGCGAGCAACCAAGAAAATGCCGCATATCCGTCAGGACTTTGTGCAGAACGCAACATTCTTTTTTATATAAAATCCCTGAAACCCGAAAACGAAATCATACGCATGGCTATCGCTGCAAAAAACGACGGTAAACTGACTAAAAAGCCGGTTTCGCCCTGCGGCGCATGCCGGCAAGTGATGACAGAAACCGCGAAACGGCAAAAAAACAAGATAGAACTTATTATGGTAGGAACCGATATCTGCATAATAGTCAAAGATGTAAACGACCTTCTGCCACTGCAGTTCAATGCTGACAATGAATTATGACATATTAATTGGTACGGTTTTTGTTTACTACTTAAATAAATTTTTAACGACATGGCAAACGAAAAAGATAAGAACCTAAAAAAACGCACAAACAAAGAAATAAAAATAGAAGATAACAACGCTGAAATACAAAACGAAAGCAGTGTTGAGGAGCCCGTTGATAACATTGAGGCAAAAGAAGATAACGATGAAAAGTTGACGGCAGAACTAAAAGAAGCTCAGGAAAAGATTGCTTCGCTCCAAGACAAGTATCTGAGACAGGTAGCAGAATTCGACAACTACCGCAAACGTATGCTTAAAGAAAAAAGCGAACTCATACTTAATGGAGGCGAAAAAGTAATTTCCTCCTTGTTGCCAGTTCTTGACGATTTTGAACGCGCACTTGCTAACATAAAAAAGGGAGGAGACGAAGCAACCCTGCAGGAAGGCGTGGAACTTATATATCAGAAGTTCATTAAAGTTCTCGAAACTCAAGGACTGAAACAAATAGATACCGAAAAAGCCGATTTCAATACTGACTATCATGAAGCGATAGCCATGATTCCCACCGAAAACGAAGAACTAAAGGGAAAGGTCGTGGATTGCGTTCAACAGGGATACACTCTGAACAGCAAGGTAATCCGCCATGCCAAAGTGGCAGTGGGACAATAAAATATATAAGATAAAGAAAACATAAATATTTGAAAAGTGCAACATAACAATCCATACCTTATATCATAAAAGTTTTGTTGCATCTCCGGATTTTACATCATGAGCGGAACAGGAAAAGACTACTACGCAATATTGGAGGTTGAACGCACTGCTACAGCCGAAGAAATAAAAACTGCCTACAAGAAACAAGCTATAAAATATCATCCCGACCGAAATCAGGGAAATAAAGAGGCCGAAGAGAGATTCAAAGAAGCTGCTGCGGCCTATGACGTATTACGCGATCCCGACAAACGTGCAAGATACGACCAGTTCGGCGAAGCCGGTATCAACGGACAAGGATTCGGCGGAGGATACAGTGCAAGCAGCATGAACATGGATGACATATTCTCCATGTTTGGTAACATTTTCGGCGGACGTAACCCATTCGGCGATTTCGGAGGATTCAGCGAAAGCAGCTACAGTGGCATGGCAAATGAAAAGCCACGCGGAGGTGACCTTCGTATGCGCGTAAAACTTACTTTGGAAGAAATCGCAAAAGGAGTAACCAAAAAATTCAAGGTAAAGAAATATGTTCCCTGCTCCGAATGTAACGGAAGTGGAAGCGAAAAAGGAGGCAGCACAGACACTTGTCCCACATGTCACGGACGTGGTTTCGTAATACACCAGCAAAGAAGCCTTTTCGGAATAATGCAGACACAAGATGTCTGCCCTACTTGCGGCGGAGAAGGCAAAGTAATAAAAAACAAATGTCATCACTGCAACGGCGAAGGTGTCGTTATAGGCGAAGAAATAGTTGAAGTAAATATTCCGGCAGGTGTGGCCGAAGGAATGATAGTAAATGTTCCAAGAAAAGGAAATGCAGGCAGACACGGAGGAGAAAACGGAAATCTTCAGGTTATAATAGAAGAAGAACAGCACGGCACTTTCATTCGGGAAGATAATAATCTAATCTATAATCTTCTGCTTACGATAGCGCAAGCCACTTTAGGAGACACTGTAGACATTCCGACAATCGACGGAATGACTAAAATTTCCATTAAGCCCGGCACACAACCTGGCAAAGTTCTAAGATTACGTGGAAAAGGCCTACCTTCTGTCAAAGGATACGGCGACGGTACAGGAGATCTGGTTGTAAACGTAAGCGTATACATTCCCGAAAATATAAACAATAAAGAACGCGAACTTTTCGAGAGTATAAAAGAAAGCGAAAATCTACAACCAGACAAAAAAACGAAAGATAATATTTTCAAAAGGTTCCGCGCTTTATTCGAATAATAAATGACCTACGAAGAAACCATACAATATTTATATAATTCCGCTCCGCTTTTTCAGAATGTAGGTGCTTCGGCCTATAAGGAAGGACTTTCGAACACCCACATTCTTGACAAACATTTCGGCCACCCTCACCGTAGATACAAAACCATACACATAGCAGGTACAAACGGGAAAGGCTCCTGCGCACATACGCTTGCTGCAATATTTCAAGCCGCAGGTTATAAAACAGGCCTTTATACATCGCCTCATTTGATCGACTTTCGTGAACGTATACGCGTGAACGGTCAAATGATTCCACAGCAGGAAGTAATCGACTTTGTAGAAAACGAACGTGCTTTTTTTGAACCGTTACATCCCTCTTTCTTTGAATTATCAACAGCACTTGCATTCTATTACTTTGCAAAAGAGAACGTAGATTTAGCTGTTATAGAAGTGGGCCTCGGAGGGCGGCTCGACTGTACCAATATTATAAAAAGCGAGCTCTCAATAATAACAAACATAAGTTTTGACCACACACAATTTCTCGGAAACACTCTCGAAAAGATTGCTTCTGAAAAAGCAGGAATTATCAAAGCTGATACTCCTGTAATAATAGGAGAAGCAACAGAAAGTACACGAGCGGTTTTCGAAAATAAAGCGCACGAAACAGGAGCACCTATAATATTTGCAGAAGATGAAAAAATCGTAGCCTCTTCTAATATAGAAAAAGAAAGCGGAAGAAGAATTTACTTTACCACGCTTTCCGATACGCCCATAAGCGGTGAATTGACCGGTGAATACCAAGAAAAAAATATGAATACCGTTCTATGTGCAGTGAAAGAGTTACAAAAACAAGGCTTCAAACTCACAGAACATTCCATACGTGAGGGTGTAGCAAATGTATGCGAAACTACCGGACTAAAAGGACGCTGGGAAGTAATTTCCAATAACCCTACAATAATTCTAGACACAGGCCACAACTCGGGCGGGCTCATATACAACATGCACCAGCTCAAAACTGAAAAAGCCGAACATATAAGAATAATACTCGGCATGGTATCCGACAAGGATATTGACAGCTCTTTAAGCCTCATGCCGCAAACAGCGATATATTATTTCACAAAAGCGACAGTAAAACGAGCCCTCGATGAGTTTTCTCTGCAAAAGAAAGCACAAGCTAAAGGACTAAAGGGAAACTGCTACCCTACCGTAAAACAAGCCTACGAAGCCGCCATAAGCAGCGCCTCTCAAAATGATATTATATACATCGGAGGAAGCAATTTCATTGTAGGCGATTTTCTCAGTTTCTACAAAAAGGAAAATTAAAACTCTATTTTTTCTTTCAACCCTCTTATATTATTAGACTTTTCAGAACATGACATTTTGTCAGGTATCTACACCTCCTGTCGGCACAGGTGAAAACATCTTCCGCTTGTAGAAAAAATTATCTCAGACATATTTTGAATTATCTCTGAGATATTTTAAAATATGTCTGAGATAATTTTTCGGACGCTTTTTGCTGGCATGAAAAAAAACACCTGACAAAATGTCAGGTGGGCAAAAACATCCGTGTTCTCCACACGGATTATATACAATTTTGTAAGCTACAAATTTTCTACGATTCGGTTGATTACTTCTTCTTTTGCAAATGTTTTATTATAGTAAATCCGTCCGTTTTCTCCTATCTTTTCTCTATCCGAAGGGCTCATACAACTAAACTGCAACACATTGTTTGCCAAAGTTTGATAATCACCAGCTTTTGCAGTCAAGCCGCAGGCAGCATTCTCAATGACATTGTTCCCCACTCCGTTTATCATCGAAACTATAGGTTTGCCGAAAGCCATATATGTTTGTGTCTTAGTAGGAATTGTAAGAGAAAATATATATTCATCGCGCAAGGCTACGAGCATTACATCGGCATGTATGAAAAACGAAGGCATGTCTGTCGTAGGATAGCGCCCCAAAAAGAAAACGGTATCATTCAATCCCTTTTTTGCAACTAAGGCCTCTGCCTCAGCACGCTTGCGCCCGTCGCCTACTATCACCCACTTTATTTCTTTATTGTTACATGTCAGCTCTGCCGCATTGATTATTGAATCAAAATCCTGCGCAGCGCCAATGTTGCCTGCAAACATAACAATGAAGCCCTCCGGAATCAGACTTTTAAATCTCAAAGAATCCACATTTGCCGGATCTATAAAAAAATCCTCGGCCCAATTCGGTGCATATATATATCGGGCCTTGAAGTGTCCTTTTTCTTCTATTGATTTTTGAAAACCGGTTGATTGAATGAACAAAGTGTCGAAATGTTTGTAAATACCGCGCACCATAGCCGTAAGCATACGCATAACGGGGCGTTGATTTATCTTTCCGGTAGCCGATACGCTTTCCGGCCAAAGGTCCTGCACCCACATGCTAAGGCGTACTCCGGTCTGTTTTTTAACGATAATCCCTGCATAGGCTTGCGTAATAGGCGATGTGTCCCAGCAGAAGATTCTATCAGGGCGCATTCTGTGCAGCAACACATACAAGCACGAAAAAAACACAAACGAAAAATAATTAAGAATCAATCGCACGGACGTTCCATCTCCTCTTGGAATTACAGGAACCCTTATCACTTTCGCACCGAAGAAGGATTCTTTCTTTATACCCCAGAATTTATATCCTTCGTAGAAACGGCCTTTCGGATAATTGGGCTTGCATGTAAGAACGGTCACTTCATGTCCTTCCTCAACAAAGCCTTTTACAAGATCATTTACTTTAAATTCTTCGGGATAGAAATATTGACTTACAACTAATATCTTCATTATGTATGTTTGCTTGCACAAGAACGGTATCAGATATATACTATTTTCTCCAAACCATTTTGTTCACAATACCGGTATAAGATTGTATCAACTTTACCACTTTCACGCTTACATTCTCGTCCGTATATGCCGTAACAGGCAGTCCCAGCTCACCATTCTCATTCATACTTACGGCAAGTTCAACAGCCTGCAAAACCTGTTCTGTTTCTATTCCGGCCAAAACGAATGCACCGCGATCCATAGCCTCAGGGCGCTCCGTAGAAGTGCGAATACAAACAGCGGGAAAAGGTTTGCCTACCGACAAATAGAAACTGCTTTCCTCAGGGAGCGTTCCGCTATCGGATACAACGGCAAAAGCTTCCATTTGCAACTTATTATAATCGTGAAAACCCAACGGCTGATGCTGAACTATACGACTGTTGAATCTAAAATTCCTTTGTTCGATAAATTTCCTGGAACGCGGATGACAGCTATACAATATAGGCATGTCATATTTCTCTGCCATTACATTTACCGCAGTCATCAAACTAATGAAATTCTTTTCCGTATCGATATTTTCCTCCCTGTGGGCAGAAAGCAAGATATATTTCTTCTTTTCCAGACCAAGACGTTGCAAGACATCGCTCGCTATAATTTTTTCATAGTTCGCTTGCAATACTTCAGCCATTGGCGAACCGACGACATAGGTATTTTCCGGCCGCACCCCCGTATCTAAAATATATCGTCGGGCATGTTCGGAATAACAAAGATTGATATCGCTCGTTACATCAACTACTCTCCGAATAACTTCTTCCGGAAGATTTTCGTCTTTACAGCGATTACCGGCCTCCATGTGAAATACAGGTATCTTCAAACGCTTGGCCGAAATAACACAAAGGCAGCTGTTGGTATCGCCGAGAACTATAATTGCATCAGGCTGCACTTTCGTCATCAGTTCATACGACCTGGCGATTACGTTCCCCATTGTCTGTCCCAGATTCTCGCCCACGACACCGAGATAATAGTCGGGCTCACGCAATCCCAAATCAGAAAAAAACACCTGATTAAGCTGATGATCGTAATTTTGCCCCGTATGCACAAGAATATGGTCAAAATACTTGTCACATTTCTTTATAATAGCCGACATCTTTATTATTTCGGGCCGAGTGCCGACTATTGTCATTAATTTCAAACGGTTCATCGTTTCAAAGATTATAATGAGGATACATATCCTTGTGAACAAAAATCCATTCGGCAAGTTCTGCCACCATAGTTTCGTAATCCGG
>OHBJ01000754.1_pt1 | contig 21822 bp, 18 predicted proteins | sample 1577241 | NCBI WGS metagenome assembly OHBJ01 (sample SAMEA3541594, study PRJEB24748) | human gut metagenome | biome: human gut; feature: human-associated habitat; material: faeces | place: China | collected 2012 | reverse complement strand
CCTATCAGTGCCATCCCAGCTACGCCACCATCGGCAAGGCGGTGGGCATGAGCAATAACACCGTGCGGAAGTACGTGCAGGAGTTGGAGGAACGCGGACTCATCCGCACCGAGCGCACCAGCATCATCACGCAGGACGGGCGCAAGCAAAACGGAAGTCTGCTCTACACGATCCTGCCCATCCAGTTTTCCATCGACCAGTTTTATCAGCGGCAGTTGGATGCTGCGGAGCGGGCACGGGAACGTCAGCAGGTGGCAAGACGCATGGAACAACTGGCGCAGAAAGACGGTGCGGAATGCTGATGCGGTGTGCGAATAAGTGCGTGAATTACCCTGCGTTTGCCCCTGTGAGCCGCTGTGTGCGATTACAGAAGCCTAAGAGGGTAACGATAGCGGCCCCAGTTATTTGGAGCGCCTTTAGGCGGGATTTCAAGGCTCTGCGGAGGACGAAAACAGAGGCAGGATAAAGGGCTGGCGTCTTAACCGACGCTCCGCCCGATCACTTCTGCCCGCAGTGCGGGCAGTTGACGGGGGTTTCAACGCAGGCGATTGTGGCGTCTATTCGGAAGATTTTTTGTACGATTGGCGTCTAACGTCCGTGAAAAGCCGATGAATACAGGCTTTTCGGCGGCGTCTCAGTAAGAAAGAAGGCATTTTATGAGCGATAACAAGGACCGCTTGACCTACCGGCCGGAGCCGGAAATCAAGCAAAAAATAGAGCGGTGGTATCAGGAAGATAACTGCCGCAGCAAGAATGAATTCATCGAAAAAGCGGTGAACTGCTACGCGGATATGCTCGCCGCAGGCGAAAGCACCACGCTGCCCCGTGCGGTGCAATCCGCCATCGACGCGCGGTTGAAGCTCTTTGAGGATCGCATCGCGGCACTGCTCTACAAGCAGGCGGTGGAGATGGACATGGCAATGTCCATCCTCCTGCAAAGTCTCAATGTGAGCGAGGAAGTGCTGCGGCAGGAGCGGGCCAAGAGCATCGCCGCAGTCAAGCGCACCAACGGTCAACTGCGGATGGAGCAGAAGCTCCGTGAGTTGGAGAGCGAAGCATGGCAAGGCTGATCGTCAAAAGTCCGTACATCAAGTGCGGCGCTGGGCAAAGTGCCGGCGGGTATCTTAAGTACATCGCGACGCGGGAGCGGGTGGAGATCATCCCGGATGACCGTCCGCCCACCAACAAGCAGACGCAGCTCATCGCAAAACTGGTAAAAGATTTCCCTGACGCAAAAGAGTTGATGGAGTACGAGGACTACCTCTCACACCCGACAAAAGCGACGGCGTCCGCGCTCATCACACTGGCACTGGAATCGAATTGGGATCGGGTACAGGGCATGGAAGGTTACGCCAAGTACATCGCCCTGCGGCCGAGAGCGGAGCGGCTGGGTGAACACGGTCTCTTCGGTGACGATGACAACGTGGATTTGAACAAAGCCATGGATGAACTGGATCACTACACCGGCAACGTGTGGACGCACATCATCTCTCTCCACCGCGAGGATGCGGAGCGGCTGGGATACAACCACGCGGAAGCGTGGCGCACACTACTTAGGACACACCGCAACGACATTGCGGCGGCAATGAAGATCCCGCCGGAGGATTTTCGCTGGTACGCGGCCTTCCACGATGATGGCAACCATCCTCACGTCCACATGATGGCGTGGTCGGCAAAGCCGAATCAGGCGTATCTGTCCAAAGATGGGATACGGCAAATCAAGTCCACGATCACCAACCAAATTTTCCGTCAGGAGCTGCTGCACGTCTATGAGCAGAAAAGCAAGTCCCGCGACGGGCTGGTGGCGGAAGCGCGGAAAGCCATGTTGGAATTGGCGAAGGCCATGCGGGAGATGACCTGCATCCACCCGGAGGCGGAGCAGATGATCTGGGATCTGTCGCGGCAGCTCGGTCAGGTCGGTGGCAAGAAAACCTACGGCTATCTGCCGAAGCCGATGAAAAAGTTGGTGGACGAGATCGTCGACCAGATGGCGCGGCTACCCACCGTAGATGCGTGCTACCAAACGTGGTGGGAGCTGCAATGTCAGGTGGAGGATTACTACTCCGAAGATAAAAAGAGAATACGTCCGCCACTGTCTCAGCAGAAAGAATTCCGCCAAATCAAGAACGCTGTCATCAAAGAAGCGGAGCATCTTCGCATGAACAGATTTTCCTTTGAGGATGAGGAAATGCAGGATGACGGCGAACAGATCAGCGCCTACGCCATGAGCTACGAGTGTCAGGATCTGCAAGGCGTGGCCAACGACGAGAGCTTTCCGTTGGAGGAACGGGACGAAGCGGCAGAGCAACTGGAGCGGTTGGCGGATGCAGGCGACGCCTACGCGCAGTACATCATCGGCACGGCGTACCGTGACGGTGGGCTGCTGATACCGGACACAGCCAAAGCGCAAAAGTTCTTGGAATGCGCCGCCGAGCAGGACTTGGACGTAGCGCAGTACGCATTGGGCAAGCTGTATCTCTCCGACGATACTGACGTTCATGATCCCGCCAAGGGCATCTACTGGCTGAAACGCTCGGCGGACAATGGCAACGATCACGCCGCTTACCGGTTGGGAAAGGAATATCTCAGCGGCAAAAATACGGTAAAAGATGCCGAAACAGCAGTGTCATATTTGCGGCAGGCCGCAGATAACGGCAGCGCCTACGCACAGTATCTGTTGGGCAAGCTGACCCTCATGGGCGAGGGCGTTCTGAAGGACACGGACGCCGCCTACGAATGGTTCGCGGCGGCGCGGGCTAACGGTCACGCCTACGCGGAATTTTTCATGAAACGCATGGAGCGCGGCGAACAGGAGCCGCCCTCCGTCCTGTTGTCAGCCACCCGGCTGCTCTACCACATGGGCAATATCTTCCGGGACAACGCCCCGGCTCCCGCTGCCAACGGTGTCCAAATCGACCACAAACGGCTACAACGCCTGCGGGCAAAGAAGATGGCCATGGGCCACAAGTGGAACGACCACGAGAACGAGTTGAACTACAAGTACATGGAGCCGAGCATGTGAGGCGGTTTAAAATCTGCATGGCAATAGACAAAGAAAAAAAGATAGCTTTCCCCACGGAGTTGTGGTATGTATGTTGGTTACAAAAAGGAGGTGACCTGAATGGCAAAACGAAGACCGTCCGGTGACGGCATGGTGCGCAAGCGGGAGGATGGCCGCTGGGAAGGCCGTATCGTGGTGGGCCACAAGAAAAACGGTACGCCCATCTTTCAGCACGCTTATGCTCATACACAAAAGGAGCTGATGGAAAAGCTCCATCAGAATATCGAACGCTATCAGGACGTGGAACTGACCGAGGACAGCCGTATGACCTTGTGCGAGTGGCTGGACCGTTGGCTGACGGACTATAAGGAGAATACCGTCCGCCCCGGCACCCTTGCGGGGTATCGAAGCTGCATCGAAAACTACATCAAGCCACAGCTTGGAGGCAAGCAGGTGTCGCTGGTGACATCGCAGGATGTGCAGAAGCTCTATCGCAGACTGAAAGAGAACGGTCGGGTCAAGGAGCATCCACGGTTTGGCTATGCGCTGTCAGACACCACCATCAACCGCCTTCACGCCATCTTCCATCAGGCGATGGAGGATGCCCTCCACGCGCATATCATCGCTAAAAATCCCGCCGTGGGCGCAACGGTACCAAAGGTAAGCCATGCGCCGAAACGTGTCCTGACCGACAGAGAACTGGACACCTTTCTGGACGCCGTGCGGGAAGACAGGATATGGGGTGACTTCTTCTACGTGGAGCTGACCACGGGCCTGCGGCGGGGCGAGATCTGCGGGCTCATGTGGCAGGACTTTGACGCGCGGAACGGCGTTCTGCAAGTGCGCCGCACCCTTCATAGCCGAAAGCTGGGGGTCGATATGCTGGGCAAGACCAAGACCCGCAGCGGTGAGCGCACCATCGTCCTGCCCCGCAGCACGGCGGAAATTTTGCACCGCCGAAAAGAGAATGCAATCACGCAATGGATCTTCCCAGACCCTGTCCGACCGGAGCTGCCGCTGTCTCCGAACTGCGCCTACACGCATATGAAAGCGATTTTGCACAAGGCGGGACTGCCGGACATCCGCTTTCACGATCTGCGGCATACCTTCGCCACCCACGCCATCGCCAGCGGCGTGGATGCCAAGACACTGTCGGGGATTCTGGGGCATACCAACGCCAGCTTCACGCTGGACACCTACACCCACGTCACACCAGATATGCAAAAAGCTGCCAGCGGCATCGTTGGAGGCTTCATGGAGGAAATCTTCGGGAAGGAGTTGAGACCTTGGCAAAGAAACGGAAAAGCGGAACCGGCACCGTAAGACAGCGCGGCGACGGCCGGTGGGAGGGCCGCGTTGTCATCGGCTATGATGACAGCGGCCTTCCCAAGACAAAGAATGTCCTCGCCAAAACAAAGCGCGAATGTCAGGAGAAGCTGCGGCAGCTCACCGAAAGCATGGTAGGGCGAAATGACCGAAAGATCAAACCGGATATGCTGTTCGGAGACTGGCTATGCTACTGGTATGAAACCCACAGCAAGCCGACGCTTCGCGCCTCCACACAGAACAACTACGAAAACGTCATTTACAACCATGTCCTGCCGGAGATCGGAAAAATCCCACTGAACAAATTGTCGCAGAATGATTTGCAGCAGTTCTACGGGCGGCTAAAAAAGAACGGCCGCAAGCGTCTGACGGAGCAATACGGCGCGGGCCTTTCCGACCGCATGGTGCGGATGTGCCACGCGGTCTGCCGCTCCGCCTTGGAACGGGCCGTGCGGGATGATCTGCTCCGTACAAACCCCGCCATCGGCTGTAAGCTGCCGCCGAAAAAGGCGAAGGAAATGCAGGTGCTGGATCGGGAGGAAATGCAGAAATTTCTCATTCAGGCGCAGGCGGACGGGTACTACGAGCTGTTCCTGCTGGATCTCTGCACCGGTCTGCGGCGGGGCGAACTGATAGCGCTGCAATGGGACGACCTGAACTTTGAAACCGGTGTGCTGACCGTCAACAAACAGGCGTACACGGTAAACGGCGAACTGCAGATCATCCCGCCCAAAACCAAGGCATCTGTCCGAAAGCTGGTGCTGCCACCTGCGGTGCTGGCCGTGCTGCGGGAGTACCGCAAAAAGGTGGATTCCCGCTGGATGTTTCCGTCCCCGGTGAAGGCGGACCGACCGATCACACCCGGCGTGGCGCGCAGGCGGCTTCAGACGATACTGGAGCGGGCAGACTGCAAGCGTGTCAGATTTCATGATCTGCGGAACACCTTCGCAACGCTGGCGCTGGAAAACGGCATGGATGTGAAAACCCTCTCCGCCATGCTGGGCCATGTGTCGGCGGTGACAACGCTGGACATCTACACCCACATCACCGGCGATATGCAGCGCGCAGCCGCCGCCAGCATCGACCGGAGCATCGGCAAGGCAGAACCGCAGGAAGAAGCGGAGCCGGAGCGGAAAGGCATCGTGGACTTCCAGCCCTATGTGGGAAAGAAGAGAAAGCCGGGCACCGGATGCATCACAGAGATCAATGAGCACCTGTTTGAGGGGCGCTATTCTCCCATATGGCCGGACGGGACGCAACATTCCCGCAACATCTACGCCCACACCCGCGAGGAGTGCGAGGAAAAACTCAAGGCGCTGATCGCGGAGATGAACGAGGAACGCAAAAATCTCAAGGAGCAGCTTGCGGGCATCGCTCCGCCGGAAAAGCTGACCAAAACACAGCGCAAGCTGTGGGACTATATGCGTCTCCACCCAGAGGTCACGGAGTTCTCGACCATCGCCAAACGAACCGGCCTGTCACGGAATACGGTGAAGAAACACTATGGAATGGTGGCGGGGATGCTGGGGAGAAAATAGAAATGATGTACGATGATAGTGATTCAGCGGGTGTGGCTTATGTCCTCGGTTTCGGTTGAAGTCAAAGGGAAAACCTCAATCCGGGTGTGAGCATATAAGATTCCATGACCTCCACCACCCATATGTCAAGCACATGACAAAAAATATATTTCTGTTTTTTGAAGATGCTGCTTTTACGTTAGTCCGTTTTAATTTGCCATTGTTAGAGAAGAGAGTTGAGATAGCAAGTGTGCATCTTTTTGAGAGCTTTTGACCTCAAGTCGCTCCAAAACGGACTGTTCTGTTTCGGGACTCCAGTAAATCTTTAGCTTATTCTTGGCGCGTGTGATAGCTGTATAGAAAATGTTGTGAGTGATTCTTTCCTCGGTTTCATTTGTAATTACGATTTTTACAGAATCATATTCCAAACCTTGCGCCTTGTGGATAGATACCGCGTATGCAACCTGAAATGGAACAACGGTAGAATTATTATCCTCATCATCCTCATCAGTACTTCGATATTTGCTCACCGTGAATGAGATAATAGATTTTCCTGCCTCAGATTCTCCAATAAGTTCAAAAGCATATTCCCAAGCATCAATCTCATTAATTGATTCTTCAAGTTCAATATCGAATTGAATTTCCTGCTCACCCGGATGAATATCGAAAATTTTCCCCTTGGAGTTATTGTGAATTAACGGAGAAAAGATGTTCGATTCATTAAATAGAATTGGATCACCTACCTTGTAGGTATTTATTCCCCAAACGACACCTTCATTCGGATTGCTGTTTTGCAGGAAACGATTGATATTATTGATTCCATATAGCCCGTCATAATTTAGGCAAAGGATTATTTCATCTTCTTCACTATGCTCAAATATGGATTCATCTAATCTTGCAACGTAGCCATTCTTTACCAAAGGCTCTAGAATTGCGTCGTCAAGCTTGCGCACACGATCCCAAACTGTTAGCAAATCGCTACTAGTTGTGCGATACGGATGGGTCAGTTCAAATATTGATGTTTTCGGCACGAAATTCTGAGCAATACTAAACCAGTTGCCAAAATAAATTGACTCAATCTGATAGATATCACCAACAAGGACAAGTAGTTTGAAGTTCGCTTTTTCCAGCACGCCCCGCATATCATCGTTACTGACTGTGCTACACTCGTCAATAAAGAGAACATCGCAATCCGTATTGTTGTTCCACTTTGAGAGAAACTTTGCAATCGTATTATACTCGCTGTTCCCAGCAGTGACTTTTCTACGCATATTATCTACAGCAGGATGCGTATTAGCAAGGAATATCTTGTCCTTGTCCGCCCAAAAATTAGATATGTGCTTAATCAGCGTAGATTTACCAGTCCCAGCAGAGCCATAAATCAGTGCGACATGCGAATTGGAAAACATCTGCCGGAGGGCTTCTTTCTTGCCATCATCATCAATTGTATATGATTCTCTTGCCATCCATGAATCAACTGATGATGTATACTGAGAAACACCAGACGAAGCTAACTCCTGCAATTTTTCGATTATTTCAGTACTATCTTTGACGTAGCTTTTGATGTAAAGATGATTCTTATATTCTTCAATTCTACGTCCATTGTGTTTGTAGTATAGGGAAGAATTGTATTCCCTTATCAAATCATCAATGTCTTCAAAGCCCTCGATTTCGAATCTTGGTGTAAATAGATGTCCATCTATTTCGGTGTTGTTTTTGATGTATCGAGCAAACAACTCATGCTCGTGATTAGAAGCGGGAATGGATTCAAACAAGTCATAGATTCTTGGATTGTGTTGTAAGAGGGAGGTGCAATAAGGCATACGATCAAATGGAATACAGCCATAATTCAAGTAAAGATTAGACAACCTATCGCAACGGTTATTACTATATTGCCATTTGATGATACGATTATTCATTTTATGGAGTAAATACCTTAATACATTTGCTCCTGGTTTATTGCCAACGATTATATCGCGGCACTGATCAAGCATCTCATAAATCTTTACTGATTGAGCGCGGGCTGTAATTTTCCCTTTTACAAAATCATAGTAATCTTGATCACTGCTCACGAGTTCGGTTAAGGACATCCTGACGGATGAGAGGTATCGCATCAGCTCTCTATATTCATTAGAGTTTGTACTATGCTTAACTCTAGGGCCAAATATTTCAGAAAGATTATCCCATTCACAGGGACGAATAGATACTTCATATCCATCAATCACAAGAATAGACATATCTTTTTCTAGAATGCGAATTATATCATTATGTATTGAGAATTTTACAGCATAATTATCGACAATCTCGTGATGTGTAAAAGCGATAACCCGGTCAAACTTACTTGCATTGGCATTTGCCGCGGTAAATGTGACTTCATAATATATCTTTTGATTGACAAAAAACGGTTTTACTTTCTGCACATAATATCGGTCATTATAGGTGACAGGACAACTATGCGAGCTTGGGGTATCAATTCTTTCCGAGATTTTTTTATAGTAATCCAAAAGCTCAGTATCTGTATTCAATGGGAAATCGCTGATATTCTCTAGCACATCCAAATTGAAAGTCTGTTTCAAGTATAGCTTGATTTTCAATAGATACTCATAGTATTTGAGCATGAGTCGCTCCGATCCATCCTTGTCAACAGTATAATGCGACACAGATTTCTGAAGCATTTCGTGAAATCTATACAGGAACCGCAGTTCCCCCCGACGCTGCATATCTTTCAAAGCCGCCACATTCAAATTATAATCATTAGGATTGACGTCTTGACCATTGGAGTATGCTTTGACTGCAATATACTCTACAAAGTTGCGAATATGGCCAAGAATATTCTGGCTTAAAAGGCCTCTGTCAGAAGAGCTTAACTGAGATATGTTATCACATATTACGCCATTTGTATCAAGAATAGCTTTATCAATTCTGATCATCTGTCTCTGCCCCATTTCTTGTGCTGTTTTGTTTATTTTATCATAATGCTGCCACTGATGTCCACAGAAAATTATTCAATGTGTTTAATAACGTCATTTGCCAGATGCGCCTCTCTGCCATTCTCTGCAATTCACAGAAAAACAAAAGCAGCTTTCATGTCTGCCACCTCAATCGAAAATATCTTGGATTTTGTATGCGATCTCAATGCGCCTATCGGGGTACACCAGTACCCGGTCAATCAACAGCTCGGCCAGGTCGGTGATCAGCGTGTCCGCATCGAAAATTGCCTTGGCCGTTTCCGTGCGGCTGTCCTGTTGCGCCTGTTCGTCCTGCTTCTGCTTCGCCTGTGCCAATACTGCGGCATAGGCGTTTTTTGGTTTCAGCAGTAGCTCGTTACACGCGTCCTTTTCTGCCTTGTAGGTGTTCAGGTCGATCTCGCCCATGAGATAGCGTTCATACAACGTGCGCTTGCCGTCTTGCAGTGCCTCAATCTGCTGCTCATATTCGGCGCGTTCCGGTACGGAAGCATTCACCCGCAGCGTACTGTCCGGGGCAAGCGGCGCGGCGGTCTCCATCTGCTTTTTCAGCGTCAGGAGTACCGCCTGTTCCAACTCTGCGGCGTTCAGGCGCATCTTGTGGCAGCTACTTTCTTCGTCCGCCTCGGAATGGCGGCAATAGTAATACGAAGTTTTCTGCATGGTGCGGGACAGCGCATGACCGCAGCAGCCGCAGAAGGCTTTGCCTTTCAGCGGGTAGTCCCGCTTCTTCTGGTTGGGCTGGGAAAAGCGGAACTGGTTGGCCTGTACGGTATCAAACACGGCTTTCTCAACGATGGCCGGGTGATGGTCGGGGATGATGTACCATAATTCTCTGTCCTTCAGGCGGCTCCTATTGCCGCCTACCTCGAGAACCGCCCGTTTGCCGATCACATACACGCCGGTGTAGCGTTCGTCCTCCAAAATGTGGAGAATGGTGGACGCACTCCAAATCTCGTGACAGCGGGAAATATCATGGGTGTGGTTGCCTCGTGCTGTTTTATACTGGCCGGGAGTGGGGATGTTTCTGCGGAACAGCTCCCGCGTGATAGCGGTGGCATTGACACCCTCGGCAGCAAGCTGGAAGATAAGCTGCACAACGGCAGCGGCCTCCGGGGCAGGCTCTATTCTACCATCGGTGCTTTTGCGGTAGCCGTAGGGACAGATTTTGCTCTGATACTCACCGCACTGCATCTTGGCATACTGCTCGATGTAGTAAGCTCTTAACAATTATCATAACATTGAGCACACCTACTATCAACCGAACAATTTAGCAAAATCTGCATTGCAATAAATAAAGACAAAGAAAACAGCCCCTGAAATCATTTGATTTCAGGGGCTGTGTCTATGGGGTACGAAAAAGATGGATTTACGTTTTTGATAGATGGATTCGAACCTTTGTAATGTTTCGCAAAGGCTCACATTCGAATGTATTAAGCTGAGCTACTCCTGCTGTATTCCAAAAGCCCACCTTCTTGCTTATATACGGGTAGTATTTTGAGCATCTTTAAGTGATTGATATTGCTTATTCAAGTCACTTATTAAGGATTTAATCGTGCTAATGTCTGTGTCATTTAATTCTTGATCATGCTGAATCACAAAGTGGATATCAAGAAACTTGAATATACTAATGAACATCTCGTTCCATGGAATATTTGGCACATCTTTTTCGCTTATATATTTTTCAAACTGATTGGAGCTATGATGTGTAATATGCTTTTTGGGCGTGATGCTAGTCGAGTATCCAAGAATATCATAGTCGGTATAGAAATGAGTAGCCGGAATACCTGCCTGTAAAATGCGGAGCATCAGCACCTCATAAATATCTAAAAACTTCCTTTGCTTTTCAACATCTTTCAATGAATGAATATCAAAAAACTGATAACGTCTTACTCCATAGGTGGCGTCATTTAATTCTTCCTGGTTCAAAAAGTATTGTCTAATAGTTTGGTAATGATCTGTTTCTTTAATTCTGTTTAGAAGCTCGATTGAGAGAAATTCTTCAAACATATGGACGGGTATCGGTTCAGTCATCGCATCAAAAGGTATATGACTTTCCACCTCTGGATCAGATAATGCTAAGGACAAGGGATCTAATGCTATGTCCATAATAAGAATCATACCAATAGCATGTTTCATCAATTCTACGAACAGATCCGTCCTATCTTTTTCTGCATCTTTATTTGTCCCTATCCATCCATAATACGCATAAAAGGAGTCAAAGCCTTGTTTGTGAATGTATTTGTTTGCTTTTTTCAGTAATTCGTCATAGCGCGTGAAAAACTCGGGGATTTTTTCTCTTATTTCTGAATATGCCGCATTGTTTTTTTCGAGCAGGCCTTTAACTGCCTTATCCATCGGGAACCACGCTTTTGCTTTCCATTCTTTTAATCGATCTTCATCGTCAGACAACAAGAGCATGCTATTCATTATTTCCACAGATTGCCTTAAGGAATAGAACGCACAGTCAAAGTAACCGTCCTCATACAAGAAGAGGGCATGTTTTATTAATTCTACGGACTCCGTCATAAATCCATTGCAGAACATATTCTGCAAAATGCCAGTTGTCGGGAATAGAGCGCGAATCGTTTGCAGTAAGGACTCATGTTCTGGAAGCACAACCGCTTTTAAAAGTTGATGATCTTGCTCTAAAAGCATCTTCTCGAATTCTGCTGTATTCATATTCTGCGGCCTCAATTATTGTGTTTTTAAAGATGATAACCACTCGTAAAAATTGTCAATAGGTCCCACAGCATCCTGCGACTGCGGAGAGATAGGCACATTTCTACTTACTACTTCAATTCCCTCCAAAAGAATTAGATTCGCGATGTAAGCATCTATTTCTGGACCGTTTTCGGTTCGTCTCGCAATGCCAGAAGTTTTCTCATAAGCTAATCTAAAACGGCCTTTAAAAATGGTGCCAGAGGTTACTTCGTTGTCCAATATCCAGTCTGCCGCTCTATGAGCAGCAAAACAATCAGCATACCATTCTTTTATAGAAACATCTGGTTCTTTTCCAAGCACAAAAAGGTTGTTTAGAAACAGGGCCGTTCCAGGTTGGAATCCAAAGGCAATGGGGAGCGCATCAGTCAGCATGTACGATCCAAATTTACCATCAAAGCGCACCTGAAGGACCGCTTCTTGATTCTTGTAAATGGCAGGTAACTTAATAAACCGACTGAATAATTCGGCGCCATCAATATGCGCTTTGACTTTCGAGTTATCCGAGCCCGCAGCTTCTTCCCGACTAATCTCATTATTAAGGCTCTGCAGAACCTTCACCTCTAATTCTTCGGCAGTAGCAAAAAAATCGCATGTGATTGAAGAATCCTTGATTTCTTCTTTGAATTCTTTCAATCTTTCTGCAGAGTCACCCGTATCAAAATCGCCTTCATGAAAAACGGCTTTCTTCCCATCTATCAAAAAGGCCAAAATTGGCATTCCAATGTGCTTCGCATAATTAAACTCGAGTTGAGTATAAGACATTTGACTTTCTTTATCTATACTTCCATATCGCATCCCAATAGCACAGACATATATCTGGCAAGTTTTTAACTCTTCTAAGCATTTTTCAAGCGAAGGAATTGAAGCGGCACCGAAGCGTTCCATACCGACAGCTTTGCAATTAGCCCTATCAATAGCGCTTCTTATTGCTTCTCGGTATGGAAGCATATCAGTAAATGTTGAGGATACAAAAACCTTGTTGATAGGCAAGGGTGGTGAAACAGAAGACTTCTTTTTGGTTTGCGTGGACATAAAACAACACTCCTTTTTAAGAATACTAACTGTGCAGGTCAACCATGCATACACTGCTTTTTGATTTAATAGTTCTCGCTAAAGTATTTCAGTACTTCGTATTTAAACTTGGTATCATTCCACATTTCAAAGTCGCAGGCGATAAAGGGATGGGCCATCGTTCCGCCACCTTTTCCTTGTTTTGAGGTGATACCAATCGCATTTGTCAGGTCGATCCACTTCTTTGGCGTCAGGGTAAACTGCGGAGTCTTGGCATCAGCCACAAGTTTTTGAAATGCAGATTCAATGAAATCCGGATTATTCTTCCGCTCCCATTCTGCCAGAAATTCCACAGTATTACGGCTTCGTAGCCAGCTTTGAATTAAGTAGCTCGGATTTTCGGCATCAAATCTGCGCGCAATTTCAGTCAAGGAAATATAATCATCGGATGGATGAAGATATTTGGCTACTGTTTCTTCGAGGTAGGCGTTCATCTTTGGCTCATAGATCGGCGCTTCATCCTTTAATATCAACTCAAAGATAACATCCAAATACCGGTTCCAATCCGCTGCTCTGATTGGGGACAACTTATTCACACGCACTAAAAACTCCTCTCTGGTTAGCGCATATGCCCATTCCAGTTCTTCTTTTGTCGCTCTTGGCATCTGTTTTCACCACTTTCGCTTGGTTGGGATTCCGGCAGTTTTCACCTTTCAAAAAGTACACTTCACAGTATTCTTTAAAATCGATGATACCTTTCGTGTACTTTCCGTTGTTTAAGAGCTTATTCAGCACATCTCTGCTCCATTGTGTTTTTCCAGAGGGAGAAGGAATCTCTTGGTTGAATAAATAGCACTGAATAGCTTCCAAGCTGTTTCCAGCTCTGTAGAGCCCAAAAACAGTTCTGACAACTTCCGCCTCCTCTGGCACAATTTCAACAATCCCTTGCTTGTCCCTTCTGTAACCGTAGCAGATCCTTCCGAAAAGTCTTGATTCGACTAATGACAATTTCATAATTTGGATTCCTTTCTAATTATACTGATTTCGACGTGCGTTTTCAATATAAAACACAAATATTAGTGGAATTAGTGCAAATTCAAAACCTCTATATTAGTGCTTTATATTCTCCGCTGACTGTTTGGTATTTGCTTTTAGTATGGAAAATGGAGCGGATCTCCTTGAAAGTCCGCTCCAAAACAGCATTTGTTATATTATTTGTGGGATAAAAAGAGACAAACAGGCTTGTTTCGGCTTGTTTGTCTCTTATGGTCCGAGATGGGAGACTCGAACTCCCGGCCTGATGGACCCAAACCTATGTCTGAACCTTCGGGAAGCCCTGTTGCGCCCTCTTTGGCGCTTTCCGGCACTCCTGCGGTTCCTCTTTAGAACTCTATTGGCCTGTTTATTTCAGACACCGCTTTCGGCTTTTGGGATTTGTGTGGGATTGAATTCTGTATATTAAAAGTGCTTCCGACCGGATTTACCTTCAACAGCAGGTGCTTTTTGCCGCAGAGAGCAGCTCGGAAATTGCGCCGCATAAACAAAAATAAGCATAGCATCCGAGCCTTCATTTGCGCTTCGGGTGCTATGCTTATTTTGTACCAACAAAGAAATAAGCGCGATGACAAAGAAACAGCAGGCTGACTTGGATGATAGCCAGCCTGCTGAGCGAAGATGTTTATTCGATGTTTTGCCTTTCAGCGGCAATGCGTGTTCTTTTGCCTGAGAATGCAATGCCGATTTTTATAATTGATGTAACATTCATTGCCTGCAAATCAACGCTGTACGCACGGTCATTGATCTGTTGCAAGGCAACATCAGCAAGGTCTTCAAGCTGTGTTTCAGAGCGGTCTTTTCCGGCCTTTAATTCAATCAAAATGCCAGGCAGACGCTTATTCAAAGGAAGCATCTGAATATCAAATCGCCCATCACCAGCTTCGCGATTGGAGGTAATGCGATAACTGTTGTCCATCACAGCGCACATACCCAATATCAGACCATGGTAAAATGTTTCGTCGGCAGCATCGTGGAAACTTATTGTTTGGAGCAGAAACTTCTCCAAGGTTTTTTGCAGTGAGTCGCTATCTACCTTGTAGATAGCTTCCTGAATAGCAACAGCAACGGAACGAGGAATAATATTCTCAAGCTGAGAGAGGATCTCTTTGCTGTAGACGAAAGAAATCTCTTTGTTGGGCAGAGCCACTTCGCACATATAATCCTCGCCGTAAGACTGGTCGCAGCTCACAGCCTTCAAATAACCTGCCACCAACAGGAAGCTGTAAACAGAGGACGGATCATTCTGAATCTGCGGATAAATGACGCCAGTATCGATGTGCGTAACGAAGGATTCGCCCTTCATCAACAACTCCAGACGCTCCATAATATCCGGCGTTGCAGAAGCCAGCACCTCACGGATGATGTCATTGCTTCCGGTGGACTGCCAGAATGCTTTGGGACGGCAGTTATTATTGAAGTATCCAATGACAGACCAGGGATTAAAAATCTCGGTATTGCCGAAAAGGTAACCATCATACCACTCGCAAAGCTCCTGATATTTATCAGAAGCATGATAGTAGTCCGCCATCTCATGTACTTCGCTTGAAGTGAAGCCGAAATATTCACTATAGCGTTCGTCTAAAATCGAGTTGATCTTCAGGTTGTTCAGGCCGCTGAAGATACTTTCCTTGGCAACACGCAGGATGCCGGTCAGGAACCCATAGCTCAGATGTGGATTGTCCTTCAGACCGCCGGAGAACAGGTTTCGCATGAATCCGATGATCGTGTTGTAAAAACCGATCACATGGCCCTGCTGAATGGGCGTATCATATTCGTCAATGATGACGATAGGTGCAACATTGTGGTGCTTATGGAGGAGCAGCGTCAGTGTCCGCAGGGACATTTGATATTCCACTTCGTCAGCAGCTTCTGTTGCAAGAAGGGAATACTCCTCTTTTTCATAATCACTAAGTGCGGAGCTGGATGCCAACTCGTCGTGACGGCGGAATTCCTGCGCGATCAGCTTTTGGAGCATCTGATAGGTTTCTTCCCAAGAGGTGTATTTAACATCCTTGAAGGACAGGAAGATCACAGGGTACTTTCTATGGTGGGCAAGATAGGATCCTCCGCAGGACCAGATTTTCTTATCTCTGAAGTAAACGGAAGTGTCCTCGGTCGTCTTTTCGAAGAAAGTGCGGAGCATATCCATGGTAAGCGTTTTGCCAAAGCGTCTGGGGCGGGTAAATAGGGATACTTTGGGGCGCTCGTCCAGAAACTCCTTGATCATTAAGGTCTTGTCCACATAGTAGTAGTTTTTGCAGGCGTCCCGGTAATCAGATACGCCAATGGGCAACGGCTTGCGTGCAGATGATGCTACGGGCTCCACTACACTCCGGTGGCCACGCTTATCCATCGGCTTTTGCGTGCTGTCCGGGATAAACCACTGCCTGCCCTCCTTATACGCGCCGGAAATGCGTCCGGCTTTGCAGAGCGCATTGACCCGCCGTTCGGTAATCCCCCAAACGGCAGCCGCTTCTTTGATCGTCATATTGGAACACCTCCAGTACAGTTTGTTAAGAATATTATAACCGCTGTTCCGAATAAAATCAACTATATTATTCCGAACAATAGAGGTGTTATTCGGAATAGTAGTTTTCCTGCAAATGTTCCGTTCTTTCCGGTAGCTATTTCCTGCTTTCTGTGATATTGTTCGTTTGCCAAAAGGAGGCGACGATATGCAGAAAGAAAATACCCTGACAGCCGGGCAGTGGTTCGACCGGTGGTTCATGACTACTACAAAGTGGAACGGATATCGGAATTTGACTGCTACGAAAATGTGCTTACAAGCTCCAAAACTCGCTCATAAAATGTGCGCATAAATGATAAAGTCGCTCATTTTTTGTGATTTCGATTGATTTCTCCACCGGTTATCGCTATAATAAAAGCGAAGGAGGCGAGTGAAATGCTCTACTTGAAACGAAAAATCGATGCTTTTCTGGCCGAATGGAAAGCTAACCCTGACAGAAAGCCGTTGATCGTCAAGGGCCCCCGACAGGTAGGCAAAACCGAGTCGATCAAGCGATTTGGAGAGATGAATTATCGAAGCGTGATCATCATTAATTTCGTGGAAGAACCGAAGTATAAAATGATCACAGCAGATGGATATAAGGCAGAGGATATCATCAAGAATATCTCCAGAATGGACCCGTCCAAACGGTTTATTAAGGGCGAAACACTGATATTCTTTGATGAACTGCAAGAGTTCCCGGAAATTGCCACGGCACTGAAATTCTTCAAAATCGATGGTAGGTTCGATGTGATCTGCAGCGGCTCTATGCTGGGCATCAATTACCGAAAAATCGAGAGCAACAGCGTGGGCTATAAGACTGATTATGAAATGTTCTCTCTGGATTTTGAGGAATTCCTGTGGGCCAAGGGCTATGACAATAGCTTTGTTGAAGACATGCTGGAGCATATGCGAAATCTTACGCCCTTCAACGAGGTGCAGATGTCGGTGTGCAGCTCACTCTTCCTTGACTACTGTATTTTGGGCGGAATGCCTGCTGTTGTTCGGGAGTTCATTGCAAAGGGCACCTTTGAGGGTTCACTTGAAGTGCAAAGACAGCTTATCGCAGACTACAAAGAGGATATTCGCAAATATGCTGAAGGTATTGATCAGACCAGAATCATGAATGTATTTAACCATATCCCTGCGCAGCTTGCCAAGGACAACAAGAAGTTCCAAATCTCTAAAGTTGCCTCCGGCGCTCGTTTCCGCGACTACAGAGGATGTATTGAATGGCTGGATGATGCGGGAATGGTAAATGTCTGCTACTGTCTGAACTTCCCGGAGCTGCCGCTTCAGGGCAACTACGACGATACGAAGTGCAAAATTTACTTTGCCGACAGCGGTTTGCTTGTGGCCATGTTGGATGAAGAAGCCCAGGAGGACTTACGGACCAACAAGAATCTCGGGGTCTATAAGGGTGCGCTTTACGAAAATGTCGTTGGCGAAGCGCTGGTCAAAGCGGGATACAGACTCTACTACTATAAGCGGGATAATTCTTCCTTGGAACAGGACTTCTTCGTCAGAACAGCAAGCTCCCTGCTTCCCGTTGAGGTGAAGGCAACAAACGGGACAGCCAAGTCTATGAGAACGCTGATCAACAGCGAAAAGTATGCCGATATTCATTGCGGCATTAAATTCACCGGTGGAAATATCGGATACAGTGATGATATCTATACCTTTCCCTACTTCTGTGCTTTCCTTCTGAAACGCTATTTGGCTGGGTTCAATATCTAATGACCAAACCGAATGCTTGTCACATTAATCAGATTAAAAGGAGAATTAATGAGTAAAATGAAAAGCCGGAATGATAAGCCGGCAATACAACAAAAAGAATATTCACAAGAAGAATATAATAAAAAGAAAAGGAAATCATTTAAGGTTGCAAAGTTATCCTGTTATTCAGCGGAACTGATGGTAGTTATCGGTTGGAACTTGATGTTATCTTTAATTCTGTTTTTGGTACTGTTGTTAGGCACCTCGGCACTTCCGTATATAATGGATGTTACTATTGATTTCACACCTGAAACATTTTGGTGCAGAGGTGGTGTCTTTGTTAATCTATGTTTGGTCTTTCTTGTTTTATTTACTATTACAGGGTTTACATATGCTATTAGCTATAAAGTAACAGAAGTTATGTGTATACATCTGGATGGTGGGCTAGATGGCGCTATGGAAGTAAATGATGCTGCCATGAGAGCGAACCTGAAAGGACAGGCAGCAAAGTTAGCCGGATTGGCTTATGTCGATGCAGAAGCACTTGCGGGACCGATGGGCATTTTAACCAGATACTGCGTCCAAAATAATATAACAATGCTAACGCCACGTTTCTTTAATGCTTTGCACAGAATATTAGTCGCTGCGCAGATTCTTCTTGCATGTAGCTGTATCTTTGCATTGTTACATTAGTTATTAGTAGAAATCTGCGGTTTGGGAGGACAACAAGAAGGATTGAGTTAAATTCCGGTTTTCCTACCTACGGCAAGCCTTTCAGCAGGCTGCCGTATTCGTTTTTCGGAACGCACATTCGCAAAGTTCGTTGTAAAAAGTATGCGCATATAGCAAAAGTTCACTGTAAAAAGTGTAGTTCGATTACGAAAATTCGTTGCATTTTTGCGATTCGGTGGTATACTGACAAATAAATTATTCCCGTAGAAGTGAAGGCTGAAACCAACCTCCGGGCAAAAAGCCTGAAAACCTATCAGGAGAAGTTCACACCCGAAATCGCCGTCCGTACTTCAATGGCGGATTTCAAAAAAGAAGACCGGCTTGTGAATTTGCCGCTGTATGCAGTAGAGCAGATTGCCGAGCTATAACTCGTGATCTGCCGCACCGCCGCTGTGATACGCGAGCCGGGAAATGTACCGAGTGTGTGATAGAATGAGGCTGACAAATCGGGATGGGGTGAAGATAAAAATGATTATAAACATAGACTATGATTTGAAAGGTTCGATTCTTGATATTGGCGGAGGTGGCGAAGCTATTATCGGGCAAATGTATGGCGATAAGGTCACCGCAATAGATAATCGTCAGGAAGAACTTGACGAGGCGCCGAACTGCTGTACAAAGTTGTTAATGGATGCCGAGAAACTATCATTCTTCGATGACTCGTTTGATAACGTGACTTTTTTCTATACACTGATGTACATGTCAGAAGAAATACAGAGAAAGGCCATACTCGAGGCTACCCGTGTTCTGAAAACTGGAGGAATAATGTGCATTTGGGATTGCGCTATCTCCTCTGCTTATCCAGAACCTTTTGTTGTAGATTTAGATATTCAGTTTACCGATAAGAGAATCCATACTTCCTATGGCATTGTAAAACTTGACCCACAATCTTCGGATTCAATCAGTCAACTTTTGAAGAACGCTGGTCTTAACATTGTTTCTCTGAAAGAGGAAAGTGGGCAGTATAATATTACGTGCAGAAAAGATTAAGATAACTTCCGGTTTTGCTACCTACGGCAGCCTTTCAATAGGCTGCCGTATTCGCTTTTCGGAAGATTTTCATTTGCACATTTGCCATGATGAGCATCTGCGGATACAATGGAGGCAGAGAGGAATGGAGGTGCTGCAAATGTTCCGCCGTAAAGCAGAGACACGAATGGTTGAGCTGTCCCCTGACGAGGCGCGGCTGTTGCGGGGAGCGCTTCTTGCTTTTCGCAACAAGCTTCTTTCTGCCGGAAAACCGACAGAGGATGTGAACGAGCTGATTATCAAGGTGATGAAATGAGGTAGAGGAATTTCATGCCTTCTCCCAAGAATGCTCGAGACTTTTCGAGATTTGTTGTAAAAAATTGAACTTCTATCTTGACAACTATATAATCAGGAGTATAATGATACGATTTATGCTAGATCATAAATGGGCGGCGTGGGAGAAAAAGGAGAATGTTATGGCCTATGAAATTGTTTGTGAATCCGAATCGAAGCGATATCGTTCCGATTGCGCCTCCGTTCTGACTAAGACTTGTGAGATACTAAAGAGCAAGAATATTATTGCTCAGTTTTCGCTTGTCGGAAGCGGTGCAAAAAACTTGATAACAAGGAATGGAAATGGACCTTACGATCTTGACTACAACCTCGTTGTCATAAAAGCGGACGAAAGATATTGGAAAGACTTACGGCTACTAAAAGATACAGTTCGGAATGCGCTTAATAAGGCTGAGAGAAAGGATTTCTTTTCGGATGCTATGGATTCAAGATCCTGCTTAACCACGCTTTTACATTTCAATGATTCGCCAAATGTTGAATTCAGCTTCGATGTTGCAATTCTAACTAAAAATCGCAACGGAGATTATATGAGACTCATTCATAATAAAAACGCTTTCTGTGTTGGCTACGATCAATACACATGGAATGAAGTCCCAAAATCTCACGATGTAAAGGAAAAAGCCGATGCAATAAAAGCAGAGGGACTATGGCAAGAGGCCAGAGATAGGTATGTTGAGTTGAAGAGCATGTATCTTTCTCGCCAAGACAACACACATCCTTCTTTTATCGTATATGTTGAAGCGGTCAACGAAATCTATTACAAATACTTCAGATAAGGAGATATTCTGATGGGAAAACACTTTTTTGACTTTGAAGACGGAGATTTTGCTTTTTCGATTTCAGATAATATGGCAATGGATTCTGACGGTGACCTTATGATGAGAATGGGTAACAATATGGCAATGGATATGGATACCGGTGATATTCACATGATCTCATCTTGGCCAAACGACGATGATGAAGATGAATAACTAACCATATTGCATATCTGAAAGAACAATGAAGCCTCCGTATTATTGTGGCCATCGCAAGAATACGGAGGCTTTTTATGGCATTCAAAGACACAACAGAAAGGAACGCAATGAATTACTATATTTCTGATTTGCATATCGGGCATGAAAATATTCTGCGGTTTGATAACAGGCCATTTGCGGATGTCAATGAGATGAATAACAAGCTCATAGAAAACTGGAACGCCAGAGTACGCAGCGATGACACAGTATACATTCTTGGCGATTTCATCTGGGCAAAGGAAAGCGAGTGGCCATCTATTGTTGGTTCGCTTGGCGGCAACAAGGTGCTGATACGGGGCAATCACGATCCCAAGCAATTCAGCGCTTCCACAAAGCGTATGTTCCAAGAAATTACGGACTTGAAGGAAATCAAGGACAGCGGCAAGCATGTTGTGATGTGTCATTATCCGATTCCCTTCTTCCGTGCCAGCTTCGCTTCGACAGCGTTCATGCTCTACGGGCATGTCCATCAGACGATTGAATATGAGTATATCGCAAAGCTGCGCCGTGAGGTAAAGGCAAATTCCACCGGTTACGGCACGCCGAACGGTAACTTCATCAATGTCGGTTGCATGATGCCGTATATGGATTACACGCCGAGAACGCTGGATGAGATTATAGAAGGAGATGCAAGGTACCATGAAGAAAATCCCGACGCTCTTTGATGGGGGGAATAACAAGTGCCGTCTGCTCAGTCGCCTGATTTGAAATCGGGCGACTTTTACATGAATGGTGAAAGCCTGTGCAGACACGCATAATTGCTGCCCATATAGGCTAAAATACAAGCGCATCGTATTTTAGCCTAAAATCTATTGATTTTTCCTCTCACTTAGGCTATAATAAAGGTGCATCGTATTTTGGCCTAAAGGAGGCAGGGCAATGTATATTGAGAGACAGCTTGAAAAGAAGTTTATAGCGGTAAGCGAGGAGT
>OHBJ01000752.1_pt1 | contig 21857 bp, 18 predicted proteins | sample 1577241 | NCBI WGS metagenome assembly OHBJ01 (sample SAMEA3541594, study PRJEB24748) | human gut metagenome | biome: human gut; feature: human-associated habitat; material: faeces | place: China | collected 2012 | reverse complement strand
CGTCACGATCCACCTTGCGGATCATGGCACGGGCATTCTTATAGGTCGTAATGTACTCGCGCGACTATTGGTGGCCGGTTCCGCAGGGCGAAATCGACTTGAACCGCAACCTGCTGCCCAATAACCCCAACTATTGACCATGAAACGAATACTCACGCTAATCGCACTCTGCATCGTGTCAGGAGTTTCGGCCTCGACCCGACAGCTGCAAATCATTCCCCAGCCCGTCAAGGCCGAACTCCGTACGGGCGTCTTCGTCACGGCCGGATGCCGCGTCGAATGGGAAGGTTTCGACATCCGGCCCGAAAATCTGGCTGCGCTGACCGGACGACTGGTCAAGCCATGCCATCCCGCGTCGACGTGGAACGGAGTGAATGCCATCGTTTTGCGACGCGACACCGCAGCCGCGGGGAAAAAGCAGATCGCGTAGCGCATATTTTTTTCGTTCCAATCAAGCTGCGGAACGGGCACCGCGCTGTACGTCGACAGCGCGATCAAAAGCGATTCAAATAATCTCATCGAGGTCTCCCTTTTCGGCAAACGGCGCGCCGTCTTTCATTGCGACCGCCGCCGCGGCGCGGTCGTACAGTCTTTGATTCAGGCCGTTCAGCGCGCGGATGTAAGCTGCCGTCTCGCCGTCGTAGCCGTCGGCGCGCAGGCCTGTGATCGTCACGGCGACGAGCAGACGACAGCGCGAGCACAGCGCTTCGATGTCCGCGTACACGCTTGCTTCATCCCCGCCGCGCTCGAACATCGCGTTTGCCAGCAGATTCGACACATCCTCAAGCAGCACGACGCCGTCCCTTTCGACCGCCGCCGCGCCGACCTGATATGGGCATTCGAGCGTCGTAAATTGCAGGTCCTTTCGCTGCTCGCGGTGCTTTTCGATGCGCTGCAAATTTTCCTCCGAGCAGGGGCGCATCGTGGCGATGTAATAGCGCTCGCCTGTCGTGCGCGCGACGATGCGCTCGGCATAACGGCTCTTGCCGCTGCCGTTTGCACCGGAGATCATGATCAGCGTTCCCATGCGCGTTCCCTTCTCTCAGGGCGTGAACTGGTCGCCCCGGCGAATTTCGTCCAGATAGTCGTCGTTGATGCCCGCCTCGTCAAAGGTCGCCATGTCGTTGATGACAGCGCACGCAGCGTCGAGCACCTGAAAGGCGAGCGGACAGCCGCTCCCCTCGCCCAATCGCATGCCGAGGTCAAACAGCGGGTGCAGGTCCATCGCCTCCATCGCGAGGCGGTAGCCGATCTCAAACGAGGCGTGGCTCGGCACCAGGTAGCCGCGCACATTCGGGCACAGCCTGACGGCGCACAGCGCCGCCGCGGCGGAAATGAGGCCGTCGATGACCGCCGGCTGTGTTCTGCACTCTTACGGAGGCGCAGTTGCGCAACCGTCTGGAGCCTGAGAAAGGAGTTTTCATAGCCGAAAGTCCCAAAGTTATTAACGTTGCGTTGGATGCGGGCTTCCGGCCGGAGGCTTTGCTGTGCGAACGCCGGCATATTGAGGGCGACGCAGCCGGAATAATCGGGCGTTGCGGTGACATACCTGTTTTTACGGGCGGCCGTGAATTGCTTTCGCAGCTTACGGGATACACTCTTACTCGCGGCGTGCTTTGCGCAATGCGCCGCCCGCGGCAGAAAAGCGTTGCCGATGTGTGCAACGGGGCGCGTCGCGTGGTTGTTGTCGACAGCGTGGTCGATTCTACTAATGTGGGAGCTATTTTCCGCTCGGCAGCGGCGTTGGGAATTGATGCGGTGCTACTCACTCCCTCGTCGTGCGACCCGCTGAACCGGCGGGCTGTAAGAGTTTCTATGGGAAGTGTGTTTCTTGTGCCCTGGACAATTACAGATAAGCCGCTGGAGGAACTCAGAAACCTCGGGTTCCGTACTGCCGCAATGGCGCTGACCGACGAAAGCATTCCTCTCGACGCTCCCAAACTTAAATCCGAACCGAAACTTGCAGTTGTTATGGGAACCGAGGGCGACGGACTTGCGCCCGCAGTAATTGCCTCCACCGACTACGTTGTGCGCATACCTATGTCGCACAACGTCGATTCGCTCAACGTTGCAGCCGCCGCAGCCGTGGCCTTCTGGGAACTGCGCGTTCGGACAAGGTGAAGTAGTTTCTCTTTACAATTCGGCTTAAAATAAGAAATGTGGTAGCCGCCGCATATGTAAGGCTTTTTATTACGAATCATGCATAAGTTAATGTGGCTCATCATATACAAGTTCTTTTTCTGCAGTAGATATCCTTTGTAGGAAATATGCGGATAGGTAGAGCTTTCTGTTTGGAGGATGCTATCTTACTGAATAGCTTATGGTAAAGGAAAACATACAGCTTTATGTGGAATTTGTGGCGCTTTGCAGTTTTTGTTTTGCGGACAAAAACGGTCATCCGCCAAGCTTTTGAAAATCAGTATGTATATATGTAGCAAAAAATATGTCTGAGATAATTTAAAATATCTCAGACATATTTTCGATTATCTCCCTTGTATTTTTAATTATCTGCGGGAGGCTTTTTATCGAATTCGAATTTTTTCTTTTTGTGAATGTCCTAACAAATATTTTATGTTTGCTTTTTGATTTTTATCGGGATAGTTTCTGTTTATATCTATTTGCATTAATTAAAAATCCCGCATACGAAGTGTATGCGGGATTTTCAGTGTTATAATGTTTATGAGAATAATCAGAAGTATAGGTAACGGCGGTCTTTTACTTTAGCCTTTCGGTAAAGGTCGTTTGAGTATTGACCTACGCAACGCAGGTAACTTTCTGCTACGCTTTCTTCGTATTGAGCCTGGTCGTACTTCTCGTTTGTATTTGTACGTCCTGTTACCTGGAACAAGTAAACACCGTAGTTTCCTTTCACAGGGCCGTAGTTCTGATTCAGTTTGCCATAGCTTATTCCGCCTATGAGTACCGGTTCGTTCGCTCCTGTTGATGGAACCATTGCGTATGAACTGAAAGTAATGTTATTGAGCGTGTCTTTCGACGCAGCTGCGTTTGTAAGTGCTTGTTCTACTGTTTTTCCTTTGAGAGAGGCCATGATTTTTTCGGCTTTCTTATCGCGCAGTGCAATGCCACGTAATGCGTCTTTTACTACGGGATCGCTTACAGGACGGTATCCTTCTGGATGTATGTCGGTAACGCTTATTATAAGAAGGTGGTCATTGTTTCCGCATTCGTAAAGCTGTGAAACATCGCCTTTCTTTGCATCGAATACCCAACGCAGAGCTTCGCGGGTGCTCGGAATACCGGCTACATAGTGCTCGTGGTTGAACATGTCTTTGCGTTCCTGAACCGTGTATCCGCTCTTGGCTGCATTTGCTTCCATTTTCTCGAGCGTATTGTTCGAGGCAATGAAGTGGCTGAAAGCATTATATGCTTTTGAATATGTTTCTTTACTGAAATCAATGGCACGCTTTATAACTGCCGCGTCATATTTTGTTGTTATAGCCTTGCGGTCAAGTACTTCAATAAGTATTACGTTTTGTGCGAGCTCGATTTTCTGAACGGCGTTGGTTACGCCATTTATAATTGACTTGATGAATTTGCTGTTGTCGGCATCAAGAGTCTGGCCTTCGTATTGAGCGGAAACAAGCCACTGGCTTTCTCCTGTCTGGTTGTACTTTTTGGCTATGTCTTCAAACTTGCCTCCTGCGGCAATGGCTTTGATTATGCTGTCGGCCGTGCTGTTGGCTGCTTCGAGCGTTGCATTGGCGCAGTTGATAACACGATATTGAACGGAATCGGGAACTTGTGATGTGGAAATAACCTTAATTATATTCAAGGTATTGTCGGCTGCGTTGAGGTAGGGACCTTTCATGCTGCCTACGCTCATGGAATCGAGTTCGTTCTGAATATCTCTCGGGAATGCCTTTTTCGAAATAGGAAGCGAAGCATAAGGAATTAAAGAACTGCTTGTGCTTACTATTCCGGCTATGTTTTCACCTTTTTCAAGGTCGGCAGCATAGCTTTTCATTTCTTTTTCGAGAGCGGCTTTGTCTTCAGGGCTTGCCGTTACTTGGATTCCGATGTATTTTATGTCGCGAGATTCTCCAAATTGCTTGAAGATGTCTTTTCTTTGATCGTATAATTTTTTTATATCGTCATCGGAAACCGTTACTTCATTGTCGGGTACGGAAGTGTAGGGCACGGAAGCGACAACAGCGTCGCTTTTTGCAGAGATTCCTTCGTATGCAAGTTTCGCTGAAATAGGATTTGAAATTATCGAACGTCCTATTAAAGACTGATACTTGTCATTGAGCAGGCCTGAACGGAGTGTTTTTTCAATGAAAGCCCAATATTTGTATAAATTCTGGTAATATTCAATGTATTCCTGTGGTACTTGGTCGGGTTTGGCTTGCATTTGCTCATATTGGTCGAGGAACTGCTTGAGCAATGCTACATCGAAACGTCCTGTCTGTTTATTTACAAACGGAGTTTGCATGAGCATAGAGTTCGTACCCGTTTTTATTACGTTGTTGAGTTCTTCATCGGTAACTGTAAGGCCGAGCTTCTTTGCCTCGTGTTCAACTAATTTTTCTGTTACATAGGTTTGCCAAACCTGGTCTTTTAGTTGATTTTGTTCTGCGTCGCTAAGCGAGGTCTGTCCGCGTGTGAATTTTATAGCTTCGGTGTATTCCTCGATCATCGACTGGTATTCGTTAATACCTAACTTATTACTGTAAACCTGACCTACGTGGCGTTTGTCGCTGCCGAACAAGATATCGAAAACACGGAAAAAGTCTTCTGCAATGAATGCGAAAAGACCCAAACCGATTACGATTAACAGAGCGACACCCCATTTTCTGATAGTTTGTATAGCTGCCATTATTTATTTTTTATTTTATTTTACTTTCTTGTTTGAAAAATAATTCGTGCAAAGATATTAAAATCATATTTAATTATAGGCTTTTTGTATGGAAATTTGTTTTGTTCAATTAGTTGTTTTTAGTGGCGCGTTTCCCTTGTTATTGGTTTTGTTTTGTTGCCGGCGGAATGTCGGGGGCACGTTGAATGGAATCTTCGTTGTTTTTTTCTTCGGGAACGGGGAAAGAACCTGCCGAGTTGAAAAATTCGTAATCAGTAAGTTCTTCGTCCGAGCGGAAGCCTATTCCTTGAAGTTCTTCCTTCGGTGTGACTATGTGCATGTATTTGTGTGAGTAAACAATATGTTTCCCCATGTCCCAGAATAGTTCTTCGGTGTTGAAAACCGTGCCGTTGTTTTTGCGGATTTCTACTCTGCCGCGGAATTCCCAAAGGTTTTGGTCGTACCAATAGGCTGTGTCGGCGGTAAGATACATTTCCACATGAAAGAAAGGATCGTATTTCTGCATGAATATCCCGCTCATGAAAGTTTGTTTGGGAGGGACGGTCCTGTCGTAGACACTCCATTGTTCTGCAACGAGTTTGTATCTTATGACTCCGGAATCGGATATGAGTTTCGACACGCCATAGGAAGTCATTACCGGCAGAGAGTCGCGTTGCTTTACCGCCGGTGCTGTGGGAGTCTTGTCATGACTGCAACCTGCTGTTGCGGTTATGACAAGTGCGGCAATGGACATGACGGCTATTCTACCTTCCACTTTTGGAACCACCTTTCGTTGAAAGTCAATCCTACGCAAATGCGCAGATAGTTTTCGGTGAGCAAATGGCTTTTGTCGGGCCGTATGTTTTCCCATTGTGCCGAAATGTTGAGAACAGATCGGTTGTTTATAATGTTGGCTATAGGCAGACCGACGCCGATACTTACGAGTAAGTCTTTTGCTCCGCTGTTTTCATTTACGCGTGTGTATGATGTTCCGTAAGATACGCCGGCGCGATATCGTATATGGTCGGAATAGCGTATGCCGAGGTTGTTGGGCAGGTATTCTGCGCCTAAAGAGAAACGGTGGCGGTTGTCGAAAACGCCCGTACGCGACTTATATTCTTCGGTACCGCCGTTATCGGATAATTTGGGGAATTTAGCGTCTTTCCACATTTCGAAAGAGTAGTCGAATCCTACTTTCCAGCGGTCTTTGTGATTCCACGCTATGCCTACTCCGAATGAGTGCGGTAACTCGAACGCGTTTTTTATTTTTACAGTGTCGCCTCCCGTTACGGCTCCGGATGAGTTGAGCATTTCGTTTATAAATTTGGCATTGGAGCCTATTTTATGTCCTAAAGAGTATGTGGCGCCGATAGTTAACAAATCGTATTTGGATACGAGTTGTTCGAATTGTGCGCCGAAGTCGATTTTGTACGTACTTATGTCGGCCGAGTAAACGCGGGCATATTGTCTTATGTTTGTGTCGCTGAATGAAGCTCTGACGCTGTGCGTGTAATCTCCCCACAGGTATCCTAAATTTGCACCGATAGAGAGATTTTTTGCGAATTTCCACCCCATACCGAGGTATACTTCGTGCAGACCTCCGTCGCCATTGTATGTGGTCGACGCGCTTTTTTCTCCGCCGCCGTCTATGTCGGGCATTGTTTGCTTGTTGGTGAACTTGTAGCCAACAGAGCTGTACGGCATTAGTCCTATGGACATTCCTACGTTACGCCATGCACGGAAAGCCATGTTCAGGTAGTCTACCGTGGTGTTGTGTGCGTTTTTCTTTAGGTCGCCTTGCTTGAAGTTCGCGTTCTGGAATGTCAACCCTATGTCGAACAGCATTGAAAGGGAGTCGGTTGCCGAATAGGAAGCCGGATTCTGGAAGTTTATTTCGGTTGCTTCGCGAAATCCGAGCGCTGTGCCGGCCATTGCTTTGTTGAAGCCCTGTGCGCGGTCGTTGAGTGTGCCGAAACCATAGCGTGAGTATGGTGAATTACTGCCGTTCTGGGCTGTTACGCAGGCTGCGGCGAGTGTTATTGCCATTGTGCCTGCCAGTTTTATAACGTTGTGGTTCATCTTTTATGGTTTGTTGAGCCGGAAAGCGTTCCGTTTGAGGTTGTTTCAAGCAGTATGCGCCGCAATCCTTTTATTACGAGGTCGTGATCGAACACTACTTCGGTTTCTGTTGTGTCAATGCTTGTTGTTGCTCCTCCTGAAATTATGGTAATGAGGTTCGGATAAAGTTTCGTCGTGTGCCGGATGTATCCTTCTACTTCGTAGTTGGTGCCTGTAATACTGCCCGTGCGCATGGCTGTTTCTGTGTCGTATCCTATTTCCGGAGTTTCTCCTTCTGCGTTTACGGCGGGGAGCAGAGCCGTGCCTGTGTGCATTGCGTTAAGTCGCATTTGTATTCCCGGAGAGATGTTTCCTCCCAGATATTTTCCGCTTCCCGATATGAATTCGTAGGTAATGCACGAACCGTTGTCGATAACCAGAATGTTGCGGCCAGGATGTGTTGCCCGTGCTTCGACAATGGCTGCCAGACGGTCGCTTCCCATTGACAGCGGCACGCCGTAGCGGTTGTTGTAACCGGCAACGGTTGTTTCGTCGAGCAGTATGGTAGGAAGTTTTGCCTGCTTGAGTTGTTCGCCGGTTTTCCCTTTTATTCCTGCCACGGTCGATACAATGCTTAGCCCGATGTCGTGGTTCCGGAGTATTTCTTCGAGCGAATATAAATCGTCGTTCGGCGTAATGCAGCGTAGTACGATATCATTGCTTTCGAAAACTGCCAGTTTGGCCATTGTGTTGCCGATGTCTATGACCAACTCCATAGTTTATAGTCGAATCTGGCTTTCGTTGTACATCGGCTTCGTCAGTTTTTCATCAGATTCCTGAAAAATGCGTCAAGGTCCTTGCTTACATCTTTCATTATCTCGTCGCCGATTATGAATGTGTCGTCATCGACGATGTAAAGTTCTGAAAAAGTTTCTCTGCTTTCGTCGGATATGGTAAAGGTGAAAGGTTTTGCTATTCCCATTTCCAGCAAAGTGGGGCGCATTTCGTCGAGGCAGCGGCGCAGCAGGGGTTGTATATCGTCGAAGAACGTGTCGTCGGTGTTGCCTATCCATTCTTCTATAACGCAGCGGTCGAGTTCTTTGTCGTTGTCGTCGAATGCCATCATGTCGCCTGTTTCCTGGTTTACTACCAGGAATATGTCGGTCATTTGCGGGGTTTCGGTTTCAGGAGGGTACTTGACCGCTATTTTGTTTATAGCGCGTTTGATTTGTTGTATGGTTTTTTCGCTTGTTTCCATTGCCATGAATAACGAATGTGCACATTTTCGGTCAAAAGTACGAATTTTTTCGTTTCTGCTTTGAAACCTACGGGTTAAAAAGAGCGTAATGCGTGTATTTGATAGCTGAAATGTTCCGATTGTCCCTTTGCTGTGCTTGTAAAGCTAATGTTCTATCATTTCGTTGACTGTCACGAATGCATATCCGCGCTTTTTCATTTCGTCGATAATGCGTGGCAGCAGGTTGTAGAACTTGTCGGTGCGGGCGGGGTGGGTTCCGAAATGCAGCAGCAGGAAATGTCCGTTCAGCGTGTTGCGGCTTTCGTATTCCATGAGGCGACTGTACAGTTCCTCGCTTCCTGCATACGATTTCATGTCGGGGGTGGTGTAGTCGGCATTGCTTCGTGTGCCCGGAGTATAGTTTATAACCTGCAGGCCCTGCTGTCGGGCCCATGCCGATATGGTTTTGTTGTAATGCTCGTATGACGGGATGAAATATCGCGCACGTTTCTTTTTTATTCCCGCCTTTGCCATTAGGGCGTAACTTTTTGCCATGTCGTCGTTGAACTCCTTGCGGCTCACTATGGTGGAGTCGCGGTTGTCCCACGGCGAGTAGAGCAGGTGCCCGTAGCCGTGGCTGCCTACATAGTGCTTTTCTTTTACAAGGTGTTTCACTATATGCGGATATTTTTCATAAAATTTTCCGGTGAAGAAGAAATTTCCTTTTACGCCCCGGCTTTTCAGCGTGCTTATTATAGTGTCGGCGCCGTCTGCCCACAGTGCGGCGGTGAATACGAGTGCAATGCGCTTGCGCAAAGGATTGCCGCGCACTATTCCCCCGTCAACGTATATGTTACGGTCGGAATCTTTTTTGCAATAAACTGTAGTTGAGTGTACAATATCCTGTGCTTCGGTTTTTGTTCCTACAAACGGGATTAGTATTATTAGTGTTGCCGCGAAGAAGACTTTCATGATTATCTTGTATTCTAATGTTCTTATTCCGGATACAAATGTACTCATTAATATATTATAGATGTTTCAGTTTGTTTTGCCGGTGGGGACGTACGGATGTGTTTTTCGAACTGTGTATTGCCTACGTTTTATGGTAGGGTTGGAATTTTGCGAATAGGGAATCCGGTTTGGGATGTATTTTCCTGAAAAGAAAAAATATTTTTTTTATTTGATAAAAAAGTTCCCGCAGTAAATTGAAAATACAAGGGAGATAATCGAAAATATGTCTGAGATAATTTAAAATATCTCAGACATATTTTTTGCTATATATACACGTGCTGATTTTCAAGTGCTTGGTGGGTGACCGTTTTTGTCTGTAAAACCCGCGTGTAAAGTGTGGGGCAGGTGACAGGTTGCAGTTGCTTTTTCTGTTGCAGGATGTCCGGACGGAAAATCGTGGCGCGCGGAAATTTTTTCCGCAGAATTTCTATCGTGCCGATAAGTTCTTTTTATTTTTCTTTTGAGCTTGTTTTATTGTACAGCATTTTTGCTTTTGAAATACCCCATTTTTCTAAATACTTTCCCGAATATGTCAGGATTACGGTTATTGCAATGCAGCCAAAAACAAACATTGCGAAGCTTGCTTTATTTGAATTTAGATAATCAATGGGGATTGCTTCCATAAAATACACGTACAGGCTGTTTGTACCGATAAAGCTGATTATAGGAACTTTACGAACAACAGTTGTTACCGGCGAAAGGTAGGCGAAGAACAGGCTGCACGCTATAGGTGCGGAGATTTCTCCGAGAAAACTGAACGGGGCTGTTTTCTGTAGTATCACGAATAGGACGAAAAGACTTATCACACCGATTATCGGGATTTTTCTCCGTAAACTCTGGTTGGAGGCATATATTATTCCTACCGGAAAACAAAGTATCGTGTTCCACCACCATGTCGGAACATGGAAATATGCAAGCGTGAAAACATATAACACGATTATCGCAGCCATGCACTTACATGCAAACGGCTTTGAGATTTTTGCAAGGCAGAAGTACAGGATGTATATCCCTATGATAGTTCTGAAAAACCATGTGTCGGTGCCGGGCATTTTCAAAGAAAGAAAATCCAAGTATGGAGCGTCGCTGCAGGGAAAAGAACCGGCGCATAATCCCGTAAGAAAATAGAATAACCAGAAGATGACAAACGGAAGCAGCAGACCGCGCATGTGTCTGCCTATGTAGAATCTGTCGATTCGGTTGCGCATTATCGACAAAGTCAATCCGTATCCGCTTAGGAAAAAGAAGATACCTGTAGCGAATCTTCCTAAATATAAAATGCCGGCTATGTTGTATTTTGTGAGGATTTCAGTGAATTCATTGGCAGTATGGCCGAATACAATAGACAGCATACAGACTCCCCGCAGAAAACGCGTGTAATCGTAACTCAGAAACTGCTGCTTTTTATTTGCATAAGTCTGTGCCATTTCTGTATTATGGATAATATATAAAAACGGTCTGTGTCTTTTGCAGACTACAAACTTCTTTTATGCCTGGAATGTCTGCTTTTTAAAACTGCTTTTATAAATTAAACGGCAACAAATCTACTGAATGATAACGGAATATCAAAATGTAATTCCGAATAAGCATCGTGGAATAGCTTAAAATATCGTGTGCCAGCAGATGTTCCCGTCGGAAATGGAGATGACGGCATTATGAAAATGCGGTTGTATGCGGATATGGCAGTCGGAGAAATTAAGGGTGCATGGTTTTACAGATAGAATAGCCTGTAGAATGTTTTAATACTTGTCGGGCAAAAAAGAAAATCGGTTGCGTCTCTAATTTGAAGATAGACGCAACCGATTTAAGAGGATTGTTTTTTACTTTTATGAAGTATGTTTTTTTCAGAACAGTCCCTGTCCGTGGCAGTTCTTGAACTTTTTGCCGCTGCCGCAGGGGCAAGGATCGTTTCGTCCGGGCATTTTGTCTACATGTACCGGTTGTTGTTTCTGAGGTTCGCGGGTGTCTCGTTTTGCAGCCTCCTGTTGATTCTGGTCTACGAGGTCGGTACGGCTTTCTGTGTATTGGGGACGGCGCGGCTTCGTTTCCTCACGTGCCTGCTGTACTTCGTCAGGTGCTTGGAGAGGAATCTGCCCGCGCATTAGTATGGAAACCGTGGAATTGTTTATCTGGTTTACCATTTCGTCGAATAGCTTTACACTTTCGAGCTTGAAGATAACAAGCGGATCCTTCTGTTCGTAGCTGGCATTCTGTACCGATTGCTTGAGGTCGTCGAGGGCACGGAGATTTTCTTTCCATGCTTCGTCTATGTCGTGAAGGAGTATGGATTTTTCGAAATCCTTTACAACGCTCTTGCATTCGCTGTCGTAGGCTTCTTTCAGGTCGCTCGTTATGTTGTAGGTGCGTTTGCCGTCGGTTACGGGAATTATGATTCTCTTGTAAAGCTCGCCTTGCTCCTCGTATACTTTCTTGATTACCGGCATGGCTACCTGCGACATGCGTTCTGTGCGCCGGCTGAGGTTAGACATTGCCTCGCTGAAAGCTCGTTCGTAAAGATCATCGCGCTTTGCCTCGATGAATTCTTTTTCATTGAAAGGAACTTCCATAGCGAAAATCTTGAAAAACTCTTCCTTGCAACCTTCATAATCATTGTTGTTTATGATTGTTATGCAACGGTCCCATATCATGTTTGATATGTCCATTCCTATACGCTCGCCCATAAGCGCATGGCGGCGTTTTTCATAAATCACGGTGCGTTGCTTGTTCATAACATCGTCGTATTCGAGCAAATGTTTACGAATACCGAAGTTGTTTTCCTCGACTTTCTTTTGTGCACGCTCTATACTGTGATTTATCATAGGAGACTCGATGACTTCGCCCTCTTTGAATCCTAACCGGTCCATTACCTTTGCTATTCTTTCTGAAGCAAAAAGGCGCATGAGGTTATCTTCGAGTGAAACAAAGAATACAGAGGAGCCGGGATCGCCCTGTCGTCCGGCACGTCCTCGGAGCTGACGGTCAACACGGCGGCTTTCATGGCGCTCGGTACCTATTATGGCAAGACCTCCGGCCTCGCGCACCTCGGGAGATAGTTTAATGTCGGTTCCGCGTCCGGCCATGTTCGTAGCAATTGTGACAATACTGCTTTCACCGGCGTGGGCAACAATGTCAGCTTCTTTCTGGTGTAGTTTTGCGTTGAGTACGTTATGCTTTATCTTGCGCATGTCGAGCATCTTGCTCAACATCTCGGAGATTTCTACGCTTGTTGTTCCTACAAGTACAGGCCGGCCGGCTTTGACCATGCTTTCGATTTCCTCGATTACGGCTTTGTATTTTTCGCGTTTGGTTTTGTAAACGCGGTCGTTCATGTCATCGCGCAGAATAGGCCTGTTGGTAGGAATCTCTACAACGTCGAGCTTGTATATGTCCCAGAATTCTCCTGCTTCAGTGCTTGCCGTACCGGTCATACCTGCAAGTTTGTGGTACATACGGAAATAATTCTGTAGCGTGATTGTAGCGAAAGTCTGTGTAGCCGCTTCTACTTTTACATGCTCTTTTGCTTCGACAGCCTGGTGCAGTCCGTCGCTCCAGCGCCGGCCTTCCATTATACGGCCTGTCTGTTCGTCTACTATTTTTACTTCACCGTCGATAACAACATACTCATCATCGCGGTTGAACATGGTATACGCCTTTAATAGTTGCTGTATCGTATGCACACGTTCACTCTTGACGGCATAATCGGTAAGCAGCTCGTCTTTTTTGTTTAGCTTGTCTTCTTCGCTAATGCTGCTATCGGCTTCAAGAGCGGAAAGTTGCGCTGTTATGTCGGGCAAAACGAAAAGAGTAGGGTCTTTAACTTGCTCGGCAATCCAGTCATTTCCTTTATCTGTAAGGTCAACGCTTTTCTGTTTTTCGTCTACAACAAAATAAAGCGGATCGGTAGCCTCTGGCATCAACTTGTTGTTGTTTTCCATGTAGTATGCCTCGGTTTTCAGCATACCGGCTTTAATTCCCGTTTCGGATAAATATTTGATAAGGGGCTTGTTCTTGGGCAAAGCTTTGTGACTGCGGAAAAGTTGCAGGAATCCTTCGGTTACTTTCTCTTTGCTTTCGTTTGATGTAATCAGTTGTTTTGCGTCGGCAAGATATTTCGTTGCGAGCTGCCGCTGTACGTTTACGAGTTTTTCAACCAACGGCTGGTATTGCTCATACATCTGGTCGTCGCCTTTGGGAACCGGCCCTGAAATAATCAACGGTGTACGTGCGTCATCAATCAAGACGGAGTCTACCTCGTCGACAATTGCATAGTTGTGGGAACGTTGAACGAGGTCTTCTGGGCTGACTGCCATATTGTCGCGAAGGTAGTCGAAACCGAACTCGTTGTTCGTTCCGAAAGTGATGTCGGCCTGATAAGCTTTTCGGCGAGCTTCGCTGTTTGGCTGGTGTTTGTCTATGCAGTCAACACTTAGACCGTGGAACATGTACAAGGGACCCATCCACTCGGAGTCGCGCTTTGCTAAATAGTCGTTGACGGTTACTACGTGAACGCCGTTCCCTGTGAGGGCGTTGAGAAAAACAGGAAGAGTTGCTACAAGTGTTTTTCCCTCACCGGTCGCCATTTCGGCAATCTTTCCTTGATGAAGTACAACTCCACCGAAAAGTTGCACGTCGTAATGAATCATATTCCATTTGGTGTCGTTTCCTCCGGCAATCCAATGGTTTTGATAAATAGCCTTGTCGTCTTCAATTTTTACGAAATCGTGCTTAGCTGCCAGTTCACGATCAAAATCTGTAGCCAGGACTGTAATCTCTTCGTTTTCGGTAAATCGCCGTGCTGTCTCACGAACGATAGCGAATGCTTCAGGAAGAATCTTTTCTAGCTCGGAATCATAGCGTTCCAAGACTTCTTTTTCGAGTTTGTCTATTTGATTGAAGATAACTTCTCTGTCCTCAATATTAGTATTTTCTATTTTTGCTTTAAGCTCTTCTATTTTTGCTTTTATGTCTTTAGCCGAATTTTGTATTTGTTCGCGAAATTCCTGCGTCTTTGCACGTAGACTATCATTGTCGAGTGATTGGATTGCAGGTTCTGCCTTTTTTATTTTTTCAACCCAGGGTTGTATTTCACGCATATCCCGAGTTGATTTATTACCGAGCAGTTTACTTAATAATTTATTGAAATCCATATTGTTTTTGTTTTCTGTTTTTAGTTTTAACCGTTTATATTTTTTGATATCGCAATTACCTTGTTCTTTCTAAAGGTGTGGCAGAACATGCATTTGGTGCGCGAATTCTAAGAAACGCAGCTAATGTGGGTGCAATGCGTTCAACGGTTATAGGAGTTTCGATTTTTTCCGGTTTGATATTGCTCCCAAATAAAAAGAGAGGAAATGGTACGTATGCTTCGCTCGAATAACATGTCTCGTTTGTGTTTTCATTAACGAGCGTCCAGCCAGGTGCGACTTCTATGAGAATGTCGCCGGAACATTTAGGATTGTATCCGTTGCGAATTTTGCTTATTCCTGGAGTCCATGCGCCTAATTGAAGACGGGTAGAAGTATAGACGTCTTTTATTCCTGAAATGTCGATCAGAAAACTCTCGCAGCGTTGTAGTATGTCTGAGAAATTAAGTTGTTTTTCTTCTACAAGTTTGTGGTTCAAATACATTTCCGAACCGTGACACGCCTCAACATATTGCCCTTGCCCGTACACGGCGATAAGATACATGTTAAGCAAAGCAGCTGTTCTATTGATGTAGAAAGTTCCGGAGGGAATACGGTATTTTGACAGATCTTCTGTTTTGCTGTCTACATAACCTGTGGAAGTCACTACGAAAATAGTATTGGTTATGCCTACTTTTTTGTCTATCTCTGTGAAAAGTTTGTTTAAGGCATTATCAATTCTTACGTATGTGTCTTGCATTTCCATCGGACTATCAGCCGCTGCAAGATGTTTATAATTTCCGGCGTATAAAGTAATGGCGAGATAGTCGGTAACAGCATCAGACCCTATCATGGTTCCTTGCAGGCAGGTTATGGCTGCGTCTGCTATCTCTTCGTTTATAGGGCCGCTTTCTTTGAATTTTTTTATCGCTCCTGGGCCTTCGAATTTGTGTTTGAAAGGTTGGGCCATTCCGCCCGAGAGAAAATAATTGAAATTACCAACGAGGTCAGACGAAGGAACCCAAGAGTAATCTTTTATTTGTTTGCTTATCGGCTTATATTCATTCAATGTATGTGCCCAGGCCGGAAGTGTTTCATAATATTTGGATGTGCACCATTTGCCGGTCTGGTCGTTTATCCAAATAGCGCCGTCGGCTGCATGTCCTGCACTGATGATAGCGGCATCTTTGAAAGGAGCTATGGCATATACTATGGATTTACCTGATGTTGCAACCTTTAATTCATCGCTTATTGTCGAAACGGAAAGACGTCGGGCCGATGAATTTTCTTCTGTGTTTATTCCTTCATAGTATTTGTCGTCCACACAGTCGACAGGCTGTAAAGTTTCCCTATCCAGCCATTTCACTCCTACAATTCCGTTGTCGTAGGGTGTGGCTCCGGTAGAAATCGTTGCTATGGCAGAAGCGCGGTCCAGACGAGAGGAGGAATATTCTACCTGATTGTATGTACGACCTTCTTTTAAAAGCCTTTTAAAACCGCCGTCGCCGAAAAGCGGGGCAAATGCTTCCATGTAATCTGTCCGTAGCTGGTCTATAGTAATGTTTACTACCAATTTCGGTACAGCCGGCACAGTTTGCGCCTTTATTATAGTTAATGTAAATCCTGCGAGCAGGGTTGTTATTATGCGGCTTTTTTCCATTTTAGTTTATGCTGTAAGTATGTGCATGTACCTGAATGCAAGCACAAAGATAGTGCAAAACAGTAAACTGCAAAGCTGAAATTCTGCGGAATGAAAGGCATTGCTACAAAAAACAATGCTTCTATGGCAAATGCCACTGGAACAAAAAAGTCGTATTTGCGTTTTCTGATATTTTTTATACGGAATACTACATATATAATAGGTATAGGATTCAGAATTACGAGCAGCCAGTTGGATTTTACTGTCGGGTGTTCGGAACATAAGAATAAGAAAGCTATTATACAGCCTGCAATTCCTTGAGCGAGTCTTAGCAATAGTTCGTGGCCCCAGAATATTTTTTTCGTTTTCAGCTCGATAAAACATAATATAATTGTCAGAACTAAAAGCGTGCCAAATGTAATCGACGGGGATAAGAAAAAAACGGTTGTTTGTTTAGTTTCTTTATAAGGCTTTATCGTTTTTGTGCTGTTAACCAAAGGTCTTTCCAAACCGTTGTCAGAAACAATTATAGCTTTGTCGACATATTTTTTTAGGAAGAGCGGAGCAAACATTTTCTCTCGCTGCGATATAGGCTTGTCGGCGCCTGCTCCGAGCAAAAGATCCTGTCCGAATTCTGCCCACGGATTGTTCTTCGTATATATGTGTATTATTTCGCGAAAGGATTCCGGCTTTTTATCATAAGGATATACGATTTCCCCGTCAATGCAGCGTTCTATCATATCGCGAGCTTTCGATGTGCAGTTTGCGTAAAAGAAATTGTAGCGATAAACACAATTCGCGGGTAGCGCGTTCTTGACCAAAGAATACAGAAGTCTTTCTTTTTCCTCCGGTGTAAGGTTGAGTGATTGTTCTGTTACGTCGGAGCCTCTTTCTTTGTATTCTTCCAAAAAATCATCGAACGGATAAACGCCCAGCATATAGTCTGTTTCTCCTTTAATAAAGCGCATTACGAAATTTGGCTTTCTAAAGTCGAACATTCCGTAGTTGAATGCGAGGTCGTCTCCCGTTGTGAGAATTTTTATTCTTATGGCCGTATGGCCGTACAGTTCATATATTAAAGGCCCTGGCGCACAAGTCAGCAAACTTACGGAAATCGTGTCTTTCAATACGGTTGCATGTCGTATCGTGTCGCCAGTGTTATTGCCGGCGGTCGATTTTCCGAATGCTACATTGCAACAAATAACGGCTGATACCATTATTTTGAATAATGTTGCTGAAAATATGTGTCTGCTCATAATTGTTTTATGAAAGGTCTGGCAAATGAAGATACGTTGATGTGAAAAAGGATTTTGCAACTGCTTTCCCGTTGGCTCCTTTCTTGTTTATATTTCCGTTTGTTGCTTGTCTTTGCCGTTTCTTCCTTGTTTATTTCAGATTTTTGAGCGTTTCGCGCAGAGTGTTTATTTTGCTGAGGGTATCGCTTTGTTTTTTACGCTCCATGTCTACTACCTTTTGCGGGGCATGGGCCACAAAGTTTTCGTTGGATAGCTTTTTCTCGATAGAAGCCAGGAAGTTTTCTAAATGTTCGAGCTCGGCCTGCGCTTTTTCTATTTCTGCGTTTACGTCGATAAGCTCTCCAAGAGGAATTGCATATTCTGTCGTGCCAACTATGAACGACGAAGATACGTCATCTTTCGAGTCGATAGTAGCAATGTCTTTTATATTGCCCATTTTCTTGATTACAAGGCAGTGTTTTTCGGCGGGTTTTTCTCCGATAACGTTCAGCGTGAGTTCTTCGCGCGGAGAAATGTTTTTAGAGGCTCTTACGGCACGAATGTTTGTTACAATATCTTTCACTGTGTCGATATCTGCGATTACGGAATCGTCTGCAGCAGCTTCGTTGCCGGATTTTATAGCGCTGTACATTATGCTTTCGCCGTCGGCACGCTTGCGCAGATGTTGCCAAAGCTCTTCTGTGATGAACGGCATGAACGGGTGAAGCAGTTGAAGCAGCTTTTCGAAGATAGAAAGCGTCGCTTCATACGTTGACTTGTCGATAGGACAGCCGTATGCCGGTTTAATCATTTCGAGATACCAGCTTGAAAATTCGTCGCGGAACAGGCTGTAAACCTCCATGAGCGCTTCGCTAAGGCGATACTTCGAGAACAGATCGGCAAGGGTTTCTCCGCTTTGCTTGAGCTTTGCCGTAAACCATTCCACTGCTGTTGCCGATGTAGCGGGCTGTGTTGCGGCTTCGTCAACGTTCCAGCCTTCGATCAGCCGGAATGCGTTCCATATTTTATTGCAGAAATTGCGTCCTTGTTCACACAGACTTTCATCGAACAGAATATCGTTGCCTGCGGGAGCCGACAACATCATGCCCATGCGCACTCCGTCGGCGCCGTATTGGTCGATCAGTGCGAGCGGGTCGGGAGAATTTCCGAGCGATTTGGACATCTTGCGTCCTAACTTGTCGCGAACGATACCGGTGAAGTATACATTTCCGAATGGTTTCCGGCCGGTAAATTCGTAGCCGGCCATTATCATGCGCGCCACCCAGAAGAAAATAATGTCGGGCCCCGTAACCAAATCGTTCGTGGAGTAATAATAATCGAATTCCTTGTTGTTGTCCGGCTGGTTTATGCCGTCGAAGAGCGATATAGGCCACAACCATGAAGAGAACCAGGTGTCGAGCGCTTCTTCGTCCTGACGCAGGTCGTCGATAGTGAGTTTGTCGTTGCCGCTTTTGCTGCGTGCGAGTTCAACTGCCTCTTCAGGTGTCTCGGCCACCACGAAACCGCCCTCGGGCAGGTAGTAAGCGGGTATTCTGTGCCCCCACCACAGCTGGCGGCTAATACACCAGTCCTTTATATTCTCTAACCAGTGACGGTAAGTGTTCTTGTATTTTGCGGGGTAGAATTTTATCTCGTCGTTTATTACGGGCGGAAGGGCGATGTCGGCAAAATGTTTCATTTTCAGAAACCATTGCATTGAGAGCTTGGGCTCTATGGGTACGTGTGTGCGTTCCGAGCAACCTACCTTGTTATCGTAGTCTTCCACGCGTTCCAGCAAACCTGCTTTTTCAAGATCCTTTTCTATCTGTTCGCGCACATCGAAGCGGTCCATTCCCACGTACAGGCCGCCTGCCTCCGATATGGTTCCGTCGTCGTTGAAAATGTCTATGCTTTCGAGGTTGTGTTTCTCGCCCAGCATGTAGTCGTTTATGTCGTGGGCGGGAGTTACTTTCAAACAGCCGGTTCCGAATTCCTTGTCCACATATTCGTCTTCGATTACCGGAATCACGCGGTTTACGAGCGGAACAATCACTTTCTTTCCTTTGAGCCATGTGTTTTTCTCGTCGGTGGGATTAATGCACATGGCTGTGTCGCCCATGATTGTCTCAGGACGGGTAGTGGCTACTATGGCGTATTGTTTTTCGCCTGGTTGCGGATTCTCCACGAAGTAGCGCAGATAGTACAGTTTGCTGTGTTCTTCCTTGTAAATCACTTCTTCGTCCGATAGTGCGGTCTGCGCTTTCGGATCCCAGTTTACCATTCGTACTCCGCGGTATATAAGCCCTTTGCGATAGAGGTCGCAGAACACTTTTATCACGCTTCGCGAGCGGGTCTCGTCCATTGTGAACGCAGTTCTGTCCCAGTCGCACGACGCTCCGAGACGGCGTAATTGTTTCAGTATGATGCCGCCGTGCTCGTCGGTCCATTCCCATGCATGTTTGAGGAACTCGTCACGAGTGAGGTCGGTTTTCTTTATACCTCGCTCGGCCAGTCGTGCTACTACCTTAGCCTCGGTGGCTATCGAGGCATGGTCGGTGCCGGGCACCCAGCAGGCGTTTTTGTCTTCCATGCGCGCACGGCGCACGAGGATGTCCTGTATCGTTTCGTTGAGCATGTGCCCCATGTGCAGCACTCCTGTTACGTTGGGAGGCGGAATGACTATCGTGTAAGGTTCGCGGTTGTCGGGCTTTGAGCTGAAAAGTTTGTGTTTCAGCCAATATTCATACCATTTTTTCTCAACGTTGGCGGGATTGTATTTGCTAGCGAGTTCCATTTTATTACGTTTTTTTCGTTGTTTCGCAAAATATGCCCGCTTAGGGGCATATTGCACTAAATTGCTGCAAAAATACGAAATTCTGTATTCTTATTCCTATTAATATGGTAGCAGAATTAAAAAACGTTCTTTCGTTAAAGTTAGGATGAAGCGAAAGGGATATATTATATATTGATTACTGTTGATTATTGTGGAATAAAAATCCGGAAATAAGATTGGCATAAGAAACGCTTTGGCGCGAAAAAAAACTTCCCGCATGTAAAAAAAATTATCTCAGACATATTTTAAAATATCTCAGAGATAATTCAAAATATGTCTGAGATAATTTTTCCGCACTTTTGTACGGGGGAGCTGAAAAGCTATCGGCGTGTTTTTCGGCATGGTTTTTGATTGACAAACGCCTTTCCTGCACCATAAAAAAGCGTTGTTTATACGTGCTGTTTACCTCATGCAATAAAAAAGCGGTTTAATATTACGTTCTTTTCATGTGAAATTGAATATAATTGCTACATTTGTGACAGAACATACAATGTCTTTATTGTGTGAAATCTGTTTCTGCGCCAGCCGTTGCGGAAAGAGCAGGTTTGTAGTTGCATGAAAACACATAACAGAAAGTAATTACCTTATAAAAACAGATTGATTATGATTAACAGATTTATTCTGAACGAAGTTTCTTATTTCGGCCCTGGTGCACGCAAAGAGCTGCCCGGCGAAATAGCACGTCTGGGATTGCACAAGGCTTTTGTGGCTTCCGACAAAGACCTTGTGAAATTCGGTGTTACCGGCAAGGTGCTTGAAGTTCTTGACGGTGCGGGAATTCCTTACGAGGTATTCAGCGATATAAAGCCGAATCCCACCGTTACTAATGTCAAGAACGGAGTTGAAGCCTTTCGCAAGAGTGGGGCGGACTTTATTCTTGCTATCGGCGGCGGTTCGTCAATGGATACGTCGAAAGCTATCGGAATAATAACCAACAATCCCGAGTTCAGCGACGTTGTTTCGCTCGAAGGCGTGGCCAACACCAAACACAAGTCGGTGCCTATCATCGCGTTACCTACTACTGCAGGAACAGCCGCCGAAGTGACGATAAACTACGTTATTACCGATGAAAAGAACGAAAAGAAAATGGTTTGCGTCGATCCGAACGATATTCCTGCAATAGCTATTGTCGACGCCGAACTTATGTATACTCTTCCCAAAGGGCTTACCGCTGCAACGGGGCTCGACGCTCTTACTCACGCGATAGAGGGACTTACCACCAAAGGCGCCTGGGAAATGAGCGACATGTTCGAGATTAAGGCAATAGAGATGATTACGCGTTATCTCGAGACAGCTGTAAACGAACCTACCAATGCCGAAGCACGCAACGGCATGGCTGTGGCGCAATACATAGCAGGTATGGCTTTCTCGAACGTAGGTCTCGGCGTAGTTCACGGCATGGCTCATCCGCTTGGGGCAATCTTCGATGTTGCCCACGGAGTTGCCAACGCTTTGTTGCTTCCTATCGTTATGGAATACAACGCTCCGGCGGCTCTCGACAAGTTCGTTACGATTGCCAAAGCAATGAATGTTTACAAGGAGGGCATGACGCCTGAAGAAGCTGCCGGTGCGGCCGTGAATGCCGTGAAGGAGCTTTCGGTGCGCGTGGGAATTCCTCAGCATTTGCGCGATCTGGGCAAAGGCATAACCGAAAACGATTTGCCGCGCCTTGCAAAGGCTGCCATGAACGACGTTTGCACGCCGGGCAATCCGCGCGATGTTACCGAAGAGATAATTCTCGAGCTTTACAAGAAAGCTTATTAATTCTGATTGCCTTTTGCGCGCGGTTGTTCGTGCGTGTGGCGTAAAAGAAATAGATAGTTATAACGGTTGCCCCCGAAATCCGACAGGATTTCGCCTTGAAAATCAACCGAACCCGTGACAGCTTGGAAGTGGAAGCGAACGGAC